>ENA-OQHD01000397-OQHD01000397.1-human-gut-metagenome-genome-assembly--contig:-NODE-397-length-16449-cov-2.602867_pt1 | contig 16449 bp, 15 predicted proteins | sample MGYA00242560_ERZ504711 | MGnify/ENA primary metagenome ERZ504711 (study PRJEB26092, sample SAMD00036198) | human gut metagenome | host: Homo sapiens | study: EMG produced TPA metagenomics assembly of...
TTCTATCCGAACTTCAAAACAGAAGCAAGATATGAATGACCTTATGGTTAATGAACTTTCCATAGCTGCTTCTTCCGGAATAGAGGAAATTTTGAGTTAATGCGAATCACAGACTTTTTCAAGCCAACTATTTGATGGGAGCTGGAGAATATAAAGCTGCCTTGAATTCTTATAAAGAGCTTAGCCGGCTGTTTCGAGCAGAACCGGCAGTTTCTGGTCGAATCCTCCTATCTACTATTTATCAGTACTTGAGGGGGTACTTGGCAGTTTGAGGGTCTGTGGACAATATGACGAAATACCTTACTTCCTGGACAAGTTGAAAAAGCTTATCTCGGATGCTTCTTCATTTGAATTTCAGGTGAACGCCATTTGCCTTCTCTTTCAGTATGAACTGTTTCCTTATTTAGATAATGGAGATTTTCTGGATTGTACAAAACTGATGGCATATTATCAGAAGTCACTTTATGATAAGGAAGCGTGGTTGAGCCCGGTGCGTAAAAGTGAATTGCTACTCTATACTGCACTTGTACATATAGGTAATCAGAATTACAAAGCAGCAAAGAAATACATAAGCAATGCCATTATTGATCATAATATAAAGTATCAACCTCTGATGAGGACTATCCGGCTAGTGCGCCTTATAGTTTATTATGAAATGCATGAATATGAGTTTGTATATCATGAATCACGTTCTATCAATCGTAGCCTTTCTTCTCCCAAAGAGCATACTTTCAAAACGGAGCATATCATTCTGTGGTTTCTGAACCAGCAGCATCTTCCAGTTTTGAGAAAAGATCGCGAAGCATTTTTGGGAGAAACTTCTTCCTGAAGTGCAGGCTTTGTATGATGATAAATATGAGAATCAGTTATTGCATCTTTGTGACCTTACTGCGTGGATAGAAGCCAAGATATTGAAGGAAAACTTGTCTGATGTACTGAAACGGCATATGCATATGAAAGAACTGCTTCAAAAATAAAATAAGTGGCAGAGTGCTGCCATAAAATACCTTCACTTATAGTTCTCTTTTTCTCTCTTGTAATTATATAAATATGGGATAAGAATACCCATAAAATCTGTTTTATATCTATTTATAGAAAGATATATATAGTTTGTAATTATATAAATGAATTAATAGTGTAAAGTTTTCCCTCTTATTATTTATTTCATTTGCATAATCTTAATTTTTTCAATATTATGGAGAGAGAATCTTTTATTTATAAACCAAAGATTGTAGTCATCGGAAGTTGTAATACGGATATGGTGGTAAAGGTCTGGACGTTTACCAGTTCCAGGAGAGACTGTATTGGGAGGAACCTTTATATGAATCTGGTGGAAAAGGAGCCAATCAAGCCATTGCAGCCGCCCGATTAGGTGCTGAGGTTACATTAATTTCAAAGATTGGCTATGATTTGTTCGGGTTGCAAGCTTTGGAGATATACCGTTCTGAAAAAAGTAAATACAGAGTTCATCTTTACGGACCAAAATGAGTCCTTCGGGAGTTGCTCTAATTTCTGTAGATTCTTACGGAGAAAATAGCATCATTGTTGCACCAGGAGCGAGTCGTTCCTTATCGACCGAAGATATAGATAAAGCAAAAAGTAAATTGGAGGAGGCTGATATTATACTGATGCAATTGGAAGTACCCATTGAAACTGTAGAATATGCTGCTACTATAGCCAAAAGTTATGGAAAGAAGGTGATTTGAATCCTGCCCCGGCTTCTGTTCTGAGTAATTCATTTTTGAGTTGTGTGCATACCATACTTCCAAATCGGATTGAGGCTGAAATGCTGTCGGGCATCAAGGTGATAGATGAGGAAAGTGCTTGGCGTGCAGCGAAAGCTATAGGTGAGAAAGGAATAGAGAATGTCGTCATTACATTAGGAAAAGATGGCGCTTATGTAAAGGAAAAGGAAGAATATACTATGATTCCTGCAAAGGAAGTAGAAACAATTGATACTACTGGTGCTGGAGATGTGTTTTGCGGAGCGTTTAGTGTCTATTTGTCCGAGAACCATACGCTGACAGAATCGGTGGAATTTGCCAATGCTGCGGCAGCTCTTGCAGTGACACGTATGGGTGCACAGAGTGCCATTCCTTATAAACGGGAGATAGCTTTATGAGATAAACCAACCTGAGTTATATTTATAAATCTGATAAAAATGAAAATTGTAGTTATTGGAAGTTCAAACATAGATATGGTTGCACAAGTCAGCCATCTTCCTGCACCGGGCGAAACAGTCGGAGACGCTTGTTTCATGCAGTTACTGGGAGGAAAGGGGGTCAAAATCAAGCTGTTGCGGCAGCACGGCTCGGAGCTTCTGTCACGTTTATCAACTTCTTTGGGAAATGATATGTATGCGGATATTCTGAAAAAACAGTTCGAGAAAGAAGGTATCATTACGGATTACATCGTGGATGATGAATGCCATCCTACGGGTACTGCCCTCATCTTTGTGGCTGATAGTGGCGAAAATTGTATTGCAGTAGCTCCTGGAGCTAATTATTCTTTACTGCCAGATGCGGTGATACGTTTCGAAAAAGTCATTGATGAGGCGGATATGATTGTGATGCAGGCTGAGATTCCTTATGAAACGGTGAAGAAAGTGGCTTTATTGGCTAATGAGAGAGGGAAGAAAGTTTTACTTAATCCTGCTCCTGCTTGCCCAATTGATAGGGAATTGATGAATTCCGTTGATTTGTTGGTAGTGAATGAAGTGGAAGCTTCCTTTATTTCCGATATGAGTTATACGGGAGATAATCTTGATGAGATAGCTACTGCATTAATGGAATCAGGAGCACGTAATGTTATTATTACGTTGGGTAGCTGTGGGGTATATATGAAGAATCAAAAAAGAAACTGTCCGTATTTCTGGTTATAAAGTAAATGCTGTTGACACAACTGCTGCAGGTGATACCTTTTGTGGTGCCTTAGCCGTGGCTTGTTCGCAGAGAGGTTTGGATAGGGAAGCATTGGAATTTGCTAATGTTGCAGCTGCAATCGCAGTTACCCGGATGGGTGCTCAGCCATCTATTCCTACACTTGAAGAAGTCGGACGTTTCAGACTTGAGAGGGAAATATCTTTATCGTTTAATCTTTAATATTTTGTACTATGTTTATTGTCAGCAGTTATACGTTAGCCGTTCTTTTCTGCTTTGTCACAATGATTTGCTGGGGCTCTTGGGGAAATACCCAGAAATTGGCGGGAAAGAGTTGGCGTTATGAGCTCTATTATTGGGATTATACCATAGGCATTCTGCTGTTTGCACTTCTTTTGGTATTCAGCTTAGGGAGTTTCGGAAGTCAAGGAAGAAGTTTTCTTGAGGACATTCGTCAAGTCAGTACGGAAAATATGGTCAGTGCATTTGTAGGAGGTGTGATTTTCAATGCTTCTAATATTCTTTTATCCGCTTCAGTTTCCATGGCGGGAATGGCGGTAGCTTTTCCGTTGGGTGTTGGGCTGGCATTGGTCCTGGGAGTTTTTATCAATTACTTTAGTGCTCCGAAAGGTAATCCGCTATGGTTATTTGTGGGGGTTCTTCTTGTGGTGGTTGCCATTGTCTGTAATGGAATGGCTGCAGGTAAGAAGCAGAATAGTGGTACTATTGGGAGCAGGAAAGGGATTGTTTTAGCAACGATTGCCGGTGTATTGATGTCCTTCTTTTACCGTTTTGTTGCTTCTGCCATGGATTTGAATAATTTTATTTCTCCCACACCTGGGATGGCTACTCCTTATACAGCATTTTTTCATCTTTGCTGTCGGAATCTTTTTCAGTAATTTTATATTCAATACTTTGGTGATGAAACACCCTTTTTGTGGGAGTATCTGTTACTTATAAGGAATATTTTGCGGGAAAAATAGAAACACATTTGGTTGGTATCTTAGGTGGATGCATCTGGGGGCTGGGAACGGCTTTGAGCTATATTGCTGCATGAAAAGGCAGGTACTGCTATTTTCATATGCACTAGGGCAGGGAGCTCCTATGATTGCTGCTTTATGGGGAGTGTTTTATTTGGAAAGAGTTTGCAGGAAGTCCGCGCGGAACGAATAGACTTCTGGCAATAATGTTTGTCTTCTTTATTTTAGGGCTTTCACTTATTATATTTTCGGGAGGTAACTGATCTCTCCGATGATTTGAATATAAATTGGCTTTATTAACTTTATTAAAATAATATGAAACAGAAAAGTGTAAAATGGTGGCGGTATTTCTTTCTACTGTGTTTGATGGGAATATCAGTATGTATGTATGCTTCCGGAGGAAAAAGAACCTTAAACGGATTGGTGACAGATGTTGAGGGTGTACCTGTTATTGGTGCTAATATTCTTGTTAAAGGCCAGACTACTGGTGTGATTTCTGATGTTGAAGGTAAGTTCTCCATAACGGTTTCTTCTCCAAAAGATGTGTTGGTCATCTCATACATCGGTTATAATACCGTAGAAATGATTGTGGGCGAGAAAACAAGCATTAACGTCCAGTTGACCGAAAGTTCTAATCTTCTAAATGATGTGGTAGTTATTGGGTATGGCTCTATGAAGAAGGGGGAAATTACAAGTGCCATTACGAATGTGAAGTCTGAAGACTTTATTCAAGGAGTTGTAAAAGATGCTACCCAGTTGTTGCAAGGCAAGGTTGCTGGTTTGCAAATGGCAAGCCCATCGGGAGACCCGACAGCAGGAGTGGAAATCAATATTCGTGGTGTATCCACGATTTCTGCGTCATCAGACCCCCTTTGATTGTTATTGACGGCATTCCCGGAGGAAGTCTGAATTCCATTGCTCCCGAGGATGTGGAAACCATTGATGTACTGAAGGATGGATCGGCTGCGGCTATTTATGGAACTAGAGGAACAAATGGTGTGATAATCATTACTACGAAAAAAAGCAAAGCAAGGCAAAGCGTCTTTGGAATACCATGGATATGTAGCATTCGAGTCTATACAAAAGCAGACGGATGTACTGACAGCATCTGATTACAGAAGACTAGCACAGGACCCTTTGTTTAAGGATAATATCAGTGATGAAGGTGCTGATGTCAATTGGATTGATGCAATTACCCGTAATCCCGTAAATCATACTCATAATTTGTCTTTGCGTGGAGGAACTGAAAAGACAAACTATATTGCTTCGATAACCTATAGAAAGCAGGATGGTATCTTGTTGAATACAGGCAAGGAAGCTTTGACATTCAAGATTGGATTGAATCATTCGATGATGGATGACAAATTGAAAATACAGTTGAATGTCAACAATTCGACCATAAAGCAGGACGTTACTTGGTATAATGCTTATTTGCAGGCTTGCTTGATGAATCCGACGCGTCCGGTTTATAATGAAGACGGCTCCTATAAAGAATATGGAACTTCTTATAAGCCCTATAATCCGGTAGCTCTTCTGAATGAGGAAACAGACCAGGAAAAATGGAATCAACTCTAGCGAGTGGGAAAATTACTTTTTCACCCATTGAAGGGTTGAATCTGAGTGCGATGGCGGCCATGCAGCGATATGACTCCATGAGGGACAAATGGAATACTTTCAACTATTTTACTACCACTATTGAAAATAAAAACGCTGAAGTAACCAAATGGGCAGCCGGCAGTATGGATCGGACTCTGGAACTGACAGCAGATTATTTTAAGACGATAGGAAAGCATGAGTTCTCGGGATTGGTGGGATATAGCTATCAAGATTTTGAAAGACAAGGCAGCCAGATGTATGCTATGGATTTCCCTACTGATATATTTGGCCCTTGGAATATTGGTACAGCCCAGTCTACAAAAGATGGTAAATCGACAATCAGTAGCTATAAAAATGGCAATAAGCTGATCTCTTTCTTTGGTAGACTTACCTATAACTATGATAACAAGTACATGCTGATGGGAAGTTTGAGACGTGAAGGGTCTTCAAAATTTGGCGTGAATCATAAATGGGGCTGGTTTCCTGCTATTTCAGCCGGTTGGAGAATTAGCGAAGAGAGCTTCATGAAAAATATCGGTTTCGTAGATGACTTGAAGTTGAGAGTTGGATTTGGTGTGACGGGAACAGAATTGTCAGATTCTTATCAGTCGCTGGTTTTATTGAACTATTCTGGTGTAGGCCAGATGAACGGGCAATGGACACAAGGAGTAGTACCGGCCTCTAATCCTAATCCAGATTTGAAATGGGAAACAAAATCGGAATGGAACTTAGGTATTGATTTTTCCTCTTTTGAGTAGAAGATTGAATGGTACAATTGATCTTTATCAGCGGACAACTTCAGATTTATTGTCTGAATATCAAGTTCCTGTGCCACCTAACTTCATTAGTACGATGTGGCTAATGTAGGCAAGATAAGAAATAGGGGAATTGAAGTAGCATTGGATGGAGAGGTTATCCGGACAAAGGATTTACTTGGAGACTGGAGGTAATTTCTCTTATAATGTCAACAAACTTTTATCTCTTTCCAATGACAAGTATCAAAGAGATTATTGGTATACGGGGTGGACTAGTTCAGGTATTCAGCAGACGACGCATATTGTAAAGGAGGGTGAACCGATAGGAAATTTTTACGGTTGGAAAGCAGTAGGACTTACCGATGATGGATTATGGTTGGTGGAAGGTGCTGATGGTAATCCTAAATTGGCCAGTGAAGCCGGACAGGAAGACAAACAAGTGATCGGTAATGGTTTGCCAAGTATGTATGCAGGTTTGAACACAACACTTTTATATAAAAAGTTTGATTTGGGAATATCTTTGAGAGGAGCTTTCGGCTTTGAAGTATTGAATGAGTATAGAATGCATTGGGAAACGATGAAGCGTATTAGTGAAGGTAATTTGCCGAAATCTGTATTGAAAAAAGCCTTTCGGGAGCCAGTCTTATGTTTTTGATTCTCATATGTACCATAGCTATTATGTTGAGAAGGGAGACTATGTGAAGTTAGACAATGTTACATTGGGTTATACTCTTAATCTGAATAATAAATATTTGAGAAGTGTGCGGTTATATGTGACGGGACATAATCTGCTTACTATCACTGGTTATGATGGACTGGATCCTGAAGTCAGTATTAAGGGTTTAGATCCTGGAGTTGAGCGTAAGGAGCTGTATCCTACAGTCCGTTCGTATACGGTCGGTGCTATTGTTAAATTTTAAAATGAAGAATGATGAAAAAATATAGTTTATATATATTGTTCCTGATGGGGTTGGGGGCAATGGCTGGTTCTTGCACAAATCTTGATGAGAAAATCTATGATAGGTTGGTAGACAACAACTTCTATAAAAAATGAAAAAGATATCATTGCTGCCATTACACCGGTATATACGGATTATAGAGGACTTCTGGAATGGCGTAAGTGGTGGGACTTTGAAGAAACGACTGATGTGGCCGTAACACCGCGAGCAGCTTGGATTTGACGGAGGAATCTATATACGTCTGCATAAGCATACATGGAAACCGGAAGATCCCCATTTCTCAGATACCTTTTGGGGACAGGCCTACGGAGGAATCAGTAATTGTAATCGGGTGAATTTATCAGCTTGACAATTTGGATTTCGAAGTTACTGGTAAGGAAAGTGTAATAGCTGAGTTGGAGGTAGCCCGTGCTTATTGGTATTACATACTATGTGAGGCTTTCGGTAATGTACCTATTGTAGACCGGTTTGATGTTCCGGAAGGTTTCTTGCCGGAAACCAGTAGCCGCGAAGAGGTGTTTGCATTTATAGAGAATAGTATAAAAAATAATGTTGATAAGCTGAGTGACGATACAAAGACTTACTATGGCAGATTCAATAAATGGAATGCCAAGATGTTACTGGCACGTCTTTATTTGAATGCAGAGTCATGGATAGGGAAGAATATGTATACGGAATGCATGGCACTTTGTACAGAAATAATGAACTCCAATAAATATGCCTTGGAGAATGATTATAGTGCACCTTTCTATGCCCAGAATGAAGGCTCCCAAGAGATTATATTTGCTTATCCGGCAGATGAGGTGAAGACTGGAAGTACCATTTACATGGCTTTGCAGAAAACTCTTCATCCTTCAAATGTGAAAAACCTTTAATTTGCAGACATGGTTGGATAATGGGGTGTGTGCTGTTCCTACATTTTATAGATACTTATGAGGAAGGCGATAAGCGTTTACCGAAAACCTGGAGAATTGGGGCAGCAGTATGGCAGTGACGGGTCTATCTTATATTGCACTGGACTTGTTCCTGGTTGGGAAGGAAAACCCTTGATTTATACAAAGGAAGTCAGCAATCTTGAAAATGGAGGAGAGGCTGAAGGTTACCGTTGCGGTAAGTATGAAATTAAAATGGGAACCTCGCGTGCGTTGGATAATGATTGGGTGGCTATGCGTTATGCAGAGGTTTACTTGATGAAAGCTGAGTGTATTTTACGTACAAATGGCAATGCGGAAGAAGCGGCACAGTTAGTCAATGAAGTACGGAAACGTGCTTTTGACGGTGACAACAAACTCTCTGGAGCTGATTTGTTGAAAACAACTAATGTAAATGGTGTTCCTGTACGTTTTGGAATTTTATTGGATGAATGGGGCCGGGAATTTGCTTTGGAAGGTTTGAGGCGTAGCCAATTGATACGTTTTGATAATAATTATACAAAAGGAGAATGGACTTTTCACGAACCTTCTAAAGAAACTTATTTAAACTTATTTCCTATTCCTTTGTCAGAGATACAAGCTAATAATAAATTGGAACAAAATGAGGGGTATAAATAGGGTGGTATATTGAAATATAAATTAAAAAATTAATTATGAAGAACTTAGAATCTTTGGAATATGTATATGCGTGCTGCTGGGGACTGTAATGGGTAATGCAGCTTCAAAATTGCCTTCATCAGTGACGATGAGTAAGGTTCAATTAGAGAATAAGATAAAGGGAGGTTGGGCCGGCCAGACTATCGGGGTTAGCTTCGGTAGTTATACGGAATTTAGGTATCAAGGAACTTTTATTCAGGATTATCAGACGATTCCTTGGGGGGAAGGTTATGTGCAAAGATTGATGGATTCCTGGCCTGATTTATATGATGACATTTACATGGACCTCACTTTTGTAGATGTATTGGAGAAAAAAGGGCTGGATGCTTCGGTGAAAGATTTTGCTGTAGCTTTTGCTACGGCAGACTATAATTTATGGCATGCCAATCAGGCTGCGAGGTATAATATAGCTCATGGAGTGGACAATCCTGGACATTGGCTGAATAACCCACATGCCGATGACATTGATTATCAGATTGAAGCAGATTTTGCCGGACTGATGAATCCGGGTATGCCTAATTCAGCTTCTCAAATCAGTGATAAGGTGGGGCATCTTATGTGTTATGGCGATGGCTGGTATGGTGGTGTTTATGTCGGTGCCATGTATAGTCTTGCTTTTGTGTCTGATGATATCCAGTTTATTGTTACTGAGGCTTTAAAGACGATTCCGGAGGAAAGTGGTTTCTATAAATGTATTGCAGATGTGATAGAGTGGTATAAAATGTATCCTGATGATTGGAAACGTACTTGGTTCGAAATTCAGAAACATCATGCGGAAGAGATCGGTTGTCCGGATGGAGTATTTCATCCATTAGATATTGATGCTAAAATTAATGCCGCTTACATCGTTTTAGGATTATTGTATGGCAATGGTGATTTCACTAAGACAATGGAAATATCAACGCGGGCAGGTCAGGATTCAGATTGTAATCCGTCTTCTGCAGGAGGGATATTAGGCACAATGATAGGCTATGATGCTATCCCTGAATATTGGATGAAAGGTTTGAGAGGGGCGGAAGGCAAGAATTTCAAGTATACGTTACTCTGTTTGGATCAGATTTACACTATCAGCAATAAACATGCTTTGGAGATGATTCGCAGGAATGGAGGAAAAGTGGAAAAGGAGAATGTGACAATTGCCGTACAGAGGCCCGAGACTGTACGTTTGGAGCAGAGTTTTACAGATATGTATCCCACGGCTAAGGTTGAATTGTCTAAACACGATATAGATATACTGACTTTTGAATTTGAGGGTACGGGATTTGTACTCCGTGGGGAGGCTATTCGTAGGGACATGAATCGGCCGGATGCAGTACTGAAAGTTAATCTGTATCTTGATGGGGAGTTGGTCGAGAAGGCTGCTGCATTTCCGACTTACTTCCATGATCGGCGGTTAGATATATTTTGGAAATATCAGCTGCCTGAGGGTAAACATCAAGTAAAGGTAGAAGTCATAAAAGATGGTGCTAATGCTTTGTTGAAGTCTTGGGATTATATCGTTTATTCGAAAGGCAAGAAATGATTGTGAAATACTATGCTGATTAGGAACCATATCAAAAATCAATAAATAGGTATTAATATGTAACATAGTATTGCATAGGGTAAGGTAAGCAAGATTAGCTTATGGATGATTTTGAAGAACTGTATGAATGAGTTTTCTTTCATGCAGTTTTTTTTTCGGGTAGGAGAGATAGCCAATGAAAAAATCTAACTTCTATCGCTTATCTCAAAATAAATTAGTTATTTTGCAGAAAACAAAGGAATCTGGAATGGAACAAGAAGATTTTTGATATACGCAACCAGCAGCCCGTCACCAGCCGAGAACGTGATTTCGAGAACGCTCTCCGTCCGTTGAATTTTGAGGATTTCAGCGGGCAGGACAAGGTGGTGGACAATCTGCGCATATTTGTGAAAGCTGCCCGCCTGCGTGGCGAGGCGCTGGACCATGTGTTGCTTCACGGCCCTCCCGGATTGGGAAAAACAACACTCAGCAATATCATAGCCAACGAACTGGGCGTAGGTTTCAAGATAACTTCCGGTCCGGTACTTGACAAGCCGGGGGATTTGGCGGGAGTGCTTACCAGCCTGGAGCCCAATGATGTACTTTTCATCGACGAAATACACCGGTTGAGCCCCGTAGTGGAGGAATATCTGTACTCAGCCATGGAGGACTACCGCATAGACATCATGATAGACAAAGGCCCTTCTGCCCGAAGCATACAGATTGATTTGAATCCTTTGCACGCTGGTGGGAGCTACCACGCGTAGCGGTCTGTTGACAGCTCCGTTGCGTGCCCGTTTCGGTATCAACCTGCATCTGGAATATTACGATGATGATGTGTTGAGCGGCATTATCCGTCGTTCGTCCGGCATCCTCGATGTGCCTTGCTCCGTAAGGGCTGCCGCCGAGATTGCGAGCCGCAGCCGTGGCACACCGCGTATTGCCAATGCATTGCTGCGGCGTGTACGCGAATTTTGCCCAAGTGAAAGGTTCGGGGAGCATTGACACGGAAATCGCACAGTTTGCCCTTGAGGCTCTGAATATCGACAAGTATGGTCTGGACGAGATAGACAATAAGATACTCTGTACCATCATCGACAAGTTCAAAGGCGGTCCGGTGGGATTGACTACCATCGCCACTGCTTTGGGCGAAGATGCAGGTACGATAGAGGAAGTCTATGAACCGTTCCTGATAAAAGAAGGTTTCCTGAAACGCACTCCCCGTGGGCGTGAAGTGACGGAGCTTGCCTACAAGCATCTGGGGCGAAGCCTCTATAGTAGCCAGCGTACCTTGTTTGGCGACGAGTGATTCATTTTAAGAAAACGAATACAGAGATGCGGAGACATAAAGTCTCTCTTTCCTCTTATCCTAGAAAACTTTGTGCCTCCGTGCCTTTGTGTTCATAACAACCATTAAAGAAGTGGCCGGATTAAATCATTGGCAAAAGAAACTGCCATTTATGGGTTGAGCAGCATTGTGGGGCGTTTCCTCAATTACCTGCTGGTGCCCGTATATACCATGGCGATGTCCGCACAAAGCGGAGGCTATGGCGTAGTGACGAATGTATATGCGTGGGTGGCGCTCATGCTGGTGTTGTTGACGTGCGGCATGGAGACCGGTTTCTTCCGCTTTGCCAATAAAGGAGAGGACGACCCGATGCGGGTGTACTCCACGACATTGCTCAGTGTGAGTGTGGGGGCGCTTACCTTTCTTGCATTGGGATTGCTGTTCCTCAACCCCATTGCCGGATGGCTGGAGTATGGTGACCATCCCTGGTACGTGGGCATGATGATGATTGTGGTGGCGATGGATGCTATTCAAAGCATTCCTTTCGCTTATTTGCGCTACAAGAAGCGTCCCATTAAGTTTGCGGCACTCAAACTGCTGTTCATCTTCCTGAACATTGCACTGAATCTGCTCTATTATGTGGGAATGAAAGGGGGATGACGTGGGTTATGCCTTCCTTTTCAATCTGATATGCACCTCTACCATCATGCTTTGCATGATTCCGGAGTTGCGTGGGTTTGCCTACGTGCTGGACAGAAAACTGCTGAAGCGGATGCTTGCTTATTGTCTGCCGTTGCTGGTACTCGGCTTGGCAGGTATCCTGAATCAGGTGGCGGATAAGATTAATTTTTCCTTTTGTCTATCCGGATGAGGCGGAAGCTTCCGTACAGTTGGGCATTTATGGGGCTGCCAGCAAGATTGCCATGGTGATGGCGATGCTTACACAAGCCTTCCGCTATGCATACGAGCCTTTTGTCTTCGGGAAGAGCCGGGACAAGGACAACAAGCAGATGTATGCGCAAGCCATGAAGTTCTTCATCATCTTCACACTGCTGGCATTCCTCGCTGTCATGTTCTATCTGGACATCCTGCGCCATATTATCGGTCGCGACTACTGGCCGGGATTGCGGGTAGTGCCTATCGTGATGGCTGCCGAAATCTTTATGGGTATCTATTTCAATCTTTCCTTCTGGTACAAGCTGATTGACGAAACGCGTTGGGGAGCTTATTTCTCCTTGATAGGTTGCACGGTGCTGGTAGTGATGAACATACTTCTGATTCCCCGATACAGTTATATGGCTTGTGCCTGGGCAGGATTCTGTGGCTATGGCATCGCCATGCTTCTGTCCTATTTCGTAGGGCAGAAGAAGTATCCCATTCAGTATGACCTGAGGGCTATCGGTAGTTATGTGCTGCTTGCGGCAGTACTCTATCTGGCTGCCGAATATGTCCCGATAGAAAATATTTACCTGCGTATGGCGTACCGTACCGTTTTGTTGCTGCTCTTTGTGGCCTATATCGTGAAGTGCGACTTGCCGTTGAGGCAGATTCCGTTCATTGGTAGGCTGGTGAAGTGAGGTTAGAGAAGTTAGATTGATAAACATTGCGTATTTAACAGTTTTGTCAAGAAAAGCATTACTTTTGTACTGTTATTAAAACTGAAGTGACACAATGGACAGAAAAATCAATCGCATAAAGATTGTTTTGAAATCAAGGATTGTGCAGAAGAGCAAACAATAAATTCAGAATCAAGTATGATTAAATCAGAAGCAATTCAGAATCTCCTCGCAAGATTCGAATCCATTGCGTGTGAATACGAAGGCGTGGAGTGCTGGAGTGCTCGCGAATTATATCCCATTCTGGGCTATGCCAAATGGCAAACGTTTGAGAATGTTTTAGGAAAAGCTAAGGAGGCTTGCCAAAACGCTAGTGTAGAGACGAGTAATCATTTTACCGGCATCAGTAAAACGATACTTATGCCTAAAGGTGCATCAAAGGACATTGAAGACTTTATGCTCACTCGCTATGCCTGCTACCTCGTGGCACAAAATGGTGACCCTCGTAAGTCGGAGATTGCTTTTGCCCAAAATTACTTTGCTGTACAAACACGTGTGGCAGAGGTAATAGAGCAACGACTTCTTGACTACGACCGTGTCCAGGCTCGCCATAAGTTGGCAGAGACAGAGAAACGCCTCTTTGGTGTTCTTTACGAGCGTGGTGTGGATGACAAGGGGTTCGGAATCATACGTAGTAAGGGCGACCAAGCTCTTTTTCGCATGAACACTGCTATGCTTAAACGTAAACTTGGAGCACCGGAAAAACGTGCTTTGGCAGATTTCTTGCCAACTCTTGGCATTAAGGCAAAGGACTTTGCTGCCGAGATGACCAGCAGTGTTTTACGAGGCGTTTCATTGAGAGAAAATTGAAAACTGATAATTGATAATGGAAGAAAAGACGACCGACAACAGAAATACCTTCGCTATCAAGACTTTTCTGAAAGACTATCTTGATTTGCGCAAAGACAAGGACAATGAACTGGAAACTGTAGATTCCATCCGTAAGGGAGTGGAATTCAAAGGAGCCAATCTTTGGATTCTGATATTCGCCATATTCATGGCCTCGTTGGGATTGAATGTAAACTCCACAGCCGTGATTATCGGTGCCATGCTCATCTCGCCGCTGATGGGGCCTATCATGGGCGTGGGGCTTTCTGTGGGGTTGAATGATTTTGAATTGATGAAGCGGTCTTTGAAGAGCTTCTTGATAACTACCTTGTTCAGTGTGACCACTGCTACCATTTTCTTTCTGGTGAGTCCCGTTGCCGAAGGGCAGTCGGAATTGCTGGCACGTACGTCACCCACCATTTATGACGTATTCATCGCCTTGATGGGCGGCTTGGCAGGTGTGACGGCGCTCTCTACCAAAGAGAAAGGAAATGTGATTCCGGGTGTTGCCATTGCCACGGCTTTGATGCCGCCTCTCTGTACGGCAGGCTACGGGCTGGCAACGGGTAACTTGATTTATTTCCTCGGTGCATTCTATCTTTATTTCATCAATTCTGTGTTTATCAGTCTTGCCACTTTCCTGGGCGTGCGCGTGATGCACTTCCAGCGCAAGGAGTTTTGTGGATAAGAACCGGGAGAAGAAAGTACGTAAATATATCGTCCTGATTGCTATCCTGACCATGTGTCCCGCTGTCTATCTGACGGTAGGTATCGTCCAGGATACCTTCTTTGAGAGTGCTGCCAACCGTTTTGTCAACGAGCAGCTCTCCTTTGAGAATACGCAGGTGCTGGACAAGAAAATCCATCACGAGGGCAAGGGCCACGAAATACGTGTCGTGCTGATTGGGCAGGAGGTGCCCGAAGCTTCCATCGCCATTGCCCGCAGCAAGATGAAAGACTATAAGCTGGACAATACCAAGCTGATAGTCCTCCAAGGCATGAACAATGAAGCGGTGGATATTTCTTCCATCCGTGCCATGGTGATGGAAGACTTCTACAAGAACAGTGAGCAGCGTCTGGTGGAACAGAAACAGAAGATTGCCACGCTGGAGCAGAATTTGGAAAGATACAAAACCTTCGATGAATTGGGCAAGAAGATTATCCCGGAACTGAAAGTGCTCTACCCGTCGGTAAAGACCGTATCAATATCTCATGCGATTGAACTGGCGGTAGATTCTGTACGGGTGGATACTGTGACCCTTGCCGTCTTGAAATTCGGCAAGCATCCGGGTGCGCACGAGAAGGAAAAGATTGCGGAGTGGCTCAAGGCGCGTACGGGTGCCAAGCAATTGAGGCTGATTACTGAATAATACAAGAATTGACGGAATGAAAATAAGATTTATACTGATAGCTGTCTGCTTCCATTTTTTCTCTGCCGGGACAAGCGGATGAAGGGATGTGGATGCTGGGAAATCTGAACAAGCAGACACGCCAGACCATGAAAGAGTTGGGCTTGCAGATGTCTGTCAACAAGCTATACAATACGAAACGCCCGTCGCTGAAGGATGCGGTAGTCAGCTTCGGCGGCTTCTGCTCCGGCGTGGTGGTGTCCGAGGACGGGCTGGTGTTTACCAATCATCACTGCGGCTTCAGCAGCATACAGCAACACTCGTCTGTGGAGCACGACTATCTGAAAGACGGCTTTGTGGCACGTAATCTTAGTGAAGAACTGCCTAATCCGGAACTTTACGTCCGCTTCCTCTTGCACCAGCAAGACGTGACCCGTCGGGTACTTGGAGCAGTAAAACCGGATATGAACGAATCTGAGCGTACAAGTGTAGTAGATTCGGTGATGCTGGTCATTGGCGAAGAGGTTTCTCGTAAAGACTCCACGCTGATAGGCATTGTGGATGCTTACTATGGAGGCAATGAATTCTGGCTTTCCGTTTATCGCGACTACAATGATGTGCGTCTGGTATTTGCACCCCCTTCTTCAGTGGGCAAGTTCGGCTGGGACACTGACAACTGGGTATGGCCACGCCATACGGGCGACTTCGCCGTATTCCGTATCTATGCCGGCAAAGACAACCGTCCTGCCGACTACTCTCCCGACAATGTTCCCTACCATCCCGAATACGTGGCTCCGATATCCCTGGACGGCTATCGTGAGGGTTCCTTCTGTATGACGATGGGCTATCCGGGCAGTACGGAACGCTATCTTTCCTCTTTTGGCATCGAAGAGATGATGACCACCACCAACCAGGCTCAGATAGATGTCCGTGGTGTGAAGCAGGCCATCTGGAAGCGTGAAATGGATAGCCGTGACAGCATCCGCATCAAGTACGCTTCCAAATACGACGAAAGTTCCAATTATTGGAAGAACAGCATAGGAGTGAACCGCACCATCAAGAAACTGCATGTGCTGGACAAGAAGCGTGCCATGGAGACCGAACTCCGT
>ENA-OQHD01000398-OQHD01000398.1-human-gut-metagenome-genome-assembly--contig:-NODE-398-length-16438-cov-3.537429_pt1 | contig 16438 bp, 20 predicted proteins | sample MGYA00242560_ERZ504711 | MGnify/ENA primary metagenome ERZ504711 (study PRJEB26092, sample SAMD00036198) | human gut metagenome | host: Homo sapiens | study: EMG produced TPA metagenomics assembly of...
CCCCCTGTGCATATGCAATCATGGCCATTTTTCATCCATTTTTCCCATTTCAAACATTGGATGCAAGGTAAGTGCGACCAAATCCAGATCATGCTGCCAGTATAAACGAACGATTACGTTCATATTATCACCTCCTAGCGGATCTGATTAACACGCTGGTAATAATATCCCCGCACATTTGAATAGATATTGCTTAAATCCGGATCATTGATATTACCAGGAATAATTTGCAGTCCATCCATATAACGGAAGACATTATTAAACTGTTCGGACCATGCATCATAAGTACCACCGGTTGCAACAATGTAATCAATGTCAGCAAAATAATTATGTGTTGATTTTAACTTTTCAATTGTTTCATTGCATACTTCTCTGGATGCATCTTCCAGTAGTGTGCGGAAGGATTCATTGCTGCGTTTCATATGCTTTCGATCGAGAATCCGTATTTCACCTGTTTCTAAAAGGTTCTGCAGATCCGGGATCTGTAATGATACACCATAAGTGTCCTGAATTTTTTTACATGTTCTTGAAAAGACCTCCCGCATCCCAAAATCCGGGAATGTGTTTTCATCGACAACACTACCATGATCGACAAGATAATCATCACAGGTTCCAAATCCTGGATCAAACACAATCGTATTCTTTGAAAAGATTTTTGCTGCAGTGGCAAGCTGTTTTCCATCTTTTCCGACAAGAGCAGAAACCAACGCTCCGAGCGGCTGCGGCATAACAAAAATTATCTTTGCTGTCTACCACAAAATCAAACTGCTGCCAAGGTGCACGTCCAATACGCAGACTGAAATGATGATGTCCGGAAAGAACTTCCTTCAAATCATTCTGGTCGGCTTTTAAATATTTTGGCGGGAGTCCTGTCTGAATGGTAAGTTTCTTTCCTTTCGAATTTCCTTTATCATTTCCCATTAATCCAATGGCGATACCAGTGTCCGAGATAACACGGAACATATCAGAATAGTATCTTTTACGGCCAAATAATTCCTGCTCGCTGTCAATTACATCCGATGCAGAGAGTTCATTGTAAGCCAGAGAGCCAACAACCCAGATATCACCATTTTCTGCTTTATAATAGATATCTGTTTCAGAAGGTTCATTGAGCCTGACACGATCAGCAGGGAATTTTCCTTGCGTAAGCTGGAACAGAATAAATTTTATTAGGACTCATTCCTTTGATTGCAGAATATCCGATATCCAGACCGATGATCCAATGGTTTGCCGGGCACGGTGCTGCACGATGGATTGTTTCACTGCGGGATTTTAAAGTCTTTAGTATTCATATAGATCCTCCTTGTATGTAAATAGTCATATTATTGATATTCATTAATAGTATGAAAGAAATTATTTCATACCTGATTTTCTGGACAAAATTATTTATTGTTATTTCAAGCACTCTATTTTTAGAACTAATGAATTCGATGAGAGGAGGGAAAAACTATCTCGAATAGTTCAAATCTATGCAAACATAAGGAGAAAAAAGTGGAGAAAACAAATCATGCAAACGGAAAATGAGAATCGCAATAGGAATTCTATTGCTAGAATTTGCCTATATGTTGTTTATGGGAATCGGAGGGGTTCATGCTACAGATGAAACACTTCCTACTGTTGATGGGAAATTAATTCATTCGATCGATCATGTGGAAATTACTTCTGAGATGATGAACCGATATGCAAAAGATATGGATCCGGATATTATTAATCGAATCACAGAAGAAAACGGCAGTTGCACACCACAGGAATTTTTACGTGCATATACAGAGCAAGATCCAAAGTTCAAGAAAACGCTGGAGAAAAAATACGATATTACAACACAGGAGGATGATTTTTATGATTATCGATAAAATTGGAGATATTTTACATACGGAAGCAGATGTTATCTGTCATCAGGTGAACTGTAAAGGGGTTATGGGAGCAGGATTAGCGAAACAAATCCGAAATCAGTTATTATCAGAAGAACAATACAGAACTTACCAGGAAATCTGTCGGGAATATGGCCGTGCAAATCTTGGTAAAGTAATTCGTATGAAAACGGATACCTATCAAGTTTATAATCTCTTCGGAGAGGACATTCCTACAGGGTCCGGAGTTGATACCATATATGCTGCTCTCTATAAGGCACTTGTAAGTGCCTTATATTATGCGGAAACGGAACACCTTACACTGGCAGTTCCTGGAATGATCGGATGCGGTCTCGCAGGAGGTGACTGGCGTATTGTAAGGAACCATATTTTAGAACCAAATTTTCGGGACAAGAACAAAGGTATCGCTGTATATCCACTGGCTGGATGAAGAAAATTACATGAAAGCACAGGAATTGATGCAGCAACCGAATTTTGAGGATCCGGTGAAAGAGGTTTGCTCAAACCTTTTTGATGCATGAGATTTTGTAATTATTTGAATGAAACAGGCTGATTTTTTCCAGCCTGTTTTTTATTATGGGCTTTAGCCTGTTGAGTGAGATGGAGTTTTTCGCTGTTCCGAAAAATGGAATTTCACTCAACATTTAACCACCCGCTATGCGGGTGCGCGTCGATTGTTATACTAAAAAAATTACCTTTCGATTTACAATAAAGTTGTTCAGGCTATATTGCAGAAAGGAAAGGTAATTTATGGCGAAGAAAGAAAATTCACTCGCACATACGAAATGGATGTGCAAATATCATATCGTCTTCACACCAAAGTATAGACGAAAAGTAATTTACAATCAATACAAAGAGGACATAAGAGATATTATAAAGCAACTGTGCGGTTATAAAGGTGTTGAAATTATTGAAGGACATCTAATGCCAGATCATATCCATATGTTAGTAAGTATTCCGCCAAAGATAAGCGTATCATCATTCATGGGATACTTAAAAGGGAAAAGTGCGCTTATGATATTCGATAAACACGCAAACTTAAAATATAAATTTGGAAATCGTCATTTCTGGGCAGAAGGATATTATGTTAGCACAGTCGGATTAAATGAGGCAACAATAAAAAAATATATCCAGGAACAAGAAAAGCACGACATTGCAATGGATAAGTTAAGTGTAAAAGAATATGAAGACCCTTTTAAGGGTTAATGCCAAGTAGTAACAATGCCCCTTAAGGGGTAGCGACGAGTCAAGAGCAATATGGCTTGAACGGAGCTGTGGGAAGGCTGTGTAAACAGAATTCTCATAGCCGAAAGAGAAAGCCAGCGCCTTGAGACGCTGGCCTAGTAACAAGGGCTTATAGCCCTAGAGCAAACCACCCGTTGGACGGGTGGTCCTGATTTGATCTTATTCCTGCAATAATTGCTTTTCAAAGGTGGATAATAATTTGTTGATCGTAAAGAAATAACTCTTGCATTCGCTGCATGTTTTTGCATCGACTTCGATATCACCAAGAATGATGAGTTTGGCAGCCTGGAGTGCTGCAATAATGGTACGAAATTCGTCGGGTGTAATATCTGTGGCGTGATTAATCAATTTTTTCGCCGCAGAACAACAGAGTTGATAATTAATTTCTGCCTGGGCTTCTGATTCTGCAAGTCCAAGACGAGGCAGAACGGTAAGAGCATAAGCGGTTGCTTCTATGTCAGAATGATTAAAGGCATAGGAAATATGGCTCATAGTAAAACCTCCTTAAGTTTTAAGAAAATTATAACATAAAAAGAGAAAGAACGCGAGAATATGAGTAAAAATCAGAGGAAGACTTATTAAAGAAAAGGGTTTACATTATAGATAATAATGTATACAATATAAAATATAAGTACATGGAAAAACTTTGATAAGGAGAATAAAAATGCTTGGTTTAAAACCAATAAAAATGCTGCCAGCAAGGGAACGAGTAGCGGCAGCACTTAGAAAGGCGATTATTTCAAGACAGATCACAGAGGGAGAAGTCCTGACACTGGAGAATACGGCTCAGGAACTTGGCGTATCGATCACACCGGTCAGAGAAGCCCTTTCAGATTCTGGAAAGAGACGGGCTGATCGATCTGAAGCAGAATAAAGGTGCAACGGTATTGGGAATCAATGAGACAACACTCAGAGAACATTTTCAGATCCGGGCAGCACTGGAAAGTGAAGCATGTGCGCTGTGTTGCAGGAATCACATCGATATGAGCCGGATTGAACAGGTTCTGACGGTCTCAAAAGAGATGATTGAAAAAAGAAGATTATGAGAATTATTCGAAGCTCAATCAGTCTCTGCATATGGAGATTTGGACAGCAGCCGGTAATGAAAAATTGAAGAAAATGCTTTCTGAACTCTGGAGCGGATTATCTCTTGGAGTTAAGATGACAGAAGCAGAATATGCAAAAAAAGTCAATAAAAGAACATGAAGATATCATTGAAAGTATGAAAAAATATGATACGATGGAGGCATGGAGAAGGATGCACCAGCATATAGAACGAAGCTTAGAAGATGTATTATCGGAGTTTTAGAAGTAATAGTGCACAAAAATGAATAGGTAAAAATTATGTAAAACGTCGAACTTGTGATTAATGATTGACAAGTCTGGCGTTTTTAATTATGATTTGATTATGGATACATTATCATTTATAAATAATAAAAAAGTAAATGATAAGAGTAAAAACCAAAGGAGAGAGAAAAACTGAGTAACAAGAACTTAATCGTGAACACTCCGGAACCAAAGCCTGGTATATTGGAGCGAGGAGATCTCTTTGCTATTGCGGTAGGAATGGTAATTGGATCAGGAATGGTAACATTGATCGGACCGGCGATGGCAATGACAGGATATTCCGTATGGCTGGCATATCTGACAGCTATCGTTATGGGATTTTTTGATGGTATTTCCGTATATTATCCTAGGGGGAACTATGAGAGTGGCAGGGGGACCTTACTCGATTGTAACGAATTTATCCGGTGTAAGTGCAGGAGGACTGGTAGCGTATACGAAGCTTGTAACTCCAATCCTGAACAGCTCTTTTGCACTGGCATTAGGCTTGTATGTAAATAATCTTCTTCCGGGAATTACAGTAAAAGCAATTGCTGTTGTGGGAATCTGCATCTTATTTGTATTAAACCTTCTGGGAATGGATATTTTTGCAAAGGTTAGTAAGATCTTATCAACGATCTTGTTGATCACGATGGTACTTTATGTTATCTTTGGACTGACACAGATCAAGCAGCCGATCTTCCAGTTCTCTGGGGATAAGATGTTTACCGGAGGCTTTAAAGGATTCATGCTTGCTGCATTACTTCTGATCAACTCAGCAAATGGATATTACAATATCCTCTGGTACGGAAAAGATGCAAAGAAAGCGACAAAGGATGTACCGTTTGCAAGTATGGCATGTGTGCCATGTCTTCTGTTCATCTATGTGGGACTTGCCATGGTAACAGGCGGTGTGCTTCCGCATGATGAAGTTGCAGGAGCACCGACAATCTTACCGGCAGCGCAGGCAATCCTTCCTGGTGCAGTATATAAGATTTTCATGATCGGCGGACCAATCATGGCGATCATTACTACACTGAATGGTGTATTCAATGATGTCAGATATCCGCTTGCACAGGCTGCAAAAATGACGGATGGCTCCAAAGTTTATTTTAAAAGAGAATCGTTTTGGAGCACCGTATCTGATTTATACATACACACTGATCGTTGTTCTGATCCCAATCGTTTCGGATATGAGCATTGTAACAATCACAAACATTTTCCAGGTAATTACATTCTTCATGAATGTGACTGTTGTATATGCAATTTCAAGACTTCCAAAAACGATATCCGGAAGCATGGGCAAAGATAAATTCCATTTTTCAAATGGGCATTATATACATTCTGTACTGTAAGTATCATCATTTATACAGTATCTTTGTAAAGGGTATTTCAGTATTAAAGTATCTTATGCAGTAGCAGCGGTTATTGTTATGCTTGCACTGATACTGATCGGAATCTATTTGACAAAGAAAGGTGGTATCCGTATCGAGACTTCACTCTGGGATCCATCTGTAAAAAAGGAGGAAAAGTAAGATGGCGGCAACTTATGTAAAACCGGGTGAACTGGGACTGAATCCGGAGAAATTGACAGAGATGTTAACGGAACTGGAACAGACAGTGGAAATCCACAGTATCTCAGTACGGTTTGATGGAAAAGTTATCTTAGAGGGTGCATGGGAGCCGTTCTCACTGGAGAAGCCGCAGATGCTGCATTCACTTTCAAAAATCGGAACAAGTATTTGTCTGGGATTTGCACTCGATGAGGGGAAGATTCATCTGGAAGATAAACTGCTTGATTATGTAAGAGATGAACTTCCGGAAGAATACGATCCGGCACTGGAAGATCTGACGATCTATCATCTGCTTACCATGCAGGCAGGTTCCAAAGAATGCTGCAATAATGTATGGTTTTCGAAGCTTACAAGAGACTGGGAGACAAACTGGTTAAAACAGCCGAAGATAAGAGAAGATATCGGAAAAGCATTCCATTATGATTCCGGATGTAGTTATACACTTTCAAGAATTGTCACAAAGGTTATGGGAAAAAAGCTGTCTGGCACTGATGCAGGAGCGTGTATTTGACAAGATGGGATTTGGTGAGATCAACTGGCTGACCAGTCCGGAAGGACACAACACCGGTGGATGGGGAATGTACCTGACTGCAGGAAAGATCTCTGCACTGGCACAGCTTCTGCTTCAAAAAGGTGAATGGAATGGAGAGCAGCTGATACCGGCATGGTGGACCGAAGAGATAGGAAAGATGCGCGTTGTGATTCCGGAAGATGAGAAGAAAGCACTGACGCATTATGCTTATCATATCAAGGCCGGAAAAGAGATTTTTGCGGCAGAAGGAGCATTTGGACAGTATCTGATCTGTTTTCGTGATTATCCGGTTGCAATCGGAATCACGGCAGGGGCATCGGAATATCTGGCAGCAGATATCTGTCTGAAATACATAAAAGAAGCAGTTCAGATCCCGTGTGAAAAAGGAAAATTCTGGAAGAGGCACAGGAAAAAGCTGGAAGAGAAACTGGTACATCTGACACTTCCGAAGCCGGAAGGTGACAAAAAATGACACAAATGAAGCAACAAAGAAACTATTAAATAAAAGAATTGTGTTTACAGAGAATCCAAGACAAATTGAGTCGGCAGTGATTTCAACGGTTGGAGAGGAATTAAAACTGGAACTTACTGTGGCAGGAGAAAAGAAGATTCTTTTTGCAGGATATAAGGACTGGAAATGTAATGATATGTATCCGAATGATTTTACGAAGAGATATCATGCGGTATCTTATGCGTTTGATGAAGATTCATTGTATCTCTCTGTGGGACTTCTGAATACATCATACAGAGAAGAATATTGTCTGTGGGTGAATTCGGAAAATGTAGTAGTTGGAACATGGAGACCGAATGTAACGTATCTTCCGGCAGAAGAAGATATGACATGGAAGTTTACCGGAACATTTGAACCGTCATGCATTCTGTAGATAGAATGAACGGTTAGTGGAAAAAGGAGAACCCCGTGAGGCAGAAGAAGCTGTCCCACGGGGATTTTTGGCATTGCATATTCGATAAAAGTTCATCTATTTACAGATGAACATATTTACAGTATGATACTGTAAACAGCGAAAAATGAACGGAGAAGATATATGAATGAGATAGCAGTTGTAACAGAGCAGGATATACCGGATATTCTTCGAATGATCCATGAAATCTATAGTGAACTTCCGAATAAGGAATGGTTCAGTCTGGATAGCGATGAGGAAGTAACAAGCTATATGATGACCGGTGGCTTTGGATTAAAGGCAATGTGTGATGGCAGACTGGCAGGTGTCTTTATCGCACGGACGAAGAATCTTGGGGATGAGAATCTCGGATACGATCTGAAATTTGATGAAGATCAGCGAAAGCAGTCGGTGCATATGGAGATTGCCATGGTAAGAAAAGAATACCGCGGACAGGGGTTGCAGAGAAAGATGATGGAAGAGTCAGAACAGATTCTGAAAGAACAGGGATATCATTATCTGCTTGGAACGGCACATCCGGACAATGTGGCAAGTGTGAATACATTCCTGAAATTACAGTATGAGCAGGTGATGACGAAGGAAAAGTATGGCGGGATGAAGAGGAGTATTTTCTGTAAAGCGATATAATGCAGATGTAATACAGAATGTATGAATCAAACCGGAATATATTATGATTGCAAGGTTCTGGTTGAAACGTTATAATGTAGATGTCAGCAGAGAGTTTGCTGGCATCTTTTCAAATTAAAAAAGTGAATAATCAGGGAGAAATTTATGAGTATATTAAATGTTGAACATCTGACACATGGTTTCGGGGACAGAGCCATATTCTCAGATGTTTCTTTTCGACTTTTAAAGGGAGAACACATCGGTCTTGTAGGAGCCAACGGAGAGGGAAAATCTACCTTTATGAATATTGTGACCGGAAAGCTTGTGCCGGATGAAGGAAAAGTAGAATGGTCTAAGAATGTATATGCAGGATATCTGGATCAGCATGCGGTCCTTGAAAAGGGAATGACCATCCGTGACGTGTTAAAATCTGCATTCGATCCGCTGCTTCAGAAAGAACAGCGTATGAATGAAATCTGTGATCTGCTTGGAACGGCAGATGAAGAAGAGATGAACCGTCTGATGGACGAACTCGGAACCATTCAGGATGAGCTTACACTGCACGATTTCTATACGATCGATGCAAAGGTAGAGGAAGTGGCAAGAGCACTCGGACTTCTGGATCTGGGGCTGGACCGTGATGTTACAGACTTAAGCGGGGGACAGAGAACGAAAGTCCTTCTTGCAAAACTGTTATTGGAAAAGCCGGATATCCTGCTTCTGGATGAGCCGACCAACTACCTGGATGAGGAACATATCGCATGGTTGAAGCGCTATCTTCTGGATTATGAGAATGCATTTATTCTGATCTCGCATGATATTCCATTCTTAAACGAAGTGGTCAATATCATCTATCATATGGAGAATCAGGAACTGAACCGTTATGTGGGAGATTATGATCACTTCCAGGAAGTCTATGCTGTGAAGAAAGCGCAGCTGGAAGCTGCTTACAGAAGACAGCAGCAGGAGATCAGTGAGCTGAAAGATTTCGTGGCACGTAATAAGGCACGTGTATCTACCAGAAATATGGCGATGTCCAGACAGAAGAAGCTGGACAAGATGGATGTGATCGAACTGGCGGCAGAGAAACCGAAGCCGGAATTTCATTTCCGTTATGGCCGTACACCTGGAAAGATGTTATTTGAGACACATGATCTGGTAACGGGATATGATGAGCCGTTATCAAAACCATTAAATTTCAGTATGGAGCGTGGACAGAAGATAGCACTGGTTGGAACGAACGGAATCGGAAAGACTACATTATTAAAAATGCATTTTAGGATTGATTCCATCCTTATCCGGAAGTTGTGAACTGGGAGAGAATCTGGAGATCGGCTACTTTGAACAGGAAGTCAAAGGCGAGAACAAGACTACCTGTATCGATGAGATCTGGCAGGAATTTCCGTCGTTTACACAGTATGAAGTACGTTCGGCACTGGCAAAATGTGGACTGACGACAAACATATCGAAAGTCAGGTCAGAGTATTAAGTGGTGGAGAGCAGGCGAAAGTCAGACTTTGTAAACTGATCAACCGGGATACAAATATTTTACTCCTGGATGAGCCGACCAACCACCTGGATGTGGATGCAAAGGATTCGCTGAAAAAAGCCTTGCAGGAATACAGAGGGAGCATCCTTTTGATCTGTCACGAACCGGAATTCTATCAGGATGTGGTAAATGAAGTCTGGGACATGAGCAAATGGACGACGAAAGTATTCTAGAGAGTCAGAAAAAATAAACTGGGGATGATGTAAGTGGAAGGAATAAAACACGATAAGATGAAATATCGTCTGGCGGAAGCCATGTAAAAACTGTATGAAGAAGATGCCGGTAGAAAAGATTACAGTAAAAGAAATTGTGGCAGAATGTGGAACAACGCGGCAGACATTTTACCGAAATTTCCAGGATAAATACGATCTCATTAACTGGTATTTTGACCGGATCCTGTTAGAATCGTTCCAGCACATGGGAGAGGGTAAGACAGCTTATGAAGGACTGGTCAATAAGTTCCACTATATAGAGGAAGAGAAATTATTTTTCAAAGCAGCGTTCCGTAATGATGATCAGAATTGTCTGAGAGATCATGATTTTCAGCTGATTCTGAGGTTTTATGAGAATCAGATTCAGGCAAAAACAAAACAGCCAATTCCTGAGAATCTGCATTTCCAGTTGGAGATGTATTGTCAGGGCTCGGTGTATATGACAACCCAGTGGGTACTGGGGGATATGAAGAAACGTCCGGAAAAAATGGCAGAAAATCTGGTAAAAGCGATGCCGGCAGAACTGGAAACATTATTTAAGAAATTAGAACTCCTGTAAGATGGAGTTCTTTTTTGATGTCAAAATATGTATTTGCGAAATGTCATTTGAATAACACAATACATTTTGGAAAATATTGTGCATAAAAGATATAAAGTTACAAAAAATACCAAAAAGTGTAACGTGCAAATGTTACAAAATATATACTTTGTAACTTACATCCAAAGAAAATGATTGTTAAAATTAAGACATAAAGAAACAAGATACGAAACAAAAGAGGAAAAGAAAATGTTTCGCATCACAAATAAAGATTATGTATAGAAGGAGTGTCAGTTATCATGGCAAACAGAATTAATTTAAACCAGACATCATTTCACGGAGCAGGAGCAATCAATGAGATTGCAGCAGAAGTTAAAATAAGAGGATTGAAAAAAGCTTTGGTATGTTCAGATCCGGATCTGATCAAATTCAATGTAACAACGAAAGTTACAAAAGTACTTGAGGATGCAGGACTGGAATATGAATTATATTCTGATATCAAACCAAACCCGACGATCCAGAATGTACAGCATGGAGTTGAGGCCTTTAAAAAAGCCGCAGCTGATTATATCATCGCAATCGGCGGTGGATCTTCTATGGATACATCCAAAGCAATCGGTATTATCATAGCAAATCCTGAATTTGAGGATGTAAGAAGTCTGGAAGGAACAGCACCGACAAAAAAGTCCATGTGTTCCGATCATTGCAGTGCCTACAACAGCAGGAACAGCAGCAGAGGTAACGATCAACTATGTTATCACTGATGTCGAGAAGAAGAGAAAATTCGTCTGTGTAGATCCGCACGACATGCCTGTTATCGCAGTCGTAGATCCGGAGATGATGTCTTCTATGCCAAAGGGACTGACAGCTTCGACAGGTATGGATGCCCTGACACATGCAATTGAAGGATATACAACAAAGGCAGCATGGGAAATGACAGATATGTTCCACTTGAAAGCGATTGAACTTATTTCAAAATCTTTAAGAAGCGCAGTTGCAAATGAAAAATGAAGGACGCGAGGGAATGGCTCTTGGACAGTATATCGCAGGAATGGGATTCTCTAATGTAGGACTTGGAATCGCACATTCTATGGCACATACACTTGGAGCTGTCTATGACACACCACATGGTGTTGCATGTGCTATGATGCTTCCAATCGTTATGGAATACAACGCGGAATGCACGGGAGAAAAATATAAAGAAATCGCAAAAGCGATGGGCGTTGAAGGCGTAGATGATATGTCTGTAGAAGAATACAGAAAAGCAGCAGTAGATGCGGTACGTAAATTATCCGTAGACGTAGGAATTCCTACAAAACTGGAAGCTTTGAAAGAAGAAGACCTTTCGTTCCTTGCAGAATCTGCTCACGCAGATGCATGCGCACCTGGTAATCCGAAAGATGCCAGTGTAGAGGATCTGAAAGATCTGTTCAGAAAATTAATGTAAGATCATGATACGGGAATGGGTTCCTGCGTACAGATTATAAAATGAAATTGCTATATCTATTGAAAAGACTGGCACGTTTAATTATAATAAACGATGTCAGTTTTTTCGTATAAAAATGGAGGAAGTTATGTCAGCATTATTTTTGATATTGATGGAACAATTTTAAGTGAGACTACGCATGAGATACCGGAAAGTGCACTTGTGGCATTACGCAAAGCACAGGAGAACGGACATAAGACATTTATCAATACCGGGCGCACCATATGCAGCGTACCGCCTATGATAAAAAGAATTCCGTTCGATGGTTTTTTATGTGGATGTGGAACACATTTGGTATATGAGGAACGGGTAGTATTTCATCATTCTATCCCATATGAAAGAGGACGCAGGATTATAAAGTCTATGAAAGACTGCAAGGTAGAAGGCTTTCTGGAAGGAACAGAGGATATCTATTACTCCAACCGTATCTCAAGGCTGGAGTCGGTGGAAAGCAGTAGAAGATATATGGCTGGTCTGGGACTTGGGAGAGAGCAGTCAATGGAAGATACAGGTTATGATTTTGATAAGATACTGATTTATATAGATAAAATTGCAGACGAAGAAAGGCTTTTTTAAAGAAACAGAAGATGTTTTCAAACATATCGACCGTCTGGGTGGAGTGTATGAATGTGTACAGAAAGAATATTCTAAGGCAACTGCAATTGCGTACATAAAAAAAGAATTGGCTCTGCAGGATGATGAGATCTATGCCTTCGGAGACAGCAGCAATGATTTTGATATGATCAAAGCTGCAGGACACGGGGTGATCATGGGGCATCATGATCCGGTTCTGGAGCCGTATGCCGAGTATATCACGGATACGGTAGAGAATGACGGGCTTTATAAAGCAATGGAGCATTATGGGTTGATTTAGAATTTGCAGCGTACAGACCAGAGTATTATAATATACGAAGATAAGAAGGGAAGTGCATTTTCATGGGTGAACAGTTAACTGAAAGCGATGTTAAGAAAATTAAAGAAGAAATAGAATACCGTAAGATTGTTGTTCGTAAGAAAGAACTGGAAGCAGTAAAAGAGGCAAGAGCACAGGGTGATTTAAGCGAGAACTTTGAATATAAGGCAGCAAAACAGGATAAGAACCGTAACGAAAGCCGTATCCGTTATCTGGAACGAATGCTTAAGAATGCGAAGATTGTGTCTGATACATCTAAGGTAGATGAAGTTGGAATTAATAATACAGTGGAAGTATACTTCGAAGACGATGACGAGACAGAGACATATCGTCTCGTGACCAGTATCCGCGGAAATTCTCTTCAGGGACTGATCAGTATCGAATCGCCGCTCGGAAAAGCAATACAGGGACATAAAGTCGGAGACCGTGTGCTTGTCAGGACAAATGGAAATGACGGGTATTATGTTGTGATAAAAAATATTGACAATACAACAGATGACAGCCACGATACATTGCGTAAGTATTAAATAGAAGAAATCGGAAATATATGGATAACAGGAGGAAGAATAATGTTAGGAAACTGTATTGAAAATGTAAGAAAGAGTGTGCCGCTGGTACATAATATTACCAATTATGTAACGGTAAATGACGTTGCAAATGTATTGTTAGCCTGTGGCGGAAGTCCGATTATGTCAGATGAACCAGAAGATGTAAAGGAGATTACATCTATCTGTCAAGGCCTGAACATCAACATTGGTACTTTGAACAAAAGAACGATTGAAGGAATGTTTGCAGCCGGAGCGCGTGCCAATGAATTGGGACATGTGACGTTATTAGATCCGGTCGGAGCAGGTGCAAGTGGACTGCGGACGAATACCGCCGTAGAACTGATGGAGAAAGTCCGATTCGATGTTATACGCGGAAATATCTCAGAAGTAAAAACACTGGCACAGGGAAGCGGAACAACAAAAGGGGTGGATGCAGATGTAGCAGATGCCGTAACAGAGGAGAATCTGGAAGAAGGTATTGCATTTGTGAAAGCATTTGCGCAAAAAAGCGGGATGTATTGTTGCGATTACAGGTGCAATTGATCTGGTAAGTGATGGTGCCAGCTGTTATATAATCCGCAACGGACGACCGGAGATGGGAAAGATTACCGGAACGGGATGTCAGTTGTCCGGAATGATGACAGCATTCCTGGCAGCGAATCCGGAGCAGAAGCTGGAGGCAGCAGCGGCAGCCGTCTGCACGATGGGACTGGCAGGAGAGATTGGATGGGGATATATGCAGAAAGGTGATGGTAATGCCACTTACCGTAGCCGTATTATTGATGCAATCTACAATATGGATAAAGAAACATTGGAGAAAGGAGCAAAATATGAGATCAGATAGAAATATTGAGAATGATCAGATAAAAAAGCCGGAAGGACATACATGCAAAAAGATGCAGAAAGAAGATTTACTCCTGTATGCCGTGACGGACCGCCACTGGTTAAATGGTGAGACGTTATACAGTCAGGTTGAGAAGACGCTGGAAGGTGGTACAACATTTGTGCAGCTGAGAGAAAAAGAACTGGATGAAGCACATTTCCTCGAAGAAGCAAAAAAAATTAAGGAACTCTGCGACAGATATCATGTGCCATTTGTGATCAATGACAATGTTGATATTGCATTGGAGATAGATGCTGACGGAGTACATGTCGGACAGAGTGATATGGAAGCCGGAGATGTAAGAGCAAAACTTGGACCGGACAAGATCATTGGTGTATCTGCACAAACGGTCGGACAAGCATTGCTCGCACAGGAAAGAGGGGCAGATTACCTTGGGGTCGGAGCAGTCTTTCATACAGATTCAAAAGCAGATGCAGCTGATATAAGTCATGAGACATTGAAAGCAATTACTGAAGCAGTAGATATTCCTGTGATTGCGATCGGAGGGATCAGTAAAGAAAATGTATCGGAGCTTTCTGGAACCGGAATCTGCGGAATCGCCGTGATCAGTGCAATATTTGCAGAAAAAGATATAAAAAACGCAACGAAGAAACTGAAAAAATTTAACAGAGGAAATGGTGGAAGCATGATAAAGGGAGCAATATTCGATGTAGACGGAACTTTGCTGGATTCCATGGGGATATGGAAAGATGTAGGGGTGCGTTATCTGAACAGCATCGGCATAGAGGCAGAACCGGATCTTGGAAATATATTATTTACAATGAGTATTCAGGAAGGTGCGCAATATGTAAAAGAGCATTATCATCTGTCACAGGAAACAGATGAAATCGAACAGAACGTTTTGGATATTATCAGCGATTATTATAAAGAAACGGCACCGCTGAAGAGCGGAGCGGTAGAACTTCTAGAGAAGCTTCGTAACAGTAATATTCCAATGACGATTGCATCTTCCAATAATAAGAAAGAAATAGAGATGGCGTTTGAACGTCTGGAAATTGCAAAGTATTTTGATCGGATCTTCACCTGTGAAGAAGCAGGTGCAGGAAAGACGAAGCCGGATATTTATTTGCAGGCAGCAGAATATCTTGGAACCAGACCGGAAGAGACGTTGGTATTCGAGGATGTTATCCATGCAGTCCGCACTGCAAAAAAGGCAGGATTCCAGGTTGTGGGAATCTATGATGAAGCAAGTAAGGATGATCAGGAAGAGATTCAGAGAGAAGCAGACTGCTATTGCAGAGAATGGAGGGAACTGATGAAAAAAAAGACAGCACTTACAATTGCCGGAAGCGATTCAAGCGGGGGTGCAGGAATTCAGGCAGATATTAAGACCATGCAGGCAAACGGAGTCTATGCAATGAGTGCGATCACAGCATTGACTGCACAGAATACGACAGGTGTTACCGGGATCATGGAAGTATCTCCGGAATTCCTGGAAAATCAGTTAGATGCGATCATCACTGATATCCGTCCGGATGCAGTAAAGATTGGTATGGTATCATCTGAAAAGTTAATAAAAACAATATCAAAGAAACTAAAAGAATACCATGCAGAAAATATTGTAGTTGATCCGGTTATGGTGGCAACAAGCGGATCCCGATTGATCAGTGAAAATGCGATTGAGACTTTAAAAACACAGTTGTTACCGATGGCATCCGTGATCACGCCGAATATCCCGGAAGCAGAAGTTCTTGCAGAGATGGAGATCCGGTCAGAAAAAGATATGGTGGAAGCAGCAAAGAAGATTAATGAAATGTATCATTGTGCAGTTTTGTGCAAAGGCGGACACAGTCTGAACGATGCCAATGATCTCTTATACCAGAATGGAAAAGCGACATGGTTCCGCGGAAAAAGAATCAATAATCCGAATACCCATGGAACAGGCTGTACTTTATCCAGCGCAATCGCCTCCAATCTTGCAAAAGGATACTCCCTGGAAGAATCCATTCATCGTGCGAAAGAGTATATCAGCGGTGCACTGGCCGCCATGCTGGATCTGGGGAAAGGAAGCGGACCGATGGATCATGGGTTTGAGATAAGAGGGAGATTTGGGATTTAATTTGGGATTTAATTCAGGAAGACTGTGAATACCCGAACCGGAATAAAGCTTGGAAAGGCGTTCCTGCTCAGGTTCCATCGGCGGGTCAATTCTAAAGGGGCAAAATTCTGCTAAAAGCAGGCTTTCAAAATTTGAAACTCGGCATACGCCTCAGA
>ENA-OQHD01000399-OQHD01000399.1-human-gut-metagenome-genome-assembly--contig:-NODE-399-length-16402-cov-4.957358_pt1 | contig 16402 bp, 16 predicted proteins | sample MGYA00242560_ERZ504711 | MGnify/ENA primary metagenome ERZ504711 (study PRJEB26092, sample SAMD00036198) | human gut metagenome | host: Homo sapiens | study: EMG produced TPA metagenomics assembly of...
TCTGGTGAATCGTAACGATGCTTACCTTTCTTGATAATTTCTATTCCGTAACGTTCAATCAATCTCGTCATATATCTTAATCCAGAAGCATCCACACCAAATCGTTTTGAAAGTTGGTTGAAGGTTTTGACCATGCTTTCTCAATTCATATATTTGAACTTTATCTTCATAAGTTAGTTTCATAATAAAACATCCCAAAAGTTAGATTTTCTGTCTAACTTTTGGGGTGCAGTTCATTTAAAGCCTTTTTTGTTATAGAGCAATAATAGAATAATATTGCTCTTATTTTTCATAGGTTACCTTTAGAAATTTAGAAAAAGGATTGGGAGTAAAACCTAGTCCTTTTTATCACTTTGAAGATTTGCAATACCTCATATCTTATTTGTTTTAGTTAGAGCTTTTCGAATGAAATCTGCTGGTATAATCAATACAGCAATAAGAAGAGCAATGATATAGTGTTGAATATCCATCGGAACAGTACTAAATACTTTTCCACCAAATTGAATAATAAGGGTTTGAACAACAGCAATAGAAATCATAACGATTAAGAATTTCTTGTTTTTACCGATATGTTCAAAAATATTGAAGCCATTACTACGTGTATTAAATGAGTTGAAAATAACAGCATAGATAAATACTGTAAATGTAAAGGTTGTTACCATTTCAAAGTTACCAGTTCCATTTGTGATAAAGTCTTGGATACCACCAACATTTTTAAGAATGGCTAAACATACAAGAGTAATGAAGGCACTTGCAACTCCGATAGCGGATTTCATATAACCAGTAAGAATATTTGTTTTCTTAGCTACTGGTTTTTCGTTCATATAACGATCTAGCGCAGGCTCTTCACCAAAGGCAAGGGCAGCAAGTGTGTCCATGATAAGGTTAACCCAGAGAATTTGGATGATTGTAAATGGCTCTTTGAGACCCAAAAGTGGTGAGAGAAGTGACATGGCAATAGTTGTTACGTTAACAGTTAATTGGAAGATGATAAATTTACTTACTGACTTACTCATGGTGCGTCCATAGAGAACGGCTTTCTCAATAGAAGTCAATGAGTTGTTTAAGATAACGATATCTGAGGCTTCACGTGCGACTTCAGTACCATCACCCATTGAGAAACCAACATCAGCTGATTTAAGGGCTGGTGAGTCATTGACCCCATCACCCGTCATACCAGCTACCATATCGAGTTCTTGAGCTACCTCAATAAGACGTTTTTTATCCATTGGAAGGGCACGACTTACCACTTTTAAGTGAGGCAATTGTTGTTTAAGTTCTTGATCTGAGAGGGCAGAAAGTTCATCGTGAGTAAGGACAAGGTCATTTTCTCCAGTGACGATACCTGCTTCTTTAGCGATAGCAACAGCGGTTTCTTTACGGTCACCGGTTACCATAACTACTTGAACACCCGCACGGTTCATTGTTTCAACGGTTTGTTTAATTGAAGAGCGAACATTATCACGGATACATACGATACCAATCAAGACTTTATCATTACCATCTGTATTGAGGATGGCAAGCAAACGCATTGAACGGTTAGCTTGTTCCAATGATAACTCTTGAAAACGAGCTTTAATATCATCTGTAAAGTTTTGTTTATGACCATCTTTATCAAGATAGTAGTAGCAGTCATTTAGGATAAATTCTGGAGCACCTTTGATGTATATTTTTCCATCGTTAGTCGTTACACTTGCGAATTTTGTTGCTGAGTTGAATTGTTGCTTCTCAGTAATTGTATTAGTATCGAAATCAAGTTGAGAACGTCCAATCAAGAAGTCAAGAAGTGCACGGTCAGTAGCATTACTACCAACAGCATTACCATCAGCAACCATGGCATCGTTATTAAGACCGATACCATTAATTATTTCAGCTTTAAGACTATCTGACATCGTATCAAAATCTGGAGCATCGGTTTCACCAGTAGCTGCATAAAGTGTTCCATCCCCAAGGAAGAAGTCAACTACAGATAGTTTACCTTCTGTGATTGTACCAGTCTTATCACTGAAGAGAATATTCATGTATCCAGCAGTTTCAATAGTATCAGGATGGCGAACTAGGATATTTTGAGCTAAAAGTCGACCTGAGTTCATTGAGGAAACGAGTGCTAACATCATTGGAAGTCCTTCTGGGACAGCCATGATGATGATTGTAACCGCAAAGAGAATTGTTTCAATGATAAGAAGGAAAATCGAGCCACCATTGAGGTTGTTAGCTTTATTTAGGGCAATAAAGCCTAATACAAGGTTAATTGCTGAATAGGCAGCACCTGCACTATAACCGAGGACCCCGATGTTTCTTGCAAGCTTGTTAAGTTTTTCTTTAGATGGTGAATTTTTACTATCTTCTTGAAGAGACGTATTGATACTTCCTAAAACGGTGTTATCACCAATTTGTGTAGCTTCAATCACAGCTTCATCTGAAGTTACGACTGTACCACGGAAGACCTTAAACTCTGTAAAGAGGTCTGAAGAATCTGGCTCTTCTCGGTCACCAAGAGGAAGTTTTGTGGCATCCTCGCTTTCACCATTTAAGACAGCTTGGTTTACTTTTAATTTACCTTCCAAGATGATACCGTCAACTGGAATCTTGTCTCCTGATTGAAGGAGAATTTGATCCCCTTTTACAATATCATCCACGAGAATCTCTTTAAGTTTACCATCTCGATAAACCTTAGCATTAGTTTTTGAAGCCTCTTCTTGGAGAATATTGAATTTTTGCTCATTACGGTATTGAGAGACTGCTGAGAACCCTGTAGACATCAAAATGGCAAAAATTAGTGAGATAGCCTCATACCAATTAGCCATCCCCAATAGCAGGAAAAATCATTGCAACGAAGTTGAAGATGATTTTTAATCCTAAGGCAGCCAAGAGGATGAGAATCCATTGATCCTGGAAGGCTTCAATAAAAATTGAAAGCAGCGAGTTAGCCTCTTTACTAGAGAGCCTATTATCGCCATGAGCGTTTTTACTTGCTTGAACTTCTACAGAAGTCAAGCCTTTAAAGTTTTTTCATTAAACGTATTTATCCTTTCTAGAATGTTCAAAAATTTAAAACCTAATAGAAGCAGTAATTTTAATAACTGTCAGTAAGTATTATACTTTATTTTACTATTAAATTGTTGATTTTTTATCAAGAGAAGTAGTGATTGATTTCTAGAAAATGAAATTTCACAATTTTAAATCCATATTTTAGAAATCTACCCTCAATTCATACAACCCTCTCACAGCATTACAGCCATAGATGGCTTGAGCCTGTTTTAAATCTTCCAGAGTCAAAACTTTCTCTGTGACCTGATTATTAGCAATGAGGCTTTGTCTGTAAATACCGTTTAAAAGACCGAGGTGAACAGGTGGAGTGTAGAGTTGGTCCTTGATTTTAAGAACGAGGTTACCGATAGAAGTTTCTAAAAGTTCTTTCTTTTGATTATAGTAGATTTGCTCATGAGGTCCTAGACTAATGTGTGGTCGATAACTTGTTTTAAAGTAGGTATAGGGGTTATTCAAAGGATGTGTTTGCTTAACTAATCTTGCTTGACAAAAATCATCGTCTAATTCTGTTAATTGGGCATGTTCAAAAGTAAGTTTACCATCTTTTGCAAGGGACAATTTAAGACGGTAGTCTGTGTCAAAATCAAGGGACTGACACAAATCTTCGACTTGATTTTGAACTTCTTCTTTATTGAAAGGATAAGCAAAGTAGCGACTGGACTCTTGTAGACGATTGAGATGTTCTTTAAGATGGAGTAGTTTACCTTGATGAATCCGTCCAGTTGAGATAAGATCAAATCTAGGATTTTGACGGTATAGAATAGCTGATTTTTGCTTTGTTTCTTCATATTCAGCTTCCCATTTGCTGTCCCAGGTGATTCCACCGCCTACTCCATATATAGCATTGTTTCCCTGCATTTGAAGTGTTCGGATGGCTACGTTGAAAATAGTTGGTCCATTAGGTAGCAAGATACCAATGGCTCCACAATAGACGCCTCGAGCTTGATTTTTCGACGCTTTTTAATAATTGCCATAGTAGCTAATTTTTGGTGCTCCTGTAATAGATCCACAAGGAAAAAGGGCTTGGAAGATGTCATCCAAACGACTGTTTGGTAGGAGTTGCGTCTCAATAGTTGAAGTCATTTGCCAAACAGTAGAGTATTGTTCAACCTGGCAAAGTCTTTTTACATTTTCACTCCCTATTTTTGAAATACGATTCATGTCATTTCTAAGAAGATCTACAATCATCATATTTTCAGAGCGATTTTTCTGATCATGAGCAAGCCATTGTGCTTGTTTAAGATCAGTTTCAGTTGTCAAGCCACGATTTGTTGTCCCTTTCATAGGACGTGTGGTCAATATATCACCATCCTTTTTTAAAGAAGAGTTCAGGACTTATGGAAATGATGGAGACATCATCATGTTGAATAAAGGCATTGTAATGTGCATTTTGCTCAACAACCAATCGGTTGTAGATGGCAAATGGATCAGCTGTTATATTCTGTTGAAGTTGGACGGTAAAATTGACCTGGTAGGTGTTTCCTTGACGAATATGGTGGTGTATATGCTCAATAGCAGCCTTGTATTCCTCTGCAGAAGTTAGTTCTTGCCAAGATTCTGGTAAGGGAACAGGCTCATAAGCAAGAGGGATAGACTCTGTTTGAACAGTATCGTGAATAGTAAAATAGAGAAGATACTCTGACATTAATGGGCTATCAAAAATTTGAAATTTAGGTTCAAAGGCCTGAGAAGCTTCATAGGCTACATAGCCTACAGCAAAATAGCCTTTTTCTTGATAGGCTTCTATTTGATTTATAAGTGATTTAACTTCCTTAATGTCTTTGGTTTTATCTCTTTTATGGCGTGAGTGAAGATTTGTCTGACGCCAAGTTCTTTAAAATCAATAACGGTTTTCTTATGCATACATAGAGTATAACATAAGAAGATAGCCTCTGGTTCTTTTTTCATGATTTAATTCTCTTTCTTAAAATTTTAACCAAAAATGAACTTTTCAGATAGTTTTATATATGTTATAATAATATGAACTAAAAGAAGATTTTAGAGGGAAATATGACTAAAAAAAATAAATTTGAGAAAGGAAACAGTAGTCTTTCAAAAAAAAAAATTTGAAAAAATGTGACTTCCAAGCGGAATTCTTGGAAACATCAAATGTACGAGCTTGAGATTGCCATTGCAAAAGAGTCAAGCAATAAAAAGAGAGACGAGCTTATAAAACTTCATAATGGCTATATGAGTGAGTATGATAGTTTAAAGAAGCAAATCATTTGGTTAGCAGTATTGGGAATATGTTTCCTAGTGGTCTTGGTAATTTTGGGCTATTTTATTTGGAATAGCTATAACAGTGAGAACATGTCCTATACGTCTTCTTGGCTTCAAGAACGAGTTTAAGATTTAGTTTTGATTAAAACGTCTTATTTTATGACTTTACTATGCAATAGTGAACGTAGATGAGTTGATTACTAAATATTAAAGAAGAAAAAGTAAGATATATCTCTAGACAAAAGTCTAGAGGTTTTTTTCGATAAAAATGACCTTATCATCTCCCTATATAGTTATTAGCTATACAAATATCTAATTAAAAATAAGACAACGATACCAGAAATCCTTTATTTTATAGGATATAGTTTAAAACTATATATATTGAAAACTGATAACAATTATACAGATATTTATTTCTTTGGTAAGATTAAATCAACAACAAAGAGGAGGACACAAGATGTCAACTACTATCATTGGTTTCCCACGTTTGGGTGAATTCCGAGAATTAAAATTTACTACAGAAAAATATTTTAGAAATGAAATTACTGCAGACGAACTTTTAGCGGCTGCTAAAGATTTGCGTGCAAAACACTGGAATATTGTTAAAGAAAAAGGTATTACTGAAATTCCTTCAAATGACTTTTCTCATTACGATAACTTCCTTGATGCGGCCTTCCTTTTCAACGTAGTTCCTGAGTCTGTGAAAAACTTGGATTTGACTGAATTGGAACAATACTTTGCTTTGGCACGTGGTTACCAAGGTGAAAAGGGGGATGTGCGTGCTCTTCCAATGAAGAAATGGTTCAACACCAACTACCATTACATCGTTCCAAAATTTGAAAAAACAACAGCAGTAAAATTGGCTGGTCACAAGATTTTTGATGAGTACCAAGAAGCCAAAGACTTGGGTCTGGATACTCGCCCAGTTGTGGTCGGACCATTCACTTTCCTTCAATTGTCTGATTTCGAAGATGGTGTGAAAGCAGAAGACTTCGTCGATAGCTTTATTGCTGCCTACCAAGATGTCTTTGCAAAATTGGCTGAACTTGGTGCTACTCGTATCCAACTTGATGAACCAGCACTTGTTAAAGATTTGACTGCTGACGAAAAAGCACTCTTCTTGAATCTGTACAATAAAATCTTGGCTGACAAGAAAGGCCTTGAGGTCTTGATTCAAACTTACTTTGGTGATGTTCGTGATGTATACAATGATCTTGTAAACTTGCCAGTAGATGCTATCGGTCTTGACTTTGTCGAAGGTAAGAAGACGCTTGAACTTGTCAAAGGTGGATTCCCAGCTGACAAGACTCTCTATGCAGGTATTGTCAATGGTAAAAACATCTGGCGCAACAACTACGAAAAGAGCTTAGCTGTTCTTGAACAAATTCCAGCTGAAAAAATCGTATTGACAAGCTCATGCTCACTTCTTCATGTGCCATTTACGACTGCTAATGAAGAATTTGAACCAGCAATCTTGAACCACTTTGCTTTTGCCGTTGAAAAATTAGATGAACTTCGTGATTTGGATGCTATCCGTAATGGTCAAGGTGCTGAATCACTTGCTGCTAACAAAGAGCTCTTTGCTATTGAACGTGTTGGTGCAAATGCTGAACTTCGTGCTCGTATTGCAGGTTTGACAGAAGCAGATTACACACGTTTACCGGCTTTCGCAGAACGTGAAGCCATTCAAAAGGATGCCTTCAAACTTCCATTGCTTCCGACAACAACTATCGGTTCATTCCCTCAAACTAAGGAAGTTCGTGCCAAACGTTTGGCTTTCCGTAAGAATGAATTGTCTCAGGAAGAATATGATGCCTTTCTTGCTGAAATTATAGATGAATGGATTAAATGGCAAGAAGAAGTTGGCTTTGACGTCCTTGTACATGGTGAGTTTGAACGTAATGACATGGTTGAGTACTTCGTCCAAAACTTGTCTGGGTCCTCTTCTCTAAAAATGGTTGGGTGCAATCATATGGTATGCGTGGGGTGAAACCACCAATCATCTGGGGTGATGTTACTCGTCTTAATCCAATCACTGTAAAATGGTCTAGCTACGCACAAAGCCGTACTGACAAGCCTGTTAAAGGTATGTTGACTGGGCCAGTTACAATCCTCAATTGGTCATTCCCACGTGAGGATATCTCTATTAAAGATTCAACTCTTCAAATCGCTCTTGCTATCAAGGATGAAGTGCTTGACCTCGAAGCTGCAGGCATTAAGATTATCCAAATCGATGAGGCTGCTCTTCGTGAAAAATTGCCACTCCGTCGTAGTGACTGGTACGAAGACTACCTTGACTGGGCTATTCCAGCCTTCCGTTTGGTACACTCAACAGTAGCACCAGACACACAAATCCACACACACATGTGTTACTCAGAATTTACAGATATCATTCCAGCTATCGACAACTTGGATGCAGATGTTATCTCTTTTGAAGCTAGTCGTTCAAACCTTGAAATTTTGGATGAACTTAAAGCACAAAACTTCCAAACAGAAGTTGGACCTGGAGTTTATGATATCCACTCACCTCGTGTCCCACAAGACGGTGAAATTGACCACACTATCGAAGCGATCTTGGCTAAAGTTCCAAGTAGTAAAGTATGGATCAACCCTGACTGTGGTTTGAAGACTCGTGGTATTAAAGAAACTAAAGAAAGCTTAACCAAGCTTCTAGAAGCAGCAAAAGCGGCTCGCAAAAACTTGTAAGTAGAAGTTATAATACCTTGAAAAGCTTCTTTCCTATATGTAGAAGGTTTTCAATAGTGAATAATTTTCTAAAGATTTTTGTAATCAAGCTAGATGCAAAATGTGATCAATAATTCCTACGAGTTTACTTGACACTAATAAAAATGCTTTTGTCTCAACAAAAATCTAAAACGAAGAAGGTAAAACTTATGACAAGCCAAACACCATCCCTCTCTTTTGAAGTCTTTCCACCTAATCCAGCCGTAGGCAATGAGAAAATCTTGCTTGCCCTTGATGACATGAAAGGATCGGCACCCCATTTTATCAGTGTAACAGCTAGTAATAACAAATATAATATCAAAGAGACAACGGTTCCTTTGGCAGACCATATTCAAAATGACCTGGCTATTCCTACTATTGCTCACCTTCCAGCAATCTATTTGAGCAAAGAAAAGGTAGCTGATACTTTGCGAGAATTAGATGCTGTTGGAGTAAATCGTATCCTGGCACTTCGTGGCGACATCATTCCTGGGGTCGAACCTTTAAAAGACTTCAGATATGCAACTGATTTGATTGAGTTTATCAAGGCAGAAGCTCCTAACTTTGATATCATTGGTGCTTGTTATCCTGAAGGTCATCCTGATTCACCAAATCAAATCTCTGATATTCAAAATCTTAAGAAGAAAGTAGATGCAGGTTGTTCAAGTCTTGTAACCCAACTCTTCTTTGATAATGAACGCTTCTACGATTTCCAAGATAAATGTACTCTTGCTGGCATTGATGTGCCTATCTATGCTGGTATTATGCCTATTTTGAATCGTAACCAAGCCCTACGTTTACTTAAGACGTGTGAAAATATCCATTTGCCACGTAAATTCCGTGCTATTTTGGATAAGTATGAGCATGATCCTGAATCTCTGAGAGCTGCCGGTCTAGCTTATGCTGTTGACCAAATCGTGGATTTGGTTACGCAAGACGTTGCTGGAGTTCACCTTTATACGATGAATAATGCAGAGACTGCACGTCATATTTACGAAGCTACTCACTCCTTGTTTAAGCATCATTCACAAGTCGGCGCACTGTAATTAAATAATAGAAAAACCACCTATAGATTTAATCTATAGGTGGTTTCTTGGTGTAGCAGCGAAAGATTGTAATTACCTTATATGGGGCATTATTATCATGTATCAAAAAAGGACCTAGAGCTTAGCTCTAAGTCAAAAGTACTATTCACCTACAAAGGCATTGATTTCTGCTTCGATGTTAGCAATTTTTTCTTTAGCATCCGCTTCAGTTTCTCCAACTGTTGCAATGTAAAATTTGATTTTTGGTTCTGTACCTGAAGGACGAACGGCAAACCATGAATCATCAGCCAAGATGTATTTCAAAACGTTACTTGGAGGAGTTGTCAATTTTTCTACGCCGTCAGCAGTAGTAGCTGTTTGTTCCAAGAAGTCTTCTGTTTTAGCAATATCAGTGTTGTTGAATTGTTTAGGAGCATTGCGACGGAATTTGTCCATGATTTTCTTGATTTCTGCAGCACCATCAACACCTGAAAGCGTAACTGAAATTGTCTTTTCTGAGAAGTAACCATATTGTTTGTAGATTTCTTCGATACCATCTGCCAATGTCATACCACGTGAACGGTAGTATGCAGCAATTTCTGCAACGATAAGAACGGCTTGGATAGCGTCTTTATCGCGTACAAATGGTTTGATGAGGTAACCGAAGCTTTCTTCAAAACCAAACATGTAAGTGTAATTGTGTTGTGTTTCAAATTCATGAATCTTTTCACCGATAAATTTGAAGCCAGTCAAGACATTAAACATTGTTGCGCCGTAGCTTTCTGCAATCTTAGTAACTAATTCAGTTGATACGATTGATTTACAAAGGGCAGCATTAGCAGGGAGAGTACCAGCTGTTTTGTGAGCTTCAAGGATATATTTGGCGATGATAGCACCAATTTGGTTACCAGAAAGGTTGAGGTATGAACCATCTGGTTGGCGGATTTCAACGCCAAGACGGTCCGCGTCAGGGTCAGTTGCAACCAATACGTCGGCATCTACATTACGACCGAGTTCTTCAGCAAGAGCAAAGGCATCTTGGTTTTCTGGGTTAGGAGATTTAACAGTTAAGAAGTCAGCATGAGGAACCGCTTGAGCTTCAACGACTTGAACAGCATCAAACCCAGCTTGAGCAAGGGCACGGCGAACCAACATTTCACCAGTACCATGAAGTGAAGTGTATACAATCTTCATGTCACGACCATACTCATTAATCAAGTCCTGGTTGATGTTAACGTCTTTAACTTCTTTTAGGTATTCAGCATCAACATTTTCACCGATGATTTCGATGAGACCGCTAGCCTTGCTGTCTTCGAGGTCAGCTAATTTGACAGTGAAAGGATTATCGATAGCACGGATGTAATCTGTCAATGCATCGGCATCAGCGGGTGGCATTTGTCCACCGTCTTCACCATAAACTTTGTATCCGTTAAATGGAGCTGGGTTGTGGCTAGCCGTTATCATGATACCAGCAAATGTGTGGAGATGACGTACTGCGAATGATAATTCAGGAGTTGGACGAAGACTCTCGAACACATAAGATTTAATACCATGAGCTGCTAAAACTTGCGCAGATTCAAAAGCAAACTCAGGAGAGAAATGACGGCTGTCATAAGCGATAGCAACACCACGATTTTTTAGCTTCCTCACCTTTTGAGTCGATCAATTGCGCCAAACCTTCGGTTGCTTGACGAACAACATAAATGTTAATACGGTTGGTACCAGCGCCAATTAAACCACGCATACCAGCTGTACCGAATTCAAGATTAGTATAGAAGGCATCTTCTTTAGATTTTTTCATCCATAGAAACCAACTCATCACGAAGATAAGCAGGCAATTCAGCAAAATCGAGCCATTTTTGATAATTTTCAGTGTAAGACATATCAATCTCCTTTATATTTTTAAACGCTTACATTATATCACAACTAAAGGAAAAAAAGTCATGCTAATTACCATGTTTTTTATTCTTTATTTTTTCAATCGAAGTAGCATAGGTGTGATACTAAGCGTTAATAGGCCAGCAATAACCATTTCAGCAACAGAGTTTATAGTGAAAATAGTTGCCATTAGAGTTTTTCCACCTGCTGAGTAGAAATTAGGGATTAGGAAGTAGATACCTAGAAGCACGAAAAAAGTGTATTTGTAAAAGCACCTAAAACACCAGACAGCATCAAGCCTAGGCGATTTTGAAGTAACTTGTAGATAAAGTAAGGAAAAATACCGATTAAAATACGAGGAACAATTGCAATGACAGCAGATGCCCAAGTTCCTCCTTCCACAAAAGGACTGAAGAGATAACTGCCTACTGTATAGACGATAGTGTTACGAACAATACTCATAATCCCCATAAAACCGCCTAAATATGCACCAATTTTAGGACCATAGACGATACTAGCAATAATGACTGGGATATGAGTTAGGGTTAGTTTGATTGGAAGTGCAAAAGCAGCAAAGATAGTTTGACTGAGTACCTCAATAACGACCATTGTGGCTATTAATAGAGCCAATTGTGCCGTTGGGTTTGCTTTAGTTTTTTTATTCATCATAAACTTCTTTTCTTGTCAACAAGACTATTTTGTTAGAGCATTATCTATTGACTCAATAATGACAGAAATATCAGCTAGAGCGCCACGACCTGTATCTCCGCATGCAAGTAAACCAGATTTTGGAAGAATTTCTTGGTAGCCAACTTCTTGCAAGATTTTTAAGTTCTTCTTAGTCAATGGATTTTCATACATTTTCGTATTCATTGCTGGTGCAATTAGTTTTGGAGTGGTGCTTGGCAAAGCTAAAGCCGTCGCAGTTAGCATGTTATCAGCCATGCCGTGTGCTAATTTGGCAATCGTATTTGCTGAAGCTGGGGCAACAATAAAGAGATCAGTTTTCTTAGCTAAGTCAATATGATTAATACGTTCAGCCAATTTTTCTTCCATAACATCGGAGTGAACTGGATTCTTAGAAAGAACTTGAAGAGTTAGAGGCGTAATAAAGGATTGAGCAGACTCAGTCATAATGACGTGGATATCATATCCCTCTTTCTTTAGTTTGCTTGTCAGATCTGCTGACTTATAGGCGGAAATTGAGCCAGAAACAGCAAGTATGATACGTTTAGTCATAGCATATCCTTTCATATAAGGCTTGAGCAATTGCAGACTTAGTTGTAACCATCTCTTCACCCTTTTCGTCAACTAGATAAGCAATATGTTGATTTGGAGTAATCTCACCCAAATCATTTGCCACAATAATGTTTGCTTGATTGCGTTTAAGACTAGCACGAGCAGCCTTGAAAAGATCCTCTTTGCTGACATTTGCGAGAAGTTTGAAGCCAACCAACTGAATATTGGGATTCCATTGTTTAACCAGGCTAATAATCTTTGGTGTCTTTTTAAGGAAAAGAACCTGATAATCCGAAGCCGAAGATATCTTGCTTTCAGTGTTAGACTTATGTAAGAGTTGGCTGGGGTTTTCCGTATCTTCCAACTCAGTGAAATCCGTCATATAAATTGGAGTATAGTCAGAGATAGCCATACTATGGATGAGGACATCGTGCTCCTTGACAAGTGGCTCCATACTTTTTAGGAGACTGTCTACGTTGGTAATTCTGTAATCTTAGATTTCTTTGGTCAGGTTTAACCGCAGTCTTTACAGTTACTAAGGTAACTTGGTGACCCTTAGCCAAGAAAAGTTCAGCGATTTCCTTACCCAGATAACCTGTTGAATGATTTGTGATTCCACGGACATCATCAATCTTTTCAGTGGTACCACCTGATGTAATCAAAATTTTCATAGTAGTATTGTACTAAAAATTTAGATTTTAGTAAATAATAGTAAGTGATTTTTGAAACGTGCCCCTATAAAATAAAGTTATAACTTTTTATAGCTAAATAAAAACCGAACATTTGAAATCAATTTATAAAAAATAGTGCGTTTTTTATTAATCTTTGTTATAATAGTACATAGAAATATATAGAGGAGTATCTCATGAAAACAGATATTGAAATTGCTCAAAGTGTAGAATTAAAACCAATCACAGAAGTAGTTGAAAAAGTTGGAATCGGCTTTGACGATTTGGAACTCTACGGAAAATATAAGGCAAAATTGTCATTTGATAAAATCAATGAAGTCAAAGACGACAAACCAGGAAAATTGATTTTGGTAACAGCCATCAATCCAACACCAGCAGGTGAAGGTAAATCAACCATGTCAATTGGTCTTGCAGACGCTCTTAACAAAATTGGTAAGAAACAATGATTGCCCTTCGTGAACCATCTCTTGGTCCTGTTATGGGGATTAAAGGTGGTGCTGCAGGTGGTGGTTACGCTCAAGTTCTTCCAATGGAGGATATCAATCTCCACTTCACAGGTGATATGCACGCTATTACTACAGCGAATAATGCCTTGTCAGCCCTTCTTGACAATCATATTCATCAAGGAAACGCCCTAGGTATTGATCAACGTCGTATTATTTGGAAACGTGTCGTTGACCTTAATGACCGTGCTCTTCGTCATGTGACAGTTGGTCTTGGTGGCCCACTCAATGGTATCCCACGTGAAGATGGTTTTGATATTACCGTAGCCTCTGAGATCATGGCAATTCTTTGCTTGGCTACTGATATCAATGACCTTAAAGAACGCTTAGCTAACATTGTCGTTGCTTACCGTTATGACCGTACACCTGTTTATGTACGTGATCTTGAAATCGAAGGTGCGCTTACACTTATTCTAAAAGATGCCATCAAACCTAACTTGGTACAGACAATTTATGGCACACCAGCCTTGGTACATGGTGGTCCATTTGCCAACATCGCTCACGGATGTAACTCAGTTCTAGCTACATCTACAGCACTTCGCTTGGCAGACTACACGGTCACTGAAGCAGGTTTCGGTGCAGACCTTGGTGCTGAAAAATTCCTTGATATTAAAACTCCAAACCTACCAACAACTCCAGATGCTGTCGTTATTGTTGCTACACTTCGTGCTCTTAAGATGCATGGTGGTGTCGCTAAAACTGATCTTTCTGAGGAAAATGTTCAAGCCGTTCGCGATGGCTTTTCAAACTTAAAACGTCATGTAGAAAATATACGTAAATTTGGTATTCCAGCGGTTGTTGCCATTAACGAATTTGTTGCTGACACAGAAGCTGAAATCGCAGCTCTTAAAGAACTTTGTTCAGAAATCAAGGTTCCTGTTGAATTGGCTAGCGTTTGGGCTAATGGTGCTGATGGTGGTATTGACCTTGCTAATACAGTAGTGGATGTTGTTGAAAATGGCAATGCTGATTACAAACGTCTCTATTCGGATGATGATAGCTTGGAAGAAAAGATTACTAAGATTGTTACTGAAATCTATGGTGGTAAATCAGTTGTCTTCGAGAAAAAAGCTAAAAAATCAACTCAAACAGTTTGCAGAATTTGGTTGGGATAAATTGCCAGTATGTATGGCTAAAACACAATATAGTTTCTCAGATAACCAATTCTTGCTTGGAGCACCAGAAGGTTTTGATATCACTATTCGTGAGTTTGTTCCTAAAACAGGTGCTGGATTCATCGTGGCTCTCACAGGTGATGTTATGACCATGCCAGGTCTTCCAAAAGCCCCAGCGGCCCTCAAGATGGATGTTACTGAAGATGGAACAGCAGTTGGTTTGTTCTAATAACGAATATTTCTTTAAAGCAGTGCCTATAGGTGCTGTTTTTTTGCTCCATTCTTAAGGAAAATAAGGTAAACTGAGTTTAAATAAAAGAAATTAATGCACTAGAAGATTAGGTGTATTTTCGATATAATAGGATGATTTAGAGAGATATACGACTAGGTTTTACACCTAGCAAGAGGGATAACTATGATTAAAATTTTACTAGTAGAAGATGATTTGAGTTTGTCGAACTCAGTTTTTGATTTTTTAGATGACTTTGCGGATGTGATGTAAGTATTTGATGAAGATGAATGTCTTTACGAAGCTGAAAGTGGTGTTTATGATTTGATTCTTTTGGACTTAATGTTACCTGAAAAAGATGGTTTTACAGTTCTTAAAGAATTGCGTGAACAAGGAATAACGACTCCTGTTCTTATCATGACTGCTAAGGAAAGTCTAGACGATAAGGGGCATGGCTTCGAACTCGGAGCTGATGATTATCTAACCAAGCCTTTCTATTTAGAAGAATTGAAGATGCGTATTCAGGCACTTTTGAAACGTTCTGGTAAATTTGATCAAAATACTTTTTCTTTTGGAGATGTTTGTGTCAACCTTTCTAAAAATTCAACTTATGTGGGTGATAAAGAAGTAGAACTTCTTGGTAAAGAATTTGATTTATTAGTCTACTTCCTACAAAATCAAAACGTTATTTTGCCCAAGTCGCAAATCTTTGATCGTCTTTGGGGATTTGATAGTGATACCAATGTCTCTGTTGTTGAAGTTTATGTTTCGAAAATTCGTAAGAAACTTAAGGGGACTGATTTTGCTACCAACCTACAAACCTTAAGAAGTGTGGGGTATATTTTGAAGAATGCTGACTAAATTTTTCAATTATCTTTTCAGGAGAATCAAGTCAGACGGCTTTAAGTCCTTCATCCATTTCTTTGCAACTTTTTCTGGTATTTTCCTTATCATGACTGTTATGATATTGCAGATTCTCAGTTATGGAGTTTATTCCAATGTTGACTCTAGTCTGAAAGCAGCAGTAACTAAGACCAATTCTTATTTGGAAATGGAAATGCTAAAATGCGAAATTTTTTCTGACTTCTGATGTAGATCAAAATAATACGGCAACTATCTATCAGGAGTATGATAGCAAAGCATATCGCTAGACAAAATACCTAATTCGAGTGTTTATAAGACAAAATCTAAAAAGACCAGATCAAAAATCGAAGATGCTCCTCATGATTTGACTGTAGCAGCTAATACTAGTGTGTTAGTTATTGATAAGAATGGGAAGCTCCTAAACGTTGTCGACAAATTTTCTAGCTTATCTAATTTACCAATAGATAAAAATACTATTGATGTTATTAGTAAGGGAAGTGCTCAGAACTATTTTGATCAAACGGAAAATTATCGCTTGATTACTGAAAAAATAGATAATAGTTTCTATCCTGATGCTAAGTACGTTGTTATTGCAATCAATACGACGCAATTAGAAGAAGCTACTGAACGTTATGTAAAACTAATTGTCATTATGATGAGTTTTTTAGGCTACTATCTATCGCGGCTAGTTTGTATTTGGCAAAATTGGTCAAGACGGCCTATACAGGAAAGTCTTGAGAAGCAGAAGACATTTGTTGAGAATGCTAGCCACGAGTTGCGTACGCCACTTGCTGTAATTCAAAAAGCCGCCCTAGAGTCTCTTTTCCGCAAGCCAGAGTCTACAATTTTAGACAATTCAGAGAAC
>ENA-OQHD01000400-OQHD01000400.1-human-gut-metagenome-genome-assembly--contig:-NODE-400-length-16360-cov-4.825233_pt1 | contig 16360 bp, 22 predicted proteins | sample MGYA00242560_ERZ504711 | MGnify/ENA primary metagenome ERZ504711 (study PRJEB26092, sample SAMD00036198) | human gut metagenome | host: Homo sapiens | study: EMG produced TPA metagenomics assembly of...
ACGAGATCTATAACAAGCATAACCGCAGCTACTTTGAAGCACTTGAAGTAAAAGCTGAGAAAATGGCTAAGAAGTATGATTGTGCCTTTGTGGATAATGAAATGCCTTATGGCAGAGTCCCGCAGGGGCATCCGGTGATCGTAGATTATTTCTATCATGAGGAAATCCGTGGGACAGAGAATACCGGAAAAAGAAATCGCTAACTTCAAGTTTGTAGAATTCAAAAATTTAATATGAAATGTGAGATAGAGCGTATGGAAATTAACTATACGTTCTATTTTTTTCCCCTTTTTGGAAAAGTGATTAAAAAACTATTGACATTTTGTTACTGGTGTCCACACAAAGCACTTCCTATATTAGAAAAAATAGTGTATACTTAGCAAGTACATATGTTCGAAAAAATGGAGTGCAATATGAGCAAAAAGAAATTTAAAAACATATTATGTGGATGTATAACGGCCCTTTGTCTTCTTTTGACATCCTGCGGTTCACTGCAGATATCACAAGGATCAGGCAATCAGGATTCTGACCGCGGAAATCAAACGACAACAGAAACGACATTCGCATCGACATGGAACATAGAATCCGTAGATACGCTGGAAGAAGTACCGGAGTATACAGGACAGCCATACGTGGAGATCAATGATAATGAGCCAATATTTACAGAAGATGAGCTGACGACAGATTCTTACGAAGAATACAGCCCGTTAGATGAACTGGGAAGATGTCAGACAGCGGAAGCCTGTGTAGGTGAAGATTTGATGCCGACACAGAAGAGAGAAAGCATCAGTAGTGTGAAGCCGACAGGCTGGGTGAATAAGGAATATGATGGAATTGACGGTGGATATCTGTACAACCGCTGTCATCTGATTGGGTTCCAGCTGACAGGTGAGAATGCGAATGAGCGCAATCTGATAACTGGAACCCGCTATATGAATGTAGATGGTATGCTTCCATTCGAGGATGAGGTGGCAGACTATGTCAAAGAAACGGATAATCATGTGATGTATCGTGTCACTCCAATCTATAGCGGTGATGACCTGGTGGCTTCCGGAGTCCAGATGGAGGCGAAGTCTGTGGAAGATGATGGCGCAGGGGTAACATTTAACGTATACGTATATAATGTACAGCCATATATTGTGATCAATTATGAGACAGGAGAGAGTTATCAGACGGAAGAACTCGCAACGCCGGAAGGTGAGTGGGCTCCAGGAACAGAAGCTGAAGTAACTGATGAAAATGTATCCAATTCATCAAAAACATCAAATTCAACCCAAAAAGAAACTTATATATTGAATAGGAATACGAAAAAAGTTTCATAAATCAACTTGTTCTGGTGTGAAGGACATCAAAGCAGAGAACAAAGAAGAGTATACAGGAAGTAGGTCGGATTTGATTAAAGAAGGATATGAGCCTTGTGGCAGATGCAAGCCGTAAGAGTTATGAGAAGAGTTATGAGATTAGAAATGGTTGCTGGTCGCACGAAGTGAGAACAGCAACCGCTAATGTGTAAGCACATGTGGTCTCAGACCTTTTTGCTATAGAGATTATTATAGAAAATATAATATCAACATATAACAGATAGTTCCGCCTGCAATGGATAGAAACATATTTTTCTTCCATATATGAAGTACTGCGGTGACAAGAATGGAGATTCCTTCCGGAATTCCATGAGTTCCGTGCAGTACTTCTACATTTTTCAGACAATAGATAACTAACATTCCGAAAACAGCAGAAGGAAGAAATTTACCAAGATACTGGATATATTCCGGTGTCTTTTTATTTTCTTTAAAAATAAGGAAAGGAAGATAGCGCGTTGCCATTGTTCCAAGTATGCACATTCCGATTGTAATTATCTGTTGTGCCAAAGTCATGCTACTCATTTGGTCGGCTCCTCCTTTTCTTTAAGTTTGTCGCATTGTTCCAGCCACTTTCGAAGTACTGTCAGTAGAAGTACAATCAGTATCATTGTCGGAATCATAAAGGAATCCGCTCCGAAGAGGATCAGACATACAAGCGAAACCAGGATTCCAATCATAGAAGAAACATGGATTTTTTCTTTCATCCACTGATCCAGGAAAATTACAACGAACATAGCTGTCATGACAAAACTGATTCCTGATGTGTCGAATTTAAGAAGAGAACCAATGATTCCACCAATCGTTGCGGAAGCAACCCAATAGAACTGGTTCAATAATGTAACCAAAAAAATAGAACCATCCGCGGTCTACATCTTCGGGAATCTCAGAGGTGTAATTGACGGAGAAGGTCTCATCACACATTCCGAAAATTAGATAATACTTCTTCCATCCAAGTCCTTTGAATTTATCTAACATGGAAAGTCCATAGAAAAGATGTCTGGCCTGGATCATCACAGCCATGATCAGTATCTGAACAGGTGCAAATGGACTAAGCAGCATCTCAACACAGACAAACTCCAGTGATCCGCCGAAAATCAACATACTCATGAAAAATGGGTAGATAAAAGAAAAACCAGATGCATTCATATATATTCCATAAGCCATTCCAAGAAAAATGAACCCAGTCATAATAGGGATTGTTCGTGGAAAGGCTGCCTTTAGTGCTCTACGTTTCATAATTTTATTATAGTACCTCCTGATATAGTTCAGAATTATAGCATGATAGGCTTGATTTATGTTAATGTCTTTCGGATTGTACAAATTTTTTTTGAAAAAAAGTGTTTACAAACCACATAAAACTATCTATAATACAAATAGAAACCACAAGAAAACAATAGTAAAGAAGAAATAAACCACACAAAACAACATTGCGGTAAATGAGTAAAAACAGGAGGAGTAAAATAATATGAAGATTTTAGATGCGAAGTTTGTACAGGATTTTATTAAAATGGCAAATGACGGATTCCTTCAGGGATGGCATGAGAGAAATGGTGGTAATTTAAGTTATCGTCTGAAACCAGAAGAGGTTGAGCTGATCAGACCACGTCTGAATGAATCAGGAGAATGGACAGAGATCGGAACAGAGGTTCCGGGACTTGCAGGAGAATTCTTCCTTGTAACAGGAAGTGGAAAGTATTTCAGAAATATTATCGTTGATCCTGAAGTATGTCTTGCAATTATCGAGATTGATTATACAGGAACAAAATACAGAATCCGTTGGGGTCTGGTAGAAGGTGGAAGACCGACAAGTGAGCTTCCAACTCATCTGATGAACCATGAAGTGAAGAAGAGAATCACAAACGGAAAACATCGTGTAATCTACCATGCACATACAACAAATACAATCGCACTGACATTCGTTCTTCCTTTGGATGATCAGGTATTTACAAGAGAACTTTGGGAGTCAGCAACAGAGTGTCCGGTCGTATTCCCGGACGGAGTTGGAGTTGTAGGCTGGATGGTTCCGGGTGGAAGAGCAATCGCAGAGAAGACAGCTGAACTGATGGAGAAATACGATGTTGCTATCTGGGCACATCATGGAATGTTCTGTTCAGGAGAAGACTTCGATCTTACATTCGGTCTTATGCATACAGTAGAGAAGTCAGCGGAGATCCTTGTGAAGATTCTTTCTATGACACCAAGAAAGATTCAGACAATCACACCGGAGAACTTCCGCGAACTGGCACATGACTTTAATGTAACACTTCCAGAAGAGTTCCTGTATGAGAAAAAGAAATAATTAAATTTCTAAGAAAATAATAAAACGTATCAAATCGACCGGATATTCAATAGTGATAATTGAAATCCAGTCAGTTTGATACGCTTTTTTATAACCATTTCTTAAAAGTGCGTGCTATAATAAAACAGGTCGGAAATTCTATAGACGATCAGAAAAGCGAAAGGAATGGATAAAGTAGATCAATGTTATATACAATCCCGGATTATTATCATGAATTTAGCTGTGTTGCAGGAAAATGTGAGGACACTTGTTGTGCCGGATGGCAGATCGTTGCAGATGAAGCTTCATTAGAAAATTATAAAAATGAGACAGGTACATTTGCAGAGCGCTTGAAAGAATCTGTCAACTGGGAAGAAGGAACATTCAAGCAGGATAAAGAAAGAAGATGTGCTTTTCTGAATCAATCAAACCTTTGTGATATGTATACTGTACTGGGAGAAGAGAGCCTGTGCAGAACCTGTAAATTATATCCAAGACATATCGAAGAATTTGAAGATGTGCGGGAGGTTACACTTTCTGTATCCTGTCCGGAAGTGGCGAGAATCCTGATGAATAAAAAAGAACCGGTACATTTTCTTACTTATGAAACAGATGAGGAAGAAGATTATGAAGATTTTGATCCGTTTTTATATTCGAAACTGTTAGATGCAAGAGATGTGATGATTGAGATTTTACAGGACAGAGAGAAAAAGCTGAATCTGCGAGCAGCTCTTATTCTGGCGATTGCACGTGATCTGCAGGAATGTATTGACGAAGAAGATATATTTTCTATGGATGATGTATTTGATTACTATCAGGCTGAAGAAGGTGTGCGAGAAGTGCAAAATGCTCTTGCAGAAGTGGATTACTATACATATAGTAGAAAGATGTTTCAAAATCAGTATCAGATGGAACATTTAAGAGCGGATTGGGAGTCTTATCTCCAAGAAGCAGAGAAACTATTATATGGAAATGTAAACGAAAAGATAGATAGAAAACGTTATGTAGAGATGATACAAGAATTTCATGCTTGGATGGCGAAAGAAATGCCGGAATATGAAATACAATATGAACAGCTCCTTGTATATTTCATCAGTACCTATTTTTGCGGTGCAGTATACGATGGTGAAGCATTTGCAAAAGCACAGATGGCTGTTGTCAGCACCCTGTTGATCCATGAACTTCTGATGGCACAGTGGATGAAGCAAGAAAAAGTGCTAGATATAAATGATGTGATAGATACGGTGTATCATTATTCAAGAGAACTGGAACATTCTGATTCGAACCTTAATTTAATACAAGAATTGCTGCAAGAAAGTAACGAATAGATGGGAGAAATTCTTGACAGTGGATTTTTTTAACATGTTATGCTATAGTCGATTTTGAGAGACGAAGATGCAGAGTAACAGACAGAGTCTTTTCAAAGCAATTGTTTCGGACCACCCAGCGAGGTTAAGGCCATACGGACAGCCGGGTCCACTGCCGATTATGGTAACTTTGGTTGCCTTATTGATTGAGTTAAAAGCTCTAATTTTATAAGTAGGTTTCTTTGATAGCCTTATGCGCCAGGCGCGCAGACTTGTGAAACGGTCAATAAGAGTAGTAAAAGTATAATTGCTATATAGACTCTGACACGCATGATCCAGAAGTTTTATTTAAAAATCTAAGAGAAGATATTGCCTTTTCTGTTACAGCTGAGAATAAAACAGACGAATACATACCGAACGCAGGTTTGTGGCTTAGCGCCCTTATCTGCGATTTTTTCTGTATTAAGAAAGCGTTTTGACAAAGGAACCTGGAAAGAGAGGAAATATGAAAGGGAGTCGTTTTAAATTAAACCAGAATCATGCACCGATCCATGAGGCTCTGGAGACTTTCCGGCGAATGAGAGTTGTGCCATTTGATGTCCCTGGTCATAAACGGGGAAGAGGAAATCCGGAGCTGACAGAATTTCTCGGACAAAAATGTGTAGGCGTCGATGTCAACAGTATGAAACCACTGGACAATCTCTGTCATCCGGTATCTGTAATTCGGGAAGCAGAAGAACTGGCAGCAGATGCCTTTGGAGCAGCACATGCATTTTTAATGGTAGGGGGCACGACAAGTTCTGTACAGACAATGGTTCTGACTGCCTGCAAACGTGGAGATGAGATCATATTGCCACGTAATGTTCACAGGAGTGTGTTGAATGCACTTGTTTTATGTGGTGCGATCCCTGTTTATGTAAATCCGGAGGTAGACCAGCGGCTTGGAATTTCCCTGGGAATGCAGAGAGAACAGGTAGCAAAAGCGATAAAAGGACATCCAAAGGCAGTTGCAGTGTTAGTAAATAATCCGACTTACTATGGAATATGCAGTGATCTGCGAGCAATTGTCAAGATGGCACATGAGGCAGGAATGATGTGTCTGGTAGACGAAGCGCATGGAACACATTTTTATTTCGGTGGCGGGCTTCCTGTTTCAGCTATGGAGGCAGGTGCAGACATGGCGTCTGTATCCATGCACAAAAGCGGAGGCAGTCTTACACAGTCGAGTCTGCTTCTTACAGGTCCGGACGTACATGCCGGGTATGTGCGGCAGATCATCAATCTGACACAGACAACATCAGGAAGCTATCTTCTGATGTCGAGTCTTGACATTTCAAGAAGGAATCTTGCACAGCGTGGCCGTCAGATTTTCCATCAGGTAGCAGATATGGCAGAATATGCCAGAGAAGAAATCAATGCAATCGGTGGTTATTATGCATTTGGAAAAGAACTGGTAAATGGAAATTCTGATTTTTGATTTTGATATTACAAAATTAAGTGTACATACGTTAGATATCGGACTTGCTGGGATTGAAGTTTATGATATTCTGCGTGATGAATACGACATTCAGATTGAATTTGGAGATATCGGAAATATTCTTGCCTACCTTTCGATCGGAGACCGCGCACAGGAAGTAGAACGGCTTGTGAGTGCGCTTGCAGAGATCCGCAGACGTTTTCAGACAGACGGAACAGGACTTCTGAGTCAGGAATATATTGATCCTCAGGTAGTGACCAGCCCACAGGATGCTTTTTATGCAGATAAGTGCAGTCTGCCACTCAGGGAAACAGAAGGTATGGTCTGTAGTGAATTTGTGATGTGTTATCCGCCTGGAATTCCGATCCTTGCGCCTGGGGAACGCATTACAGCAGAAATTCTGGATTATATCGAGTATGCAAAAGCGAAGGGGTGTAATATGACCGGACCGGAAGATCCGGATATTTTGAAACTGAATGTTCTGACAGGGAGGTAATAACAATGGAAATGTGGTTTTCAGAATTCCATACACCGGATGTGAAACACAGTATCCGGGTAAACCGTCAGCTCTTTTCCAGACAGAGTGATTATCAGAGAATTGATAATTTTTGAGACACCGGAATTTGGCCGTGTTCTGACTCTGGACGGAAATGTAATGCTGACAGAACGTGACGAATTTATTTATGACGAGATGATCACGCATGTGCCGATGGCGATTCATAAAGAAGCAAAAGAGATTATGGTGATTGGAGCCGGAGATGGCGGTGTCGTTCGTGAACTGACCAGATACGACAGGGTCAGGCACATTGATTTGGTAGAAATGGATCCGATGGTTGTCGAGGCATGTCGTGCATACCTTCCGGAAAATGCATGCAGACTGGATGACAGAAGAGTACATCTTCATTACGAAAATGCACTCCGTTTTATCCGAAGATGCGAGGCAAAATATGATCTTATTATCGTAGATTCTTCTGATCCGTTTGGCCCATCGGAAGGATTGTTTACCCGCGAATTCTATGGAAATTGTTACAATGCGTTGAAAGAGGATGGAATCATGGTCAATCAGCAGGGAAGTCCATTCTACGCAGAAGATGCACATGCAATGCAGCGAAGCCATAAAAGAATTGCCAGTACATTTCAGATCAGTCGTGTTTATCAGGCACATATCCCAACCTTTGCCGCAGGTTACTGGTTGTTTGGATTTGCCAGCCAAAAAATATCATCCCGTAGATGATCTGGACGCAGAAGCATGGAATGCATTAAATCTTCGTACACGTTACTATACAACAAGACTCCATAAAGGAGCATTTTACCTTCCGGCATTTCTGGAAGATATGCTGAAAGAAGTGGAGGGATAATTCATGATTTTACCGAATATAGAAACTTTTATCGGATGCGAAAGCAGCTTTGAGGAAGCATCGATTGTCCTTTATGGTGCGCCATTTGATTCGACGACAAGTTTTCGTCCGGGCGCAAGATTCGGTCCGGCAGCTATGCGTCATGAGAGTTTCGGACTTGAAACTTACAGTCCATATCAGGACAGAGACCTTATGGATATCAGTGTATTTGACAGTGGGGATCTGGAACTTTGCTTTGGAAGCAGTGAAATGGCGCTTTCGGATATTCAAAAGAGAGCAGAAGAAATATTGAAATCAGATAAATTTCCATTGCTTCTGGGAGGAGAACATCTGGTGACGCTGGCAGCAGTACGCGCTGTAGCTGCGAAATATCCGGATCTACATATCATCCATTTTGATGCACATGCAGATTTAAGGGATGATTATCTGGGAGCCAGATTGAGTCATGCATGCGTTCTGCGAAGATGCCATGATCTTCTGGGAGACGGACGTATTCATCAGTTCTGTATCCGAAGCGGAGAGAGAGAAGAATTTAGATTTGCCGCGCAGCATACAGATTTCCATCCACTTTCTTTTGACGGACTGGAAGAGACTGTAAGAGAACTGAAAGAGAAAAATGTACCAATTTATTTTACAATTGATCTGGATTGTCTGGATCCGGCAGTATTTCCGGGAACAGGGACTCCGGAGGCGGGGGGAGTAACTTTCTTAGAGCTTCTTGAAGCCATCCGTACAGTTGCACAGGCAAATGTAGTAGGAGCGGATGTGAATGAACTTGCCCCTATGCTGGATGCAAGTGGTGTCTCAACCGCAACAGCATGTAAGGTTCTTCGTGAACTGCTTCTTGCAATTGCAAAATAAACCGGCAACTTATAAGAAAGAAATTATAAATATACAACTGTTGAAGAAAAGGAGAAGAGTTATGAGCAGAGTACTTGTAATCGGCTGCGGAGGAGTAGCCAGTGTAGCAATTCAGAAATGTTGTCAGGCAGATGAGGTCTTCACAGAACTTTGTATCGCAAGCCGTACAAAGGAAAAATGTGATGCACTTGCAGAAAAGCTAAAAGGAAAGACAAAAACAGTTCTTACGACAGCTAAGGTTGATGCAGACGATGTGGATCAGCTGATCGAACTGATCAATGATTACAAACCGGATCTGGTAATGAACATTGCGCTTCCATATCAGGATCTGACGATTATGGATGCGTGTCTGGCATGTGGCGTAAACTATATGGATACAGCAAACTACGAGCCGGAAGATACGGATGATCCGAAGTGGCGTGCAATTTACGAAAAACGCTGTAAAGAAGAAGGATTTTCAGCATATTTTGATTATTCCTGGCAGTGGGCATACCGCCAAAAAATTTGAAGATGCAGGTCTTACAGCACTGCTTGGATGCGGATTTGACCCGGGTGTCACACAGGCATATTGTGCATATGCATTAAAACATGAATTTGATCAGATTGATACCATTGACATTCTGGACTGCAATGGCGGTGACCATGGCTATGCATTTGCGACAAACTTTAATCCGGAAATCAATCTTCGTGAAGTAAGTGCACCGGGAAGTTACTGGGAAAATGGACATTGGGTAGAAATCCCGCCGATGGATATTAAGAGAGAATACAACTTTGATCAGGTCGGAGACAAGGACATGTATCTGCTTCACCATGAGGAAATAGAGTCTCTTGCAAAAACAATTCCAGGTGTGAAACGTATTCGTTTCTTTATGACTTTTGGACAAAGCTATCTGGATCATATGCGTTGTCTTGAGGATGTGGGAATGCTTTCTACAACACCGATCCAGTACAATGGACAGGAAATCGTTCCGATCCAGTTCCTGAAAGAACTTCTTCCGGATCCGGCAAGTCTTGGTCCACGCACAAAAGGAAAAACAAATATCGGCTGTATTTTTACCGGTGTAAAAGATGGAAAAGAGAAGACTTACTATATCTATAACGTATGCGATCATCAGGAATGCTACCATGAGGTTGGAAGCCAGGCAATCAGTTATACAACAGGTGTTCCGGCAATGTGCGGAGCGATGATGATGCTGACTGGAAAATGGATCAGACCGGGTGTATATACTGTAGAAGAATTTGATCCGGATCCGTTCCTGGACGCACTTGACCGTTATGGTCTGCCGCGCAGTGAAAATCATGATCCGAAGTTGGTAGACTGATGGAAAGATTAGATAAAAGAGCACCATTTACAGCCACCGGCGGAATTATTCCGCCGGAATTTCAGAACATCAAAACACCTTGTTATATACTGGATGAAAAAGCACTTATAGAAAACGCAAAACTGCTCGGTGAAGTAGCAGAACGGACAGGATGTAAGATGCTTCTGGCACAGAAAGCATTCAGTAATTATGATTGTTATACCCTTTTTTTGAACCGTATCTGGCGGGTACAGAGGCCAGTGGATTGTATGAGGCAAGATTAGGGGCAGAGGAAATGGCGGGAAAAGAAGTTCATGTATTCTGTGCAGGTTACCGGGCGGATGAATTCGAGGAACTTCTTCAGTATGCCGATCATATTGTATTTAATTCTCCGTCCCAGCTTCTTCGCTTTGGAAGAATGGCGAAAGAGGCAGGAAAAAGCGTGGGACTCAGGATCAATCCGGAATGCTCTACCCAGGAGGGACATGAGATTTATGACCCTTGTGCACCGGGAAGCCGCATGGGTACAACAAGAGTACAGTGGGATGAAGCAATTGTGAAGAATCCGGAGTTGATGGAACTTTTGGATGGGGTTCATTTCCATACCCTCTGTGAGCAGGATTCAGATGATCTGGAGACAACCCTTGCTTCCGTAAAGAAACAGTTCGGTGATTTGATTGCCAAAGTGAAATGGATCAATTTTGGCGGTGGTCATCATATTACAAGACCAGGATATGATATTGAGCGACTAGAGCGATGCATTCAAATGGCACAGGAAGAATGGAAGGTAGAGGTTTATCTGGAACCGGGAGAAGCCTGGGCATTGAATGCAGGATTTCTTCTGACCAGTGTGCTGGATGTTCTGAAAAATGGAGACACACAGATTGCAATCGTAGATGCCAGCGCCGCCTGCCATATGCCGGATGTACTGGAAATGCCTTATCGTCCACCGCTTCTTGGAGCATCGGATGAGACAACAGATAGTGGGATTACAGTCCGGTTAGGAGGTCCAACCTGTCTGTCAGGGGATGTGATCGGAGACTATAAATTCAGCAAATTACCGGAATACGGAGATCTTCTTCTGTTTGGAGATATGGCGATTTATACGACTTGCAAAAACAATACATTTAACGGGATGCCATTACCGGATATCTGGATCAGACATGCTGACAGAACCATGCAGCAGCTAACCGTATTTGATTATACAGATTTTAAAGAAAGATTAGGAAGCCGTGAATAGCGGCTTCCTAATACATTTATCTAACACATTTCTTGTTTCACATCAACGTCCATACCCAATATACAACTCCAAGCGCCCAACTTGTCACAATTCCATACAGGATCACCGGTCCGGCAATTGTGAAGATCTTACAACCAATACCAAAAACCTGTCCCTCCTTCTTATATTCAATCGCAGGTGCAGCAACAGAGTTGGCAAAGCCGGTAATCGGAACAAGTGCACCGGCACCGCCCCATTTGGCAAGCAGTGGATAAATTCCGGTACCGGTGAGAAGGATACTCAGGAGAATGAGCAGAATAGAAGTCCAGCTGCTGCAGTCATCCTGGGAAAGCTTTTTTTAATTCACAGAAATGATAAATACATTGTCCGATCAGGCAGATCGTTCCACCAAGGAAGAACGCCTTCATCATGTTGAACCACACATTGTGCTGTGGTGTTTTCTTTTTGACATAGGCTTCATATTGTTTCTGTTGTTTTAATTGTTCTATTTTGTCCATAAATGAAATCCCTTCCTTTTTTTGTTTTCAAATTCTACACATAGTTTTTCACAAAATGAAAATAATATCCTTAAAAATAAATAATGAAACATCAGAAATGAGGAAATGATATGAATGATACGGGAAACAAAAACCGGGCAGTTGAATCAGAATGTGGTCCTTTTCATCTGTCCCAGCTTCGTGGAGCACAGAGCATTGTATTCACAAAAGCACCTTATCTTCTAAGCGCAGCATCTGTTGCCGGAAGCAAAGAAGCGAAGGGACCGCTTGGAAAATACTTCGATCTGACAAATGAGGATGACCTGTTTTGGGGCAGAGACCTGGGAGGAAGCCGAAAGCAACATGCAGAAGGAAGCCTGTGTACTGGCGCTTGGAAAGTCACATGTAGATCCGAAGTCTGTGCGTTATCTCTTTGGTGGAGATCTTCTCAGACAAGGGATTGCAACTTCTATGGGCGTTGAAGATCTGCAGATTCCTATATTCGGCCTGTATGGCGCATGTTCCACATCAGGAGAAGCACTGGCATTAGCAGCGATGAGTGTGGCAGCAGGATACGGAGATTACATGCTGGCAGTAACATCCAGCCATTTCGGAAGTGCAGAGAAAGAATTTCGATTTCCGTTAGGATATGCGAACCAGAGACCACTTTCCGCACACTGGACCGTGACAGCCAGCGGGGCTTTCCTTGTAGGAAGCCGTCTGAATAAAATACATTCCGATAAGCAACGTCAAAGAAAATCCCAGTTCCGGCATATTCGGATCACCGGCGTTACGATAGGGAAGATCGTGGACTTTGGCTTGAAGGATTCGCAGAACATGGGGGCATGTATGGCTCCGGCTGCAACCGATACCATTTACCGCAATTTTCAGGATCTTGGACGAACCCAGGAGGATTACGATCAGATCATAACAGGTGATCTTGGATATATTGGTCAGTCCATACTTTTTGACCTAATGAAAAGCAGAGGATATGATATCAGAAAAAAGCATATGGATTGTGGAATGACAATCTTTGACCAGGAGACACAGGATACACATGCCGGAGGAAGCGGCTGTGGATGCGCGGCATCAACACTGGCTTCATATATTCTGCCAAAGCTTGAGAATGGAGAATGGAGAAAGATACTCTTCGTGCCGACCGGTGCATTGATGTCAACAGTCAGCTTCAATGAAGGAGCAAGTGTGCCTGGAATTGCGCATGCAATTATGATCGAACACTGTTGAAAAGCCCTATTATAATAGGAAGAAGTGAAAAAAATGTGCTAAGTGTGTGTTTAAAAAAAGAAAAGGAATAGGAAAATGGATTATATAAAAGCCAATTTTTTAATCGGAGGTCTCATCTGCGCTGCAGTGCAGATTCTTCTGGACAGAACAAAGCTGATGCCGGGACGTGTTATGGTATTACTCGTCTGCACAGGCGCAGTGCTTGGATTTATCGGGGTATACGAACCATTTGTGAAATTTGCAGGAGCAGGCGCAAGCGTTCCACTTCTGGGATTCGGAAATGTCCTGTGGAAAGGTGTGAAGGAAGCTGTTGATAAAAATGGATTCCTCGGAATCTTCCTGGGAGGGTTCAAGGCAAGTGCTGCCGGAATCAGCGCAGCACTTATCTTTGGATATTTGGCTTCACTGATTTTTGAACCCAAAATGAAAAAATAAACAAATTTTAACCAGAAAAATACAGAGCTTATCAAAATGCATAAAAAAAGTACTTGACAGTATAAAAAAAATAAAATATTCTATTCACGGTGGAAAGTGAAAAAGAAATGATGTAAGGGGGCACAATAGAGTTCGATTATAGTGTCTCTTTTATTTTTTAAAGGATTGACGAAAAATGATTGATGTACATAGCCATATCTTGCCGGGGGTTGATGATGGGGCGGCTTCTATGAAGGAAAGTCTTCAGATGCTCTCCATAGCAAGAAGACAGGGGATTACAGATGTATTTGCTACTTCACATTATTCTAGGGCATTTCCAAATAAAAATCCGGAGAAGCTGAGACAACTCCGGGATGAACTGATGCGTCGTGCCAACCGCCCGGTGAAAGGTCCGGATGGAAAAGTGAAGCATAGACAACCAATTCAGATTTGGACAGGACAGGAGATTTTCTACTCGAATAGTGTGATCCGTCTGCTTGAAGAAGACAAATTGCTTACATTGGCAGACAGCAATTACGTGCTGATCGAGTTTATGCCAGCGGTACCTTATTCCGAGATCTGTACTGCAGTACAGAATTTGTCAAGGACGAGATATGTCCCAGTGATTGCACATGCAGAAAGGTATCGATGTCTCAGAAAAGGGAAAAGATTAGAAGAACTGATCGGGTTAGACGCATTGATTCAGATGAACTACAGATCTGTCGGCGGCAGCTGGCATGATGTAACAGCACGTTGGTGCAGAGATAATCTGAAGAAAGGCAATGTCCATCTGATGGGAACGGATATGCACAATACCGGGAACCGGATGCCAGATACAAAAGAGGCGATGAGTTGGATGCGGACACATTTGGACAGAAAATATCTTAAGAAGATAACAAAAGATAATGCGCTTCGCATTACAGAAAATAAACTAATAAGATAAAGGGGAGCAATGATGGGAAAAACACATGATGATGACGAGGTAGAGATTGACCTCAGAGAACTGTTCTATGCATTGAAGAAGCACATTCTGATTATTCTTGCAGCATTACTGGTCGGAGCAGTGATTGCCGGTGCGGCTACAAAGATCTTTATCACACCAGTTTACAGTGCAACTTCTACAATGCTGGTTCTGACAAAGGAGACAACACTTTCCTCACTGGCAGATCTTCAGATTGGCAGCCAGTTAACAAAAGACTACAATATTCTGATCACAAGCCGTACGGTATTGCAGGATGTTGTAGATGAGCTGAACCTTGATATGGATTACAAAGCTTTGAAAGGATGTATCACAGTAGACAATCCGACGGACACACGAATCCTTTCAATCACAGCAACAAGTACAGACCCGGAGATGGCAAAAAAGAATTGCTGATACACTGGCGAAGACATCATCTGATTTATCGGAGATAAGATGGAAGTGACACCGCCAAAGATTATTGAAGAAGGTGAAGTTCCAACAGTCAAGACAAGTCCAAATACAAAGAAGAATGTGATGGTTGGAGCATTAGCAGGTCTCGTGCTTTCAGCAGGTATTATTATTCTGCTTACACTGATGGATGATACAATCAAGTCAGAGGATGATATTGAGAAGTATCTCGGACTGACAACGCTGGCAACGATTCCTGACAGAAAAGACTTTATCACAGGAAAAAGGGCCACGTAATTCCAGAAAATCAGCAAAGAAAAAGAAGAGTAAAAGGAGGAAAAAATAAATGGCAATTCAGAGAGTTCTGATGACAGATTCCAGAAAAGAAGACGTCTTCTATGAAGAGGCTATTAAGACCCTCCGTACAAATATGCAGTTCAGCGGTGTGGAAACGAAGAGTATTGTTATCACAAGCTGTTATCCGAATGAGGGAAAGAGTGATGTGACTTTTCAGCTTGCAGTAGAGATTGGCAAGATGGGAAAGAAAGTTCTGATTATAGATGCGGATATCCGTAAATCAAACTATGTTAAGCGTTTTCAGGTTGAACAGAAAGTTGATGGACTTTCACAGTATCTGAGTGGACAGGTGAATAAAGAAAAGATTCTATATTCCACGAATTATTCTAATGTAGATTTTATCTTTGCCGGTCCGTATGCGCCGAACCCATCTGAGCTTCTGGAGCAGGAGCTTTTCAGTAAATTGATCGAGGAGACAAGAAAAGGATATGACTATGTCTTGATCGATACACCTCCGATGCTCAGTATGAGTGATGCATCAATTGTCGCAAAGCAGTGTGACGGAGCAATTCTTGTTATTCAGAATGAAGCAGTCAGCAGAAAAGATGCATTGAGAGCGAAAGATCAATTAAAGAAGAGTGGATGTAAGCTGCTTGGTGCTGTACTGAATAAGGTCGATATGAAGAAGGAAAAGTACTATAATAGATATAATTCTTATTATTACTACGGAAGTAAAGAGTAGGAATCAATAGACAATGTTTGGAAAGAAAAATAAGAATCAGAAGAAACAATGGATCATAGGATTCTGTGGATTGTTGGTGATCGGCGTAGCTGGAGGAATGCTGGCTGCGAAGATGACAACATCGGTTTCAGATACTGAGAAGACTGCCAAAGATACGGCAGGGCAGGATTCAGTAGAAGAGGATTCTCTTACGGATACAATTACCTGGAAAGGCGAGAAGTATCGGTATAACGATCATCTGAGCAATTTCCTTTTTCTCGGAATTGATACAAGAGAGAAAATAGAGACAAATGTAGGTCATGCAGATGCAGGACAATCAGATGCGCTGTATCTTCTGTCCTGGGACAGAAAAGAGAATGCAATTACTACAATCTCAATCCCCAGAGATACGATCACAGAAGTTGAAGCATATGGACCGGGCGGTGAGAGCCTTGGAAAAAGTCAGGATCATATCAGTCTGGCGTATGCATATGGTGACGGAAGTTATAAAAGTGGAGAATTAGCGAAAGAAGCAGTGTCTACTCTCTTTTATGGATTGAATATCCAGGGATATTGTGCAATCAATCTGGATGCATTGTCCATTTGAGTGACAGTGTCGGTGGTGTTACAGTCACTGTACCTAACGATAGCTTGG
>ENA-OQHD01000401-OQHD01000401.1-human-gut-metagenome-genome-assembly--contig:-NODE-401-length-16323-cov-4.567609_pt1 | contig 16323 bp, 21 predicted proteins | sample MGYA00242560_ERZ504711 | MGnify/ENA primary metagenome ERZ504711 (study PRJEB26092, sample SAMD00036198) | human gut metagenome | host: Homo sapiens | study: EMG produced TPA metagenomics assembly of...
TTGGATGGTGCAGGATCGAATCAATAATGCCAGACATCAGGTGGAAGAAGCCATCCGCAGAACGGAATACATCATAAACCAGTTACAGCATATGTAAAGGAAAGCGGCAGTGGACCATAAATAGGTTCGCTGCCTTGATTTTTTCATACTTACTTTTTGTTTCCTTTTTTCTTCTCTGAGCAATTCGATGTTTAGTCCCTGCTCTCCGGCTGTTTTATCAACCCAGAGATTCAGAGAATCTATTGCCAGAGAAATTTCATCCAGTTTGTTGCTGATAAAAGCAAAATTCTTTGATTTCATCATCGCTGATCTTACCGTCACGGGCAATCTGGATCAGACGTGTGGTAAGAGGATTAATCTCATTCAGACTGGCAATGGTTTCCAGGATTATATTGGACAAGTCAGAAACTTCGACTTCCGGGACATAACGATGTCCGATTTCACACTTATGAGAACAATAATAATTGCAGAGATCCGGGCGCTTGTAAGCATCAGCCATCTGGATGATATCGTAAGGTGTGGGTTCCTGCATTTCATATTCAAACTTTTCGATTTTAGAATCAGTAAACAGCAGTCATTTTTTTCGCTGGCTTCTAATCTGGTAAGACCGGCTTCTTCCCGGCAAATCTGATAAATTGTTTTATTTTCTCTTGTAGATTGTTTCCCCATGAGAATAACCTCCCTGTATATCGCAAAACATGAGGATTATCGGGCGGTAACTCCGCATGCTGTACGCGTATTTTCTTTATGAAATTTTATTATACTTGAAGCATTAAGAAACAACAAGCACATTGTTGCTATGGAAGTTATGAAAGGCTCAGAAAAAGGTATTCTGGGTCTTTTAACATAGAAGAATAGTCGTTAAAAAAAGCAGGGATTTTTATACCCCACCTATTGGTATAAACTGTAATCATCAAAGAAGATTAAATCATAAAATTCACGGAAATGGAGGAGTGGGCAATGAAAGGATTTAACACAGGTGATGGTTACATGGGATTGGTAGATGGTAAATATATCTTGTTTGCCAGCGAATCCGATTACTATGAATACATGAAGGATTAAGGTGGTGCTATTATGAAAGGAATATTCGGAAGTATGTTTGATTTAAACCATGATGGAAATATCAGTCTGCTAGAAAGTACAATGGAATTTATTTTTCTGAATGAATTGCTGAAGGATGATTCTGAAGAACGGACGGAACTGGAGTTATCTGGACTGGATCCGGACGAGTTGGAGTTTATGGATACAGATGAACGAAGAGAAGTACTGGAAGATGCCGGATTGGATCCGGATGAATATGATTTCTAAGGAGGAGCAATTACGATGACAAAAGTATTTATCACACTGACAGGAACAAAGCATTATTTTGGAAATGATTTTCTTGAAAAGGGAATGAAAATCCGACTGGAGAAAGAGCCGGATAATGAATATGACAAGGAAGCAATCAAAGTTACTTATAAAGGCCTTGGAAAAATCGGGTATGTGGCAAATAGTCCTTATACCGTGATTGGTGAATCAATGAGTGCCGGACGTCTCTATGATAAGATTGGAGATGTTGCATATGCCAAGGTGCTGCTGATCACATCAGTTGGAACTATTTGTAAAATCTGTAAGAAGAGTCTGGTAAAAAGAAGAGGAGGAATAAGAGTGATGGAAAAATAAAGATATGTTAAGAAAAATTTATTATGAGAACAAAGCAATGAATAGAAATATGCAGAGATTCTTGAGCTGGATGATCCTGAATATAAGAAGAAAATTTCATCTGTAGTCCCGCTACTTATGATATACTGATGATATCGTTGATATATCTAAATTATGATGAACAGGAGGCGGGGAAAGTGCCAAGAGGAAGTAATCAGAAATTTAAATTATACCGGCTGGCTCAGATCATGATGGAACAGACAGATGATGAGCATTATATCACCATGCCGGAGATTATAGAAGAGCTGGCAAAATATGATGTAACAGCAGATCGGAAAAGCGTGTATGCAGACTTACGTGATCTGAGTATTCTTGGGATTGAGGTAGAGGGAGAGCCGATCGGGAATCGTTATCATTATCATGTGGTAAGCCGGGCATTTGAACTTCCGGAATTGAAGCTTCTGGTAGATGCGATTCAGTCCTCGAAATTCATTACGGAGAAAAAGACCAACAGACTGATCAAAAAACTGGAGACGCTGGTCAGCAAATACGATGCACAAAAGTTGCAGCGTCAGGTATTTGTGTCCGGAAGAATCAAGACAATGAATGAGAGTATCTATTATACGGTAGATGCAATTCATAATGCGATATCCGAGAATCAAAAAGATCAAATTCCAGTATTATCAGTGGAATGTTAAAAAAAGAAATGGAATTGCGGCATAATGGGGCATGGTATCATATCAGTCCATGGGGACTTTCATGGGATGATGAAAATTACTATCTGGTCGGTTATGATTCAGAAACGGAACAGATCAAGCATTACCGGGTAGACAAGATGCTTCATATCAGAATGTCAAATGAAAGCAGAGAGGGAAAAGAATATTTTAAAAAGCTGGATATGGCAGACTATGCAAAGAAGAGTTTCGGAATGTTCAGAGGTAAAGAACAGACTGTAAAAATGCAGGTGGATAATCGACTGGCGGGTGTGATTATTGATCGTTTTGGAAAAGATGTGATGATGATTCCGACAGATGAAGAGCATTTTACGGTGAAGGTGGATGTGCATGTGAGCAGACAGTTTCTTGGCTGGCTCTTCTCTCTTGGAGAAGGAATTAAGATTGTAGGACCGGAGGAAGTTGTGAACCAGATGAAGGCGGAGTGTGAAAGACTGATGGGACAATATCAGTTACCACAATAAAAATAAACTGTCTGACAGAACAGGATCATGAAAATACATCTGAAATCAAATAAGTGACAGTAAAAAGAACAGGATAACAGGGACAGAACAGGAGGAACAGGATGGCTGGGTCAAGACAGGATGAATTATATGATGCCCTGCAGCTTAAGGGATATCCGGAAGATTTTTGCCGGGAAATTGCATACAGGCAGATGAATACCGATTACACTGCAACCCGGATGCTGGGGTATCTTTACAGGATATCAGAACCGAGACCGGAGGATGTTGTAGATGAAATGCTGGCGATTTTAAGCGACCGGAATGCAATCATTCAGAAAAAAAGAATTGGAACATGCACAGACAACGATCAATAAAGTATACCGGGAAGGGTTGTAGGAAGGAAAAGCAGGAATACGATGAGTGAATATATAACCACCTATACAGGATTACATTTCAGACCGACAGAGCCAGATTCAGATTTGATCAGAATACAGGATATTGCCCATGCTCTGTCGCTGATCTGCAGGGGAAATGGGCATGTGCAGACATTCTGGTCTGTGGGAGAGCATTGTATCTGCTGTGCAAAAGAGGCAGCAGCGAGAGGATTTTCAGAGCGTATGATACTTGCATGTCTGCTCCATGATGCAAGTGAGTGTTATCTGTCGGATGTGCCGACACCGTTTAAGAAAGAATTACCGGAATATCAGGAAAGAGAAAACCGACTGCTCAGTATGATCTATAAAAAATTTCTTGGCTCAGACCTGTCGGAAGAAGAACAGATACAATTAAAAGAAATAGATCGTGCAATGCTTTGGTATGATCTGAAAAGACTCCTGAAAGAACCGCAATCCGGCGAAGCACCACAGCTTCATATTGAACTGAATTATAAAGTCCGCAGTTTTTCAGAAGTAGAAAAAGAATACCTTGCGTTATTTGCAAGGTATTCAGAATTGTCGGGTAATTGCCGGGTATACGACATTAGTGACGATATTTAGCTTTGAAAAGCAGGCAGAGATAGTATCTTTACAGAATATCACTTCCATCCGGGATTTTGGAGATTACTGTCCGGTTGATCCTTAAAAGGAAGAGGAGTGATACTACAAGGGAAACAGTTTCTGCGATCGGGAAAGACCACCATACAACGTGAAGTCCGCCGAGCTTCGATAAAATGTAAGCAGCAGGAATCAGCACAACAAGCTGTCGCATGATGGATACGATCATGCTGAAGACTGCCTTACCGAGAGCCTGGAATACTGTTCCGGAAACGATACAGAACCATGCAAGCAGATAGTGGATTCCGATAATACGAAGTGCCGGGATACCGATCGTGAGCATATCTTCTGAAGCGTTGAACATCCCAAGCAGGATCTGTGGGATTCCCTCAAAGCAGAGGAATCCAATAAAAGTAAGACAGAATGCCGTGATCAGACTGAGCCTGATGGTTTTGACCATACGTTTTCTGTTTCTGGCACCATAATTATAAGCTATGATCGGTGTAATTCCATTATTCAGCCCGAACAGTGGCATAAAGAAGAAACTTTGCAGTTTAAAGTACACACCAAAAACGGCTGTTGCGGTTGAAGAAAACTCGATCAGAATCCGGTTCATGGAGTAAGTCATGACAGAACCGATGGACTGCATGATAATCGAAGGTACACCAATCGCATAAATGGTTCCAATGATCTTTGCACTGGGGCGGAAACCACGAAAATGCAGTTTTACATCGTGGTTGAACTTGTGATTGCAGGTGAATGCGACGATTGCAGCGACACACTGTCCGATGACGGTTGCGACAGCAGCACCTGTAACGCCCATTTTGGGACATCCGAGTAATCCAAAGATCATGATCGGATCTAAAATAATATTCGTAATCGCTCCACATAAATTGTGAGGTCATACTGAAGAATTGTTCTTCCGGTAGAGGTAAGCAGACGCTCCAAAAAATATCTGGGAGATCAGTCCGAAGGAAAAGATCATGACGGTTCTTAAGTAGTCGATTCCCATTTCCATGATTTCTGCATCTGCGGTTCCAATCTGACTTGCGTAGAAAGGTTTTACAATCGTAAATCCGAGTATCAAAAATACAAGATAGCTCAGAAAGTAAATAAATGCAGTATTTACGGCAATTTTATCAGCCTCGTCGGAACGGCGTTCTCCAAGAGCTTTGGAGAGTAAAGCATTCATACCGACACCTGTACCGGTTGCCACTGCAATGAGCAATGTCTGTAAAGGGAATGCTAAAGATACGGCCGTAAGAGCATTTTCAGATAATTTTGCTACAAAGATACTGTCAACAATGTTATAAAGTGCCTGCACAAGCATGGAAATCATCATTGGCAGGGACATGTTGAACAACAATTTGCCAATAGGCATGGTTCCCATTTTATTTTCTGCTGCAGGAGCAGTTTTCATTTTCTGATTCATAAATCCTCCTATCTGATGTATTTGCATCGTGTCTGATCATGATAAGATAAATCAATGTTCAAATGATGGCAGACGGGATGCCTGAATAATTATGTGCTAATTAGATATACTATCATGCCGGAGAGCGAGTTTCAAGTTATATTATTATTATTGAGATAAGTCCCCTTATCCACTGATATGCGTCAGTGATATAAGGGGACTTCCTCTGTCCGAATTTCCTTTCTGTCGTTCGTTATTTTAAAGCTGATATCGTTTTGAAATAAGGCTTGAAAAGGCTGTAGTATTTCATCCCGGTATTATTTCCATCAAGTGCTTGGTGATCGCAGAACGGACTCCATTGAGATTTTTAGATTTGTCCTTATTTTTTTGCAAGGAAATCTAAGAAGTTTCCAGGATCGTCCAGGTCACTGTGCGAAAAAATTGATATCAGTAAAATAGTGTACCTTATCTTTGCGTGAAAGAGTTTCAGGTGCAAAAGAATAAGATTTATCTTTTACGGTTTTGTAAATATTTTGTCCCTGCTTCTGACCGTATACATGAACCAGGGTTTCGTGAATTGCAATCAGATTATCTTTGCCAAGGCAGTTGATGAGAGCGTCGACTTCTTCCTTATCAAAAGAACAGGGCTTCTGAGAAGCCGGAACTTCTTTTAAAGGCTCAGGACAAATGGAAGAAGAAACTTCTTTCGGTCTGTCTTTAAAAGGAAGTTCTTCAGCAGAAGATCCCGGATGAGATTCTTCGCCGGAAAAATCTTCTGTAGATTGCACCTCGACAGAATTGGATTGTTCTGCCAGGCGAAGAGCCGCTTCTTTCTGTCGTTGCAAAGCTAATTTGCAGTAATTCACATTGATTCTGTTTACAGGAAAGCCTCTTTTTTTTCCCTAAAAGTTGACCGCAGGATCATAACCGGTATCGTTACTCATTACAATGAACTCAGAATCTTTCAATTCTTCGTTCTTCATCAGATAACCAAGGTAAGAGATCAACTGAAAATCCAGAGCATTATTTCCCTCATTACATTCTTCAAATTTAATTTCGCGAGTACATCCGAGCAGTTTGATGACTGATGAATAGGACATATGAGGTGAATTTTTGCGTATAAAATCACGATGATCTTATCCGTTTCGTCACTCAGATCCAGCAGCATCAACCAGTTGTCGTTGACATTCTCGCTGTCTACTAAATAATATTTAATAATAACCACCATTCATTCGGACAAGATTATTGTAGCACGATTGGGGAGAAAGGACAATTTGTATTTGTTGGGGGATAGAGTAAACTTATTGTCAGTTGAGAAAGAATAAAGAGCTCCTAGATATAAAAGATTTGAATTCGGTCACATCTGTAAGCCATTTCTCGTTCGGTGCATCTGCATAAAATTCGCGATTCAATATATTTTCTGCTACAAACTGTGGATTCGCCGCCTGACGTGTACATCCATTATTTGTATATTTAATTGTTGATTTAATGTCGTTTTTTTCTGCATATGCGGAGAACTCGTTTATCATTGACTTTTATACCATGATATCGTTCCAAATCATCTCGTATTCTGCGATACCCCTTATCTGGTGATTCTGTATGTAATTTTTTCGACTTTTTTCTGCAATCATCTTAATTTTTTGCTTCATTAGCCGGAATCCCTCTGTGTAACCATTTATAATAAGATGCTCTACTTACATTTCCAAGCTTACACAGTGCGCAGACAGGATAACCGTATGTATCATTTTCTTCTTTAATCGCCTGATAAATATGTTCATGTCTTAACAGGCTTAACCCCGCCTCCCTATATAGTCAAGTCTTTTTTCCTTATTTTTCAAGGGATTTTTAGTTCCATATCTCAGATGAATGAGCCAAGAAGATGGACATTTCTCTGTATCTGGTACGAAAATAGAGGGGTTGGGGTACACAAAATAAAACGTCATCATTTTCGTTCTACATGGCCTTGTGTATACCCTCCCATCTACGGCAGCGAACCTCCCGTGTCTACCAGGATCACCCGCATTTCTGCCGGGTCCTAACTTCCTTCGTCCCGCCTGTCCATAACCAGGGTGTCAGCTTAGCTCCTCTACAGGGTCATGCCCTATGGTGATTATTCCTGCCGACTACTGGCTCATTCTTTTTTGTTTTAAGTCTTACTGACCTGTTTAAGTATCAATACCTCACGGCACCTTACGGCGGACGTTTTCCCGACTCGGTCTTCATACTTCTCAGCCTTCCTGTCACAGCTGAATTCAACTCTCCGCAGCTATTTCTGAAAGTTCAATTCAACTGTGACAGAACATTACCTGTTTGTCTCTGCTTACTACGCTGCCTGCAACTGTGGCCTTCTGATATCACTCATCAGTTTCATTGGGTCATAATCCACACCCTTTGTCAGGATTGTGTAGAATACCCTAATAATCTTACATGCCACTGCTACTACTGACTGCATCTTCTTTAACGGGTTTTCTTTACGGGTTCGATAATACTCATGTATTTCCTTAAACTCAGCATTCTTCCCCACCAGTGATATCGCAGCTTCATACAGCACATATCTCAGCCGTTTTCTGCCTCTGTAGCTGATCCGGCTCTCTCCATTGTGCTTTCCGGAATCATTTGCCACGATTGCATATCCCGCCAGCTTCTGCAGCTGCTTCGGATTATCAAAACGTCCAATGTCACCTACTTCTGCAATAAATCCGCTGACTGTAATCAATCCGATTCCTTTGATTTCCATCAGTTTATCAACATATGGAATCGTCTTCAGTTTTTCCTCTATAGTTTGGAGCAGTTCCTCCATCCTTGACACATATACATCCATGTCATTCAGCAGATTCTTCAATTCAATCCTTGCCGCTTCCGGTGCTTCCTTACTTCCAACGCTATGCTCTGCAGCTGATACCAGGATCTTTGCCCTCTTCATTCCAGTGCCTCGCAGCTTCGCGTTTCTCCAAATCTGGTTTACACCGTTCACTCCAAGTATTCTGATATCCTCCGGCAATGGAGCTTCCTTGAGTATCATTCGTCCGCTGACTGCCATTAAATCCCCATAAACGTCTTTATATTCAGGAAAATAAATGGCAAACCATCTAGCGATTCGATTCTTGATTCTTGTTAGCTCTTCCTGCGTCTGGAAACGAAGATTCGATAAGCTCCTGATCTCCGCATAAATACCGGTTGGTATGTAGGGATAAGAGAAGCGTCCTTCATTGACCAGTGCCGCAATCGTCTTTGGATCCTTACGGTCATTCTTATTGGGATTGTTGTCATCCAGCTCTTTCGACTTCTTGACATGGTGCGGATTCACATGTACAGGCTTCATCCCGCTGTCCTGCAGGAATTTCCCCAGTGCAAACCAGTAATGACCGGTCGGCTCCATTCCGGGAATTACAGCTGTTTTACCTTGCTTTTCTGCGATATCTTCCACCCATGCCTTGAACATCATGAAACCCGCCTCAGTATTACTGAATTCCAGCGGCTTCTTTGTATATTCATAGTTCCGCCAATCAAATGCCCTGGCAAAATGAGTTTCACTGCCGACATCAATTCCAACAATCAAAGTTTTTTCAGTTATGGATGCAATTTTTGCGTTCTGTGTGTTACAATTCATTATAGATACCTCACTGTTTTAATAAGATTTTTTACTAACCGTCCAAAGTCAGTAATCTTATTTTACTCTGAGGTATTTCTTTTTCTCAACCTTCTTTCTTGGAATTCCCTATATTTGAATTATACAGGAAGCTCCTGTCGTTTCTGTATCTTCTGATCGGCTGGCATCGTTACTGCGAAGTCTGCTGTTCATCAGCACCACCTCCCAAATAAGAAAACAGCTTATTAGCTTTGGTTTCTTTCTGAAATTCAATGATCAATGCCATATCCGGTATCGTAATCCCTGGGATTTTCAAAATGCTTTCCATGTCGAGCTGTTGTAACTTCTTTTCCGTATTACAGCCGAAATCGAAAAGTTTGGTCAGAAGTTTGATCTTCTGCTGAAATGCTGATTTATCTTTCATGGTCCATCCTCCTCGCTACTTTCTTGCGTAATCGGTATATAACTTCTGCATTTTCTTCCTGTTTCTCCGATATTCAGGCAGACACCCTAACTCTGGATGCGTTGCCTGTATCTTCTGTCTTGTTCTTCTGACGCTTTCAAAATGTGGCAATTTCAACTCTCTGTAATGTTTCATGACCACTTCAAAAGGCATCTTTCCTATTGGATTTTCATTATTGGAATAACTGTTGCAGACAAGAAGATAAAGCACCATGTCGTCACTACGGGACTGTGTATTTGACTCAAGCACAGAGAGAACTCTGTCCTCAAACTTCTCTAACTGGTTCATTTTGACCTCCTTGCTCAAAAGCAAAGGGCGGATTGCTCCGCCCCCGCTTCAAGTTATTTATTTTTTCTGTTTTTCTTCTGTAAGAAAAGAAAGCCGCCGATGATAAAGGCAACCAATACAACAGCTACGATTGTCTTAGCGTCCATTATTCATTGCCCTCCTTTTTCTTCTTTCTCTTGGAAGCAATGACTGTTGCCGCAATTCCCGCTGCGGAAAGACCTGCAAGCACCATCCAAAGACCGGTTCTGCTGTCATCGCCTGTTTTTGGTGTATCACGAAGTTCATTGTGCATTTCAATCTCTACTGTTGAGTCTGCCTGCACCGTAATCTTCTTATCGGCTGGTAAGATATATCCGGCAGATACATTGTCACTGATCTCAGAAACGGTGTATTCTCCGATACGAAGTCCGTCCACAAAGATTTCTCCATTTTTATCAGTTGTAAATGTGCTGTCATAACCATTAACACCTGTGATACGGAATGTGAAACCTTCTACTTTACCGTCAGAAGATGTCTTTTTGATCTTCAGGTTACCTTTCATAGCCTGATTGATGAAGCCAACACCTGCTTTATTTTCCACATCATAAGTCTTTTCATCCTCAGTAATGGATACGGAATATACACCGTCATCAAGAACAAATCCCTCTGGTGCTTTTGTCTCTTTTACGAGATATTTTCCGTAAAGCAACTCCTGCATTTCATAAATACCGACAGAAGTTTCTTCCAGATTTCCAACAAGCTCATCTTTGTCGTCCAGTTTTCCGTCGCCATTGACATCTTTGTAGACTTCAAAAGTGGCTCCTGTCAGCTTATTATCCGGATAATCGGCATCCACCTTTGTAAGACGGATATTACCATGGATATATTTATTTGTGATTTCCACTTCAATGACCTGCTCATTCTGGTCAATAGTGACCGCATGAGCTGTTCCATCAAGGACAAATCCTTCCGGTGCTTCGATTTCTTTGACAATCCAGTTACCATATGGCACTTTCTTAAATGTGAAGCTGCCATCTTCTCCAGATTTCACAGTCATAAATGCATGTTCTGCTGTAAATTCTGTTTCATCTGCTTTAAAGATTCCGATCACTGCACCTGCAAGTGCTTCTCCGTTTTCATCCACTTTCTTACCTGATACAGAACCATAGATCAGTTTGTTTTCAATCGGTTTTCCGTCATTGACTTTAATCTCAACGGTTTCGGTATCCTGTCCGGCATAATCAAATGTGAATGCATACTGCTCATCATTCAGGATATAATGTTCATCCGTTGCCATCTCTTTGATATAGTAGCTGCCAAACGGAAGGTCTGTTGCTGCTGTCGCAGTACCGTCCTCTGTAAGTCCGATGATTTCGATCAGTCCGTCTGCCGGGATTACCGTACCGCTTTCTGATACAATGTCCTCTTTCGCATAAAGTCCGAAGCTGATAGTTTTTCAGTTCATCATTCTTGCCGATTCCGAATGTTTCATCCTGTTCAAGCACGTTTTTCAAGAGAAATCTTTACTTTCTGTCTTTCGTTATAGAAGCTTGTGGCAGTTTCTGTCACTGCAACATCCTGTCCGGCATAAGTGAGTTCTACCTGATGTCCGTCTTTATTGATGACCATGCCTTCCGGTGCTTTTGTTTCTGTTACGGTATATTTACCCAGATAAAGTTCCTTGCTCTTTGCAGTGCCATCTTCATCTGTTGTGATCGTATCCACAACATCGCCCTTGTGGTAGCGGAGTGTTCCATCCGGTGTTACCACATCTTCATCTGCTGTGATTTCATAGGTTGCTCCTGTAAGACCTTTTATTTTGTATACCGGCTGATAGATCACATCTTTGCCTTCCTCGCCAGATACATTCACGCCAAAGAATACCTCCCCTGATTTTTTCCACAGAAATCGTACCCTTCTGAGCCATGTTCGGCTTCTCAACCTTAACCAATTTAATCGTGCCCTCCTGTGTTGCGTTTTCTTCTGTCACATCGAATGATACCGGTGTACTGTCAAGCACATAGCCATAAGGAGCCTGAACCTCAACAAGCGAATATCCCTTGCCATACTCCAGTTTCTCCGGTGTTACAAGTTGACCATCTGCGTCTGTATAGAAGGTGTCGATGGTTGTCGGTGCCGGATAAGTGAATGTCATAGTTACTTTATTTCCTGACGGATCGTAAATCTGAAATCCTGCACCTGCATACGGAATGGTTTTTCCTGTTTCAGCATCCTTTTTGACCACTTTGATAAAGCTTTCAAAATTGGCATTGTTGACGAGGTAACGATAGGTCTGTCCATCTTTAGAAATGAACACATCAAAATCACTCATCAGTTCTCTACCTTCCCAGCTTTTTGTCTGATGAACGATATAAACACCATATGGCATATCTTTTGACTGAGCAAATCCATTCTCATCGCATACAAGCGTATCTCTCTCATCTTCTTCGGCTGCATCATAACTTCCGGAAGATTTCAGATAAACTTCAAACTCTGCACCCTTTTCCGGTGTTTCAAATTTTGGTTTCTCCGTCATCAGTATGCTTGATGATAGCGATATTCCCTTTCATAACCTGTTCAGTTACATCATTGGCAGTCAGATTATGCTCTACTTCATAGAGTTTCGGGTCTGCTCCAACTTTGTGAATAGTCTTATCAAGCAAATATCCTTCAGACGGTGTGATTTCTCTGACCGTCCAATCGGTATCGCAGATATATTCTTTTGTTGTAAACTGCCCATTAGCATCTGTGACATACTTATCTACCAGTGTTTCGCCTTTGTAGATACCATAAACCGCACCTGCAAGTGTAGCATCGCCCTGTGCTGTGCCTTCCTCCTTGTCACTTTTGGTCACTGTCACTGTGAATTTCTTCAAAATGTTGCTGAAATCACGCTTTGTCACAGACTTCCACTGAATAGGTGCTGTCTGGTTCTCCGGTACAACATAGCGTACCTCTGTATCTACTTCTTCTACGGTATACGGTTCAGTTCCACTGATCAGCACATCTTTGAAAGTTGCTACTCCGTTTGCGTCTGTCACTGCATACTGATCAACTGCAATGCCTGCAAGGGAAGTACCGTAAAGATGGAATTTCACACCCTCAACAAGGTTATCTTCTGAGGATTTCACAACCTGAAGGTCGCCCCTTTTCAGAACGTTATTAAAGTTTACAGTTGCCACCTGTCCTGCAACGACAGTAACTCTGTGTGTTTCCTGTGGCACATATTTGTCGATGGACTGCTCTGTTACGGTATAGACACCCGGCATCAGATTATCAAGCTGGAACTTACCGCCATTCGCTGTTGTTACGGTCTGGTTGATACCATTACCGGAAATCGTGAAGTTGATACCGTCCACCTTTCCGTCCTCACTGGTCTTGACGATCTGGCAGGAGCCATAGCTGACTTTCATCTTCACATAGCCACTAACCGGATCGCCAACTTCCTGTGCATAGGAAACAACGTCCTGCACACTGGAACCTGTGCCATGTTTACCCTCAGACCAGACAACCACACCTCTGCGAACAGAGTTTTTCTTGCTGGCAGTGATCGTAAAGGTATCGCTTGGTGCTTTCTCCATAGATACCGTCAGTTTATTCCCATTTGTGGAAAAAGACACGCCACTGATATTTGCACTGAAGCTGTAATTAGAGAGTACGTTATTCGCATCTGTCAGTGTCGTTGTGTATTTGCTTCCATCCCACTCCAGTTCCAGTGATTTTTGCTGAACCGGCGGAACGGTTACAGAAACTCGGCACAACCGTATGTTTCTGAATGCTCGCTACCATCGAGTCATAGTAGCTGAAAATCTTACTGCGAAGTGGATGTGCGGCATTGACCACATCTTTGACATTGCTGCAACCACTCGCTGCTTTGTGATTAAAGTTTGCGTCACGTTCTCCGACGATGGTTTCCCAGATCAGAAGCTGTGTCGCATAGGCATGGGCAATACTGTTTGCGGCAGCTTCATTCTGTGAACGCCAGCTTGTGGAAATCGTTCCACGATAACCGTACTGTAAGATTCGACCGATATACTGTCTGATCTCATCTCCGGAAATAACACCATTTGCCTGAATGTTATTGAAATAATTTTCATCGTACTGAGTCATTGACTGTCCCATACTCAGATGCACGCCTGGTTCAATACAATATCCAACATTGCCGGAAAAAGAACCGATTGCCTTCAGGTTAGTATGTGTAGCACTGCCTGTATGCCATCCATTTTTCAATGTCAGGTTACTGTATCCCCATACGCCATCGTAATTTGCATCGCCATCACGAGGGAAATCGACCATATACACGTTGGTCTTTTCCCCGGCTGCGGCAAAAGCGGTATTCGCTCCTACGCCCATAAAGGCGGTAAGGCTGAGAACTGTTGCCATCACAAACGAAACAGCCCTCTTGATTTTTAATTTTGCCATTCGTTTTTCCTCCTTAAACGAAACGAACGCACTGGTTATCCACAGTGCGTCCAACTTTTTATTGCATTTTTATCCCTGTTACTACTCCAATACCTGCCGAAGAAGAAATCTGAACCATTTATCGTACCAGAACTTCCTGCACTTTTCCAACTGTGCGACCGGCTCTTATAGATAACCATAACTTTATGAGATAGTTATAAATATAGAGATAGAATATATATTTTCAGCAGGTAAACGGTAGGTTATAGGGGGTAGAGTGTGAGAAGGGGGGAACTATAAAAGCGTTATCTGCTGTCACGATCTGCCCTCTGCCTGAGATACTTGTTATAATGCTCCAATGCCTTGCAGATAAAGTCCTCCCTCTGGCTGATTTTGATATTTTTCGGAATAAACTTCTCTACCCTGTCCATGCTGAGCGTAATCTTTTCTTTTTGGTTCGGCTTCTCCTCCGACATGATTGCCTGAATAACTTCGGTCGTGAGTTTCCCTTCCTCAAAAAACTTCCGCATACGAATGGTCTGATCGTGTGACGGTGTAGCGTCGTTCATATCAATCTCATCAACAACATCTCGCTGGCAATCCTCGTCAAGATACGACAATTCCACTGCCGGACGCATTTTGATTCTCCCCTGGTCAACAAATTCAAGCAGTTCAGGGACAAGGTTAGTAAGGCGAACATAACGCTGAATTTGCGTTTTACTATCGTCGGATTTATCGGCTAAAAGCATTACTGATTTTGTCCCCTCCAACTTGTGCCCCAGTGGGTCACAAGTTAAATCTGTTCGTTGTCCCTGTCTTTTCATGGCATCCAAACGCATTTTGTACGCAAAAGCTTTTTCAGAAGGCAGTATCTGTGACCTCTGAAAATTACTCTCCACCATCAAAATCGTGGCTTCATCTCTGCTCAAATCCACCACTTCACATCGGAGTGTTTGAAAACCTGCCAGTTCACAGGCTCGTTTTCTTCTGTGACCAGATATGAGTTCGTATCTCCCATCTTCCTTCTGCCTGACTGTAGCCGGAGTAATAACCCCTCTGTCCCTGATACTCTCTATGAGCTGTAACATATCTTCATCATCCCTGACTTTAAAAGGATGATCTGGGAAATCGTCAATCAGCTCCAATGGAATATCTCGAATTTTGGAAAGCTTTTCTTCCTCTCTCTGTGCCTGCGTGGTAAACAAGTCATCGAGCTTCGTGAGCGTGAAGTCGCTCTTTCTTCCTGCCATCTGCTAACACCTCCTTCGTAAATGCGGTGTAAGCCTTTGACACCGTACTGCGTGGCTCATAACCATAAATGCTCTTGCCTTTTGAAGAAGCTTCTGCGGCTTTTACTCCGATTGGGATAGATGTCCGGTACATCTTAATATGATTCCCGAAGTTTTTCCTCAGAGCTTCTACCGTACTTTAGCAAGATTGGTCCGACTGTCTACGAGAGTGAGAAGTATTCCATCAATCTTAATATCCGGATTGATATACTTCTTTACCCTTGAAATCGTCTGCACGAGCTGCGTCATTCCTTTTGCTGGCAAATATTGAGCCTGAACTGGAATAATCACACTGTTTGCCGCCGAAAGAGCATTGAGTGTTACCATACTAAGCGATGGCATACAGTCGATCACAACAAAATCATATCTATCTTTAATCTGATTCAAATATTTTTTGCATCGTGGTTTCTCTGCTCATGGCATTCATCAGGTTATACTCCATTGCTGAAAGTTCAAGGTTTGCCGGAACAAGATCAACTCCTTCGTCATGGTGCAGGATACCGACCATCGGGTCATTCATCGTTTCATTCATCACATCCGTTAATTTCGTTGCAAGCGTAATACCCAGACTGTCCGTATCCTGCCATCCAAGACAAGTCGTTAAATCTCCCTGTGGATCTGCATCAACAAGTAATACTTTCTTTCCCTGCATTGCAAGACCGATTCCGAGATTGACCGAAGTGGTGGTCTTTCCAATCTCCGCCTTTTTGATTGCAGATGGCAATCGTTTTGCATGTTTGACACTTCTTGCATCCTCCTTCCTGAAAATTCATAGCCATTTTAGAATGACTATGTACATGACCGTTTCATTTCCTAAACGGTCATGGCAATATTTGTTCTCAACAACCCCTTGCCGAGCGTATCGCTCATGGGAAGCCACTAAGGAACAGACTGCTGATCTGTATCATAGGATTCTAACCTCTGCCGGGTACTCCGCCAGCTCCTTAGAGAAGTATCATTATCTTTCTAACTGTCATCGCCATGCCAGGGGCAACCTGACACTCGTACCGGGAATTCTCGCTGTTCTGCATCCGCAAAAGTTATGGCGTACCCGATAAGGTGGCTATCATCAGAATTAACGTCTTAGTGACCT
>ENA-OQHD01000402-OQHD01000402.1-human-gut-metagenome-genome-assembly--contig:-NODE-402-length-16314-cov-5.635325_pt1 | contig 16314 bp, 12 predicted proteins | sample MGYA00242560_ERZ504711 | MGnify/ENA primary metagenome ERZ504711 (study PRJEB26092, sample SAMD00036198) | human gut metagenome | host: Homo sapiens | study: EMG produced TPA metagenomics assembly of...
TTTGATTATCGCCGAGCTTCTCACTATCCGGTCCAAGCGTGATGGCCGATGCAATGGACTGCGCACCGAATCTGCCGCTCTTGATGCGCCGATCTTGATAGCCACCGGCTTCGCTATCCACGCGTCAGCAGAAAGCCTTGGCCTCGTTGGCTTGGTCATCCGTGATGGCGGGGATCAGTAACCTTATTTTTAAGAGTCACCATTTGAGCGGTCTGCTTGCCAAAGGACTCAAGCACGTTCTTGGCTTCTTTGACGATATCCGTCACATCGATACCAGTCCCCTGTGACCTGGCGTCACATCGAAAGCGGTACCATCCGCGTTGAGCTGTAGCGACGGGTTGGTGGCGGACACGGACTGCACTCCCAACATGTCACCTACCGTCTGGGCGCTGACTCGAGAATCATCGAAAGACTCGACGTCGACATCCTCACGGGTCCAGAATGCATACTTCTGAAAGAAGGAATCGTCACGTTTCGCGTTCATCACATTTTCGGCGATGGATTCCGCGTCAATGGCGACGCCAAGATCCTTCAACGTGACTTTCTTGCTCGTTCCCTCATAGGAAACGGGAACCGTTAATGATTCCGCCGTATCGGAAATCTCTTGGATGATATGATCTCGGGATTGTCCTGTCATGGACTTGCCCCAGAGCGTGACACCTGGCAACGCATGTGACTGGAAGAACCAGTATCCGCCGCCGGCCACGGCACCGAGAAGAAGCATCACCGCAAGAACAATCCACAGCCACAACAGGTGGCGCTTCTTGCTGGCATTCACAGTCAACGCTGCACCATCATCAATGGAATCGGCCGTTTCGGCAAACGAATCCAAGCTCACCTGCGAGATGACTTTTGGTTCATCGCCCATGTTCGGGAAGGCGAACTTACCGTTGCCGCTTTCCGGAGAATCCATATCGTTCAAGCTCATGCTCCCTCGTAAAGGTTTTTCATTACGAATACGTCTTGTTGATAATTCAAGGCCAAGCCCTTATTATGCAACATGGCCATGAACTCCTTTGGACTCATGACCATGTTGCATATCGGGTTATCCGACGTTAATCACAATTCGTCGATTTAGCGCTCCTGCTGGTGGTCCAGAGCGGCCTTGACCAGACCTGCGAACAGCGGGTGCGGCTTGGTCGGGCGGGACTTGAACTCAGGATGAGCCTGAGTGGACACATAGAACGGGTGCACCTCGCGAGGAAGCTCGACGAACTCGGTGAGTTCGCCGTCCGGACTCTGGCCGGAAATGCGCAGACCCGCTTCACGCAGACGGTCCTTATATGCCACGTTCACTTCGTAACGGTGACGATGACGTTCAGTGACATGCGTGGTGCCGTACAGTTCCGCGACGATGGAACCTTCTTCAAGCTCAGCCGGATAGGAGCCAAGACGCATGGTGTGTCCCATGTCACCATTGCCGGCGACGATGTCTTTCTGCTCCTCCATGGTTGCGATGACTGGGGTCGCGCAATCGGGCTCGAACTCGGTGGAGTTCGCGTCCTCCAAGCCGAGGACGTGGCGGGCGTATTCGATGACCATGGACTGCAGGCCGAGGCACAGGCCGAGGGCCGGCAGCTTGTTCTCACGGGCGAACTTCAGGGCACCGATCTTGCCGTCGATGCCACGGATGCCGAAGCCTCCGGGAACGACGATGCCGTCGACCTGGTCGAGCGCGGCGGCCGCGCCCTCCTCGGTCTCGCACTTATCGGCGGCGACCCACTTGACGTTCACCTTGGCATAGTTGGCGAAACCACCGGCCTTGATGGCTTCGGTGACGGACAGGTAGGCATCCGGCAAATCGATGTACTTGCCGACGATGGCCACGTTGACCTCGTGCTTCGGATGGTGCACGCGTTCGAGCAGGTCCTCCCACTCGTCCCAGTCGACATCGTGGAACGGCAGGCCGAGCTCGCGCACGACATAGGCGTCGAGGCCTTCGTCGAACAGGGTCTTCGGCACGTCATAGATGCTCGGGGCGTCCACACAGTTGACCACGCCTTCGGAATCCACGTCGCACATCAGGGAGATCTTGTCCTTGATGGACTGGTTGAGCGGCCGGTCGGAACGCAGCACGAGCGCGTCCGGGGAGATGCCCAGCTGACGCAGCATCATGACGGAGTGCTGGGTCGGCTTGGTCTTGAGCTCATGGGCGGCGGCGATGTACGGTACCAAGGAGACGTGCACGAACATGCAGTTCTCGGCGCCCAGATCGCGGCGGACCTCACGCGCGGCCTCCAGGAACGGCTGGGATTCGATGTCGCCGACGGTGCCGCCGATTTCGGTGATGATCACGTCGACGTCATCGGACGCCTGCGCGCGCATGCGGGACTTGATTTCGTTGGTGATGTGCGGGATGACCTGCACGCATTGTCCAAGGTATTCGCCGGCGCGTTCCTTGCGCAGCACTTCCTGGTAGATCTGGCCGGTGGTGACGTTTGCCTTCTGGCTCAGGTACACGTCAAGGAAACGCTCATAGTGGCCGATGTCGAGATCGGTTTCGGCACCGTCTTCGGTGACATAGACTTCACCATGCTGGAATGGATTCATCGTGCCCGGATCCACGTTGATGTACGGATCGAGCTTCTGCTGCAAAACCTTGATGCCGCGGCTACGAAGCAGGCGGCCGAGGGAGGAGGCGGTCAGGCCTTTGCCGAGAGAGGAAACGACGCCACCGGTGACGAAAATATGCTTGGTAACGTGCTCTTGAGAATTGCCATGTTGTCTTCTAACCATGGAACTTCAGTCTATCAGCGGCATGAGACGCGGCGTGTTTCCTTCAATACAAAAAGGCGGGGCCATCATTGCCTTGATGGCCCCGCCTAGCAGGAATAGGAGATACATTCAGTCAATCATTGGCTTATGAGATCAGTCCTCCTTTCTGCGGGAGGCCGCGAACGCGAACACGGATGCGATGGCAAGAGCCACCGCGGCCAGCGCGAAACCGGTGATGGCGGAACCAGTATTCGGGCTTTGCACAGCATCGCTCTTCTTGTCGGAAGCTGGCTGGACCGCGGGTTTGCGCACGGTTACCGTGCGCGTGAAGGTGGCGGTCTTGCCCCTGCTGTTGGTCACCGAGTACACGAGCGTGTATTCGCCTTCCTTAGAGGTATCGACCGAACCTTCGACCGTGATCTTGTCGGTCAGATCGCCGTCAACCTCATCCCATGCGCTGACGCCGGACATCGGATCGAACTTTGATCCCAGAGTCACGCTGTCGGAAGCCACCAGACCCTTGATGACAGGCGCGCTGTCGGTATCGGGCTTGGTGCTGCTGTCGAGTTTCAGCACAGTGGCAGACAGTGCGCCCGCTTCGTACGAGGCCCCTTCGGCGAGATCGACATTGGCGATAGCATCATCGGAGTAGACCTTGCCGTCGGCTGCAAGCACTTGGTAGGAGCCGTTTGCCAAGCCTTCGATCGCGGTCTTGTCTGCGTTGGCGTTGAAGATCACCACGTAGGTGCCGTCGGACTGCTCGGCCTGGTAGGCCACGACGCCGTCAGCGGACTTGAGCATCGTCACGTTGGCGTTGATGTCGTTGTAGTCGGTCAGACGCAGCGCGTTGATCTGCTTGCGCAGCTTGATCAGGCCCTTGACGTAGTCGACGGAATCGGCGTACTGGGTGGTGCGGTCCCAATCGATGGCGTTCACCGCGTCGCCCGTGTTGTAGCTGTTGCCGTCTCCGCCCTTGGTGCGCAGGAACTCTTGGCCGAGCTGGATCGCGGGGATGCCTTCCGACAGATACACGACGGAGTCGGCAAGCTTGGCACGTGCCACGGTCGTGGCGTCGTCATCCGTCGGGACGGACTTCCTGAGCTTGTCGTACAGGGTCATGTTGTCGTGGATTTCGGCATAGTTGACCACCTGTCCGGCATCGGCGTAGTGATCCTGCGCGTTGCCGTTCCAGCAGGTCGTGGTCGCGTTCTCGTCGTACTGGCAGCCGAGCACGTTGTGGGCGATCAGGCTCTCCTGGTCGGCCTTGCCGGAAACGAAACCGGTGTCGGTGTCGGAGAACACGGATCCCTTCAAGCCGTCACGCACGGAATCGTTGAAGAACGCGATGCCGTTGTTCGTGCCGTCGGACGCGACTTGGTACGCGTTCGGCTGGATGGTCATCTCGCCCTCGTCCATGGTGGTGTTCATATCCCAGCCTTCGCCGAGGATGATGATGGACGGGTCGATCTCGTCGAGCGCTGCACGCACTTCCTTCATCGTTTCGGTGTCGATCAGACCCATGAGATCGAATCGGAAGCCGTCGACGTTGTAGTTCTTCGCCCAATACGTCACCGAATCGACGATGTACTTGCGCATCATCTTGCGCTCGGAGGCCGTATCGTTGCCGCAGCCGGAGTTGTTGACCAGGGAACCGTTGTCATCATAACGGAAGTAGTAGCCGGGAACGGTCTTGTTGAACGAGTGGTTGGCGGCATCGTAGACGTGGTTGTACACCACATCCATGATCACGCGAATGTCATTCCCGTGCAGTCCCTTGACCATCTGCTTCATTTCGGTGACACGAGAGGCGGGGTCGGATGGATCGGAGGAATACGAGCCTTCCGGCACGTTGTAGTTCTCCGGGTCGTAGCCCCAGTTCTGCGCACCTTGCGCGTTGTAGCTCAGATCGCCGGTCTCATCAACGGAACCGTAGTCGTACATCGGCATGATCTGCACGTGGCTGACGCCCAACTGCTTGAGATAGTCAAGACCGGAGGTGGCGCCGTTCGCCGTCTTCGTTCCGGATTCCACAACACCCAGATACTTGCCCTGCTTGTCGGCTGAGATTCCGGAATTCGGGTTGATGGAGAAGTCGCGAATGTTCATTTCGGCGATGGTGGCGTCAGTGGTCTTGCCGAATTCCGGCATGCGGTCGCCTGCGGAGCCCATGTCTTCGCTGGAGAGCACCACGGAACGTTCGCCGTTGGCGACCGCAGCGGTCGCGTACGGGTCGGCGGAGACGTTCACCGTGCCGTCCGCGAAGGTGAGCTTGTAGGAGTAGGCCGTGCCGCTAGCAAGGTTCTTCACCGGGGCGCTCCACACACCCTTGTCTTCAGAGGCCATGTCGATGGTCTTGTCGACTTCGGCATTCACATCGTCGGACTGGTAGGTGACAAGCTCAACCTTGGTGGCGGTTGGAGCCCACACCTTGAATCCGGTCTTCGCGCTCGTGTAAGTGGCGCCCAGATCGTCGCCGTCATAGGCGTACTTCTTGTCGAAGGCATCCGTACGCACCACCGAGCCCGCAATGGCGTCCTGCGAACCGAAGCCCTTGACTTCGACGGTGTACTTGCCTCGCACGTCAAGATCCTTGGCCGTGGTGATGATCACCTTGGTGCCGTCGGTCTTGATGTTCTTGACATCTACAGCCTTGCCGTCGGCGTCAGTGACGGAGACCTTGCCTTCAAGCTCATCCGCAGTGACCTTTTTGGACAGTCTTGCGGTCAGCTTGTTGACGTCGGAGATTTCAACGGACTTCATGGACGCTCCCAACGATGGACGTGAGGAATACACGGTGGCGTCGCCGCCCATCAGCCACACTTCGGCCGATGCGGTGCCGTCCGATTCGTTGAACACCAAGGCGTTTGACGGGATCTTGTAATCGGCGTCATCCGGATCCTTGGCCTTCCACGCATCCTTTCCGTAACGGCGCAGCATGCCGATGTCGGAGGTTCCGTCGACGTTGTAGTAGGTGTAGTTGGTGAAGGAGTATTCCGCGACCTCGCCCCAGTCATCGTGGGTGGTGAAGGTGGCGGCTCCGCCGTTCCAATTGGAAGCCCAGGTCCAGATGTCCCACTTGGGGAACGGTGACCGAGGCGTCTTCGGCGTTGTAGTACAGGCCGTCATCACGGTTGTAGTGGACCTTCACGGTAACGGTGTTGGCCTTGCATTCGTAGTCGCTCGGAGCGGAGTCGAGGGTTTCGACGGTGGTCGATTCGCCTTGATCCTCATATTTGGTGCCGTCGATCCACACTTCGGCTGTGCCGTCGGCGTTCACCGTGGCGCTACGGTCGCCACCGTACTTGTTCCAGTCTGCGGTGGTGACGATGAAGCCGAACTTGTCGAACTTGCCGCCGAAGGTCAGCGTAGCCACCTTGCCCCAGCAGTCAGCTCCGGTGAAGGGATGGTTGACTGCCGAGAGGCTCGAGCCGCCAGCGTCTGTACCCCACACGTACACGCCGCGATTATCGGAATCGCTGGCTGGCTTGTAGTGCACGACGAGTCGGGTCTGGCCGTTGACGGATTCCGGATTACCCACGGTCGCGGCCTGATCGGCCACACCCACGTGCGTGATGCCCGCGTTGGCGTGGTAGTTTCCGCCGCCCTTCGGGTTCTCCCACTGGTCGGTGCCGGTATCGTGAAACACGAAGTCGATCTTCTTGCCCCTGGTGTCGATGGTGGCGCGATAGTACCCCTGCTCGTCGAGGGTCATGTCGGCTTCCGGCTGGTTCCAGTCATCGCCAAGACCGTAGTGGACCTTCGGGCTCTTCCAGCTGGAATCGGCGGGCTTGTAGTAGATGGTGACGCTTCTGTCGTCGGGCAGGGTCTCGTCCCCTTCCTGGTTCACGTCAGGATCGGACGGGTCGTTGGCCACGCTGGATGCCGGGTGGCTGTCCTTGGTGGCGCCTGCATACAGTGCGATGGCGGAATGCGCCGGTACCGTGGTCTCGACCTTGCCGTTCTTGACGCTTACAGTCTGGGAGCAGTCCATGGTGGCGTACACGTTGCAGTATTCGCCGTCGGCGAGGGATGTCGTGTAGGAGGCGTCCTTGTCGGTCTTGCCGTTGTTGATGGCGATGAAGCCCTTATCCCCGCGGGAGAAGGCGATGTTGTCGCCGCCGTCATCCTGCCAATCGGCGACCTTGGTGCCGTTGACATAGTTGCGGAAGGCGATCATGCCGCGGGTGGAGGTCCAGCGCTGCTCGCAGTTCCAGTCGGAGCTGTTGGTGGAACAGACCTCGTCCATGTTCACGTCCGGAACGGATGTGGCGGTGGCTCCCGGTGCGCCGTTGTCGTTCTCATCCCACTTGTAGTCGGAAAGCAGACGCGGCGTGCCGTAGTCGTAGGCAAGCATGAATGCGTTGGCCAGCTGATACTTGGCACCGTCCTTGTAGGTCAGGGCGCCCTCGTTGCGCGCGGTGTCCCAGTTGGTGACGAACACGTTGGCGTCTTCGGAGGCGAGATCCTTGCTCAACCGCTCATTAAGTCCCTTGAGGTTTGCGATCTTGTCTTTGAAGGTCTGGTTCATTTCGGACTTGAAGCCGAATTCGGTCACCGTGCCGTTTTGCACGTAGTTGCTCGGCTGGATGCCCGCGGCTTCGGAGGAGTTCCCGATGACCTCCTGGATCCAGTAGATGCTGTCGGCGTTCACGCCGATCTTCTTTGCGAACTTCTCCTTGATGGCCTTCATGCTGTCCGTGTGGATGTGCTTGACGGCATCCATACGGAAGCCGCGAACACCAGCATTCCACAGGGCGGCAAGATAGTCAGATTGAATATCCTGGACCTTTTCGCTCTCGGAGTCGAAGTCCCACATGGAGCTCAGGCGGCATTCCTGGACTTCCTGCTGGTTGGCGTAGTTGGAGATGTTCTTGGAGCAGCTGTGGAAGTCGGAGGCCGTGATGCCTTCCGGATACTGTTCGGTGGCAAATCCCGGGTAGTCGCCGGTCGAACCGTTGTATTCGGTTCCTGCGACGCCGGTCTGCTTGCCGTCGGCCACGTCGGCACCGGTGGTCTGGTTCAGCACAACGTCGGCGATGATGTCAACGCCGACGGCATTGCACTGCTTGATCATGTTTTTGAAATTCGGCTTCCGTGCCGAGCTTGGAATCGAGCTTGTAGCTTACCGGCTGGTAGGACGTCCACCATTGCGTGCCTTGGATGGATTCCTGCGGCGGCGACACCTCGACGTATGCCACGTCTTCCGGACCGTATGTGCTCGTGCATTCCTTGGCGACCGTGTTCCATGTCTGCTGGAAGGCGATGACCTGCACGTCTTTCTTCGCATTCGTTTGCGCCTCGGGCTGAGCCTGAGCCATATGCGGTACCGCCACCAAGGTGGCGCACGCCATGGCGGCGGCGACGCCTATGGCCACCGCACGGCTAGCCGGCCGATTCATTCGCTGAACGACCATTGTTCTCCGTTCTCATCGTTGAGATCGAATTCCGGCCCCCATGGCAGGTTCCGCCCTTCGACAACGTATGCGCCATGGTCATCCGCGTTACCTGCGGATCATCTAAGACACACTCTGCGATGAATGTGCATACGTTTGCACCCTAGATCGGGGTTCATCGTACAGTAGATGCTGCGCATCGCAATGAAACAGCGTGACCGATTGCAATATACGGAAAAGAAGGACAAGCGAAAGAAAATGCTTTCAGCAACAATTCATTGTGTTGCGCAAAACGGCAATCATATTTGCGATTGTTGCAGCTTTTCTGCAAACGAATGCAATGCTATGTAAAAACCGGATGCCCATCAAGAGCATCCGGCATTCATAGTTCCTCCGAGACTATCTCAAGGGGAAATCGGAAAATCATCACTTCGATTCCAACAGATGCGCCACCGCATCCAACGCCAGCTTGTAGCCATAGAACCCCATACCGGTGATAGTGCCCGTCGCTACTGGCGAGATCACGGAACGCTTGCGAAATTCGTCGCGTGCGGATGGATTGGAGATGTGAACCTCCATCAGCGGCAATCCCTCATCGATCACCATATGCGCGGCATCGGCCAGACCGTAGGAGTAATGGGTGAAAGCCGCCGGATTCATCACGACCGGGGTCTTCTCGTCGGCGGCCTGGTGCATCCAGCCGATCATCTCGGCTTCGTCATCGCTTTGACGCACTTCCACGTCAAGACCAAGCTCGCTGCCCCACTGCGCGCACAGGGTACGCAGGGTTTCAAGATCCTGCTTGCCATACACGTCAGGCTGACGCACGCCAAGACGGCCAAGATTCGGCCCATTCGACGACCACTACTTTAGTCATATTCCACTTCCTCAACCTTGTTTACTGCTGAATACGACGGAACGCCTCTTCAACGGCGTCCGCAGGCGGATCCTCAAGATGAATCGGATGGCCGACGCCCTCAAGCACCACGAAACGAAGCTTATTGCCGCGAGCCTTCTTATCCCGGTGCATCAATGCGAGCACATCATCCCATGTGCCATTGTTCCAGGACGTAGGCAGCCCCAGAGATCCCAACAACGAACGATGATAGTCCACGAGATCCTGATCGATGTACCCCAGAAGATGCGACAGTTCGGCCGCATACACGCAACCGACCGCCACCGCATTACCATGACGCCAGCGGAAATGCTCAAGCTTCTCGATGGCATGACCGAGCGTATGCCCATAGTTGAGGAATTCGCGCAATCCCGCCTCTTTAAGGTCAGCGGACACATGGTAGGCCTTCACGCTCACGGTATGTTCGATCAGCTCCGCGACCACATCCTTCAGGCCGGAATCCAAGAACGTCGACCCGTCGAAGGCACGCAATTCACCGGCATGGTCCTCGAGGATCTGCAGAATCTCCGGGTCCATGATGAAACCGGACTTGGCGACCTCGCCCAATCCTTCGATGAAGATGTCGTTCGGCAGTGACGCAAGCGATTTCAGATCGGCAAGCACTCCGGCAGGCGTATAGAAAGAGCCGACCAGGTTCTTCCCCTGAGGGGTATTGATGCCGGTTTTACCGCCGGTCGAAGCGTCAACCATGGCCAGCAACGACGTCGGGCAGTTCACGTAGCGAATGCCACGCATCCATGTGGCAGCCACAAACCCCGCCAAATCGGTTGCCGCGCCACCACCAAGGCCGACGATCGCGTCAGAACGAGTGAAACCCTCATCCCCCAAACGCTGCCAGATACCATTGGCCACTTCAATGGTCTTGCCGGCCTCCGCGTCGGGAATCACAATATCGTACGCATCATAGCCCGCCTGACGCAACAAAGTACGCGCACGGTCCGAATGACGCTGCACCGGCTGGGTGTGGATAAGCGCCACTTTGGCAGGCTTGCTTCCCAACACCTGCGCAAGCTGGCCCATCACACCCTCTCCGATACGAACATCGTATGGTTCGATGGTGGAACCGGTGACATGGACTATACGTTGATCAATCATTTCCATCAGCTTTCTCGCCGCGGCTTGGGGAGACTGGCCACGCGTGCCCACATGCACGTTCGCCACGCTCCTGAACACCGGGTCACGTTCCTTGTAGAGCTTCTTCCAACGCTCATTGGCATCGCCATTAAGCATCGGACGGCCTCCACCGCGATTTGCCCGCTCCATGGCTTCCTCAGGATCGGCCATAAGATACACGACCTTGCCGCCGTCCGCGATATACTGCGCCAATCCTTCCTGAATGGAAGGCGTCATCGGCGCTCCCCCGCCCAAGGAAAAGATACCGTCGAAATCCTCGAGCATATCAAGCACGACGTCGCTTTCCAGCCTCCGGAATTCCGGTTCCCCATACATTTTCGAAGTACTCGGGAATCCGCATTCCGGCATCATGCTCAATCTCATTGTCCGCATCGGCGAACGGCAGATTCATCATCTGCGCCACTTCCTTGCCGACACGAGTCTTGCCCGCCCCCATCATGCCGATGATCACGGCGACAGGCCTACGCATACCACTCATAGACGAATCACCTCATATGCTCAGGCCATGAGGCAACGTACTGCTCGGCGTTACGCTTGGTTTCGGCAACGCAATCGCCGCCAAACTTCTCAAGCACATACTGCGCGATGGTCAAACGCACCATCGCCTCGGCAACAACAGCCGCCGCCGGAACCGCAGTATTGTCGGAACGCTGGTTAATGGCCTGCGCCGGCTCGCCCGTGGTCACATCGACGGTACGCAACGCCTTCGGAATGGAAGGAATCGGCTTCATCGCCGCACGTACGACGATCGGCTGCCCATTCGACATGCCACCCTCGATACCACCCGCACGGTTGCTTAGACGCGCAATACGGCCGTCATCGCCCACCACCATTTCGTCATGAGCCTGAGAACCCGGACGCATCGCCTCAAGGAAACCGTCCCCGATCTCCACGCCCTTGATGGCCTGAATACCCATCACCGCACTGGCAAGAGCAGCATCAAGACGACGATCCGATTCAACATACGTGCCCACGCCTGCGGGAACGCCGTACACCACAACCTCGATCACACCGCCCAACGTATCGGCGTTCTCCTTCGCCTCATCAATACGGGCAATCATCCGCTCTTCCGCATTCTTGTCAAGAGTGCGCACCGGAGAAGCGTCCAACGCCTCAAGATCCTCCGGTTTGGGAAGCGTGGCCTGCTGCGGATCGGTAATACCTGCGCCACCAATGGAAAGCACATGCGAAACGGTACGAATACCGAACGCCTGCTCCAAGAACTGCTTGGCAACCTCACCCAACGCCACACGCGAAGCCGTCTCACGCGCGGAAGAACGCTCCAACACCGGACGAGCATCATCAAAACCATACTTACGCATGCCAGTCAAATCCGCATGCCCCGGACGCGGGCGAGACAACGGGGCATTGCGGCCCTCACGAGCAAGCTCATGATCAAGCGGATCCGCACTCATCACCTCAGTCCACTTCGGCCACTCGGTGTTGGCGATCTCAATGGCCACCGGAGAACCAATCGTCTCACCAAAACGCACACCAGTCAGCATACGAACCTTGTCCTGCTCGAACTTCATACGCGCGCCACGACCATACCCAAGACGACGACGCGCCAACGCGCCAACAATATCCTCCGTGGTGATATGAACGCCCGCGGGCAATCCCTCAATCATGGCGACAAGCGCCTCACCATGCGACTCGCCTGCTGTCTGCCAACGCAACATGCCAACTCCTTTTCTCACGAATGCAACTAGTGGACTATCTTAACGGTATGTGGTATATGATTTGCCTGCCAAGTCTGCTTTGTGGACTGGCCATCAGCGTTGAAGACATCCGTTCACGCCGCATTCCACGCGCCTGGATCGCCACCGGATGCACAGCGCAAATCATCGTAAACCTCATATACGCGCTTTCCATCAACACTCTGTACCTGGCATTGCAGGCAATACTCTTCGCCGTACTGTCGGCCGTACTGCAATGCGCGCTCGCTTTGGTGAAACCTGGTTCATTGGGTTTTGGCGATGTCACCGCCACCTTGCTGATGGGATTGGCAGTCGGCATGTTCGGTCTGTTCGCCGTGGTGTTTTGGTGGCTTGCGATTGGTGTGGTCGGCTTGTTATGGCTCGTTTTGTGGACACGTTTCGATCCGCAGAAGCATACCGCATATGCCGGTAAAACGCCGTTCGCCCCAGCGCTTGTGGCAGCTGGGGCGATAGGCATTGCGATTGGCGTTTTATTCTGAGATCAGTTCGCGTTCTCGTTGTTGTTCTTGTACTCGTCGCGAATCTGCCAGAACTCATCTTCGGTTTCCACGAATTTCGTTTCGCCGGTCTGCAGGTTTGTGGTGACAAAGTACAGCCACTTGCCGTCCGGAGGATTGACGGCTGCTGTGATCGCGCCATCTCCAGGGTTGCTGATTGGCGTGGGCGGCAGTCCCTTGTGGATTCTGGTGTTGTACGCGTTGCTGTCATCGCCCAACTGGTCATCGGTCAACTGGCTTGCGGAAATACCAAGACCGTAGGCGACCGTGGTATCCATGCCGAGAGCCATATCGGCGTCAAGACGGTTGAGAATCACTCTTGCCACCTGGCCGTAGTATTTTTCGCTGCCGACTTCCGCCTCCGCGATGGATGCGATATTCAGGATGCGCTCACGTTCGCTGCCTGTAGGTACGCCCAAGGAATCGAGTTTGCTCACTCGCGCGTCGACCATTTCCTTGATGATGTCTTCCGCTGACTTGTTTTGCACATTGTAGCTGCCTGGTTCAAGCCATCCCTCGAATTTGCCGCCGGCCTCGTCAGGAAGGATTCCAGCACCGCCACCGTCCATCACGGCTTGGAACTGTGAAACATCCAAGCCGGACACACTCGCCGCATTTTCGATGACGTCCGACACACGTTCACCCGCACGCACTTCGGCAAAACCGCCGGCCTGGCTTTGGTCAGAAAGCACCTTGACCACATCGGACGCCCTCATATGCGTCCTCAATGCGTATGATCCCGGATACAACGTGGCGCCAGCTCCGCTTACTGCGGAAGTGAAAGCGGCTGCGGATTTGACGATTTTAGCTTTAACAAGGTTGTCCGCGATTTCCGCGGCTCCCTGCCCGGATTCCACGACAAACGTCACGCCTTTATCGCCTGGGCCCGTGTAATCCTCGATTTGGCTTTGAGAATTCGCTTCGTTCACGGCCTTCCAATGTTTCAGCGCGCGCACGCCGAAGAATCCGCCGACACCGATCAGCACGATCACCACCAGAGCGGCGATAATGGTGATATAGCGGCGACGACGCTTCTGCTCACGGTGACGACGCATGTCCTTACGTGATTTCGGTGGTTGCGGAGGCATTGCCGAAACGAAGGATGCATCATCCGACGAATTCACCCATTGCGCGTTATCGGAGAAAAAATCGTCGAGATTATCAGTCACAGGCCTCTCTCCTCTGGTCTCTCTCTTCGGTCGATGGCCGTCTGCAATATCACCACTGCAGACTGCTGGTCGACCATCGGACGGTGCTTTCGTCCACCGACCTGCGCATCGAATAGCTGATGATGTGCAGTCACCGTAGTTAGACGCTCATCCACCAATTCGATGGACGGCACTTCCTTTAGCGCATAGTTCTCATCATCTACTGCGACACGCAGTCTCTTCTCAAGATTAACAGTCCATCGCCGTGCTTTTTTCCGCGCTTTTGCCTTCTTCTCCGCTTAGTAGCAACGGCAATCCGACTACCACATGGTCGACCGATTCGTCTTCGATGACGTCCACGACCTCGTCCAATGCACGGAACGAATCCCCGTAGACCTGAATATTGCCTGCGGGGTGTGCAAGAGTGATGCCAGGATCAGACAGTGCGAGTCCAACCCTGGCATCACCTAAATCAATGCCAAGCCAAACCATGCTTGGTGGTTCAGCCCTTCATGGCCTGATTGGCCAAAGCCTCAAGCGCCTCATTGATCTTGGTGGCATCCGCGCCGCCACCCTGGGCGAAGTCCGGCTTGCCGCCGCCACCACCGCCAAGGATCTTGGAAGCGCCACGAACCAAATCGCCGGCCTTGATACCCTGCTTGCGTGCAGCCTCGTTAGTGGCCACGGCAACCATAGGCTTGCCTTCCTCGTTCACACCGGCGAGAGCCACCACAACCGGGAATTCCTCACCAAGCTGTCCGCGCACATCCAGCACGGTCTTGCGCAGCGCGTCGAAAGAGCCGAAGTGCTCGACGTTCTTCGCTGCCACCTTGACCGGAGCCTGGGATGCCTTGGTTTCGGAAACCAAAGCAGGCACGGAAGCCGCAAGCTGGGATTCGTACATGGTCGCAAGACGACGGTCGGATTCCTTGAGCCTGGCAAGCAGTGCGTTCACACGGTCGGCAAGCTCGTCCGGACGGGCATTGACCATGTCGGAAAGCTGTGAGACCAGCGCATGCTCGCGAGCGTTGAACTCATAAGCGCTTTCGCCCACAACCGCATCGACACGACGCACGCCGGAGCCGATGGAGGCTTCGGACATGATGTTGATGGCACCGATCTTGCCCACATGGTCGATATGGGTACCACCACAAAGCTCACGGCTCCATCCATCTTCGCCGATGGAGACCACGCGCACGACGTCGCCATACTTCTCGCCGAACAGGTGCATGGCACCCAAGGCGATGGCGTCGTCGAACTTCATCTCCTGCGTGGTGACGGCAAGGTTTTCGCGCAGCTTCTCGTTGACACGCGCCTCGACGGAGTTCATCGCATCCTTGCTCGGGGCGCTGGACCATTGGAAGTCGAAACGCAAACGGTTCGGCGCGTCTTCAGAGCCGCGCTGGGTGGCCTGCGGGCCCAGCTCCTCACGCAGCGCCTTGTGCACCATGTGGGTCGCGGTATGCGCGCGGGCGATGGCACCGCGTCGGTCAAGGTCGATGTTGGCGTTGACTTCGGCGCCGACAACCAACGTGCCTTCGGTCAGGCGGCACTGGTGTACGATGAGGTCCTTGATCGGCTTCTGCACATCGTCGACTTCGAGCACAGCACCATCGTCGGAAAGGATCTCGCCCTGATCGGCGAGCTGGCCACCGGCCTGCGCATAGAACGGAGTGCGGTCGAGAATGACTTCGACGGTGGCCGGACCGGTGACTGCGGGGACGGAGCCCTTGCCTTCCTGCATGATGCCCAGCACCTTGGCGCGGGCGGACATGTCGGTGTAACCAAGGAAGTCGATGGGCTGGACCAGCGTCTTCTTGAAATCGTCATAGACCGACAGATCCACATTGTGACGCTTCTTCAGGGCATCTGCACGGGCACGGCTCTTCTGCTCGGCCATGAGCTCGCGGAACTTCGCCTCATCGACCTTGACGCCCTGATCGGCGGCCATTTCGAGGGTGATCTCAATCGGGAAGCCGTAGGTGTCGTGCAGCTTGAACGCATCTTCGCCGGAAACGGCGTCGGATCCGGATTCCTTGGCCTTGGCCACAGCGAGGTCGAAAATCTCGGTGCCGGATTCCAGCGTGCGACGGAACGCGTCCTCTTCACCATATGCGGCTTCGGACACATCGTGGAAGGTGTCGTTGAGTTCCGGATAGCTCGGCTCCATAGCTGCCTTGGAGGTCGGCAGCAGGGTCGGCATGACCGGATCGGTCACGCCGAGCTCGCGCATGGCCTTGACTGTGCGGCGAAGCAGTCGGCGCAGCACGTAGCCGCGACCGTTGTTGGACGGACGTACGCCATCGGACATGATCATCAATGCGGAACGCACATGGTCAGCCACGATGCGGAAACGCACATCCATGGCTTCGTCATCGCCATACGTGCGGCCGGACAGCTTCTGGGCGGCTTCGATGACCGGGAAGACCTCGTCGGTCTCATAGATGTTCTGCTTACCCTGCATCAGATAGGCAAGACGCTCCAAGCCGGCACCGGTATCGATGTTCTTGTTCTCGAGCTCGCCAACGATGTGCAGGTCGGTCTTGGACTTGACGTTGTCGACCTCGTAGTTTTCGAACACGAGATCCCAGATTTCGATGTAACGGTTCTCATCGGCGATCGGGCCGCCTTCCACACCGTATTCAGGTCCGCGATCCACGTAGATCTCGGAGCACGGACCGCCAGGGCCAGGGCCACCGGTGGTCCAGAAGTTATCTTCCATACCCATGATCTGGATATGTTCAGGATCGACGCCTTCGTTCTTCCACATCGAGCGGGCTTCCTCGTCGTCGG
>ENA-OQHD01000403-OQHD01000403.1-human-gut-metagenome-genome-assembly--contig:-NODE-403-length-16309-cov-3.171487_pt1 | contig 16309 bp, 20 predicted proteins | sample MGYA00242560_ERZ504711 | MGnify/ENA primary metagenome ERZ504711 (study PRJEB26092, sample SAMD00036198) | human gut metagenome | host: Homo sapiens | study: EMG produced TPA metagenomics assembly of...
ACAGCCGGAACTGAAAGCTGAGGCGGAGGAAGCGGTGTCTCCGGAGGAACATGCCGAAACGGAGCTGACCGAGCCGGAGGCTACGGCGGATAAGCTGCACCGTATGAGTGCAGAGCTGACGCTGCGCTGCGTGCTGGGCGGCATTCTGGCTGTGGTGCTGCTGCATTTTGGTTTGGTGTCGGATGGGCTGCTGCCCGCCATGGCGGCGCTGGACCCGGATGCTGCCCCGGCGGCATTCCTATGCTGCAAACCTGGCTGCTGCTGGCAGCAAGCCTGTGCGTGGGCTTCCCGGTGCTGCGCGACGGCCTGAACGGCCTGCGCGGACGGTCTCTTCCGAGACGATGCCGGCGCTGGCCGCAGTAGCAGCGCTGGTGCAGGCGGTCACAGCCATGCTGAACGCAAATGTTTACCGCGGCACCACCGGCATCTCGCTGCTCAGCGGCATGGCCGCGCTGGGGCTGTTCCTTGCGCTGCTGGGCAGCCGGGTGATGCTGGCTGCTGTCAAGGGCGGCTATGAGCTGGTGACCAATGGTGTGGAGTTCGAGGGTGCCTACCGCGCCAAGGACAAAGACCTGCTGCGCGCCCTTGCACGGGATCTGGAACAGAAGGACCCCTGGGTGCTGCTGAGCCGCCCGATGAAGGAAGCTGACGGCTTTGTGGAGCAGAGCTTGAGCGAACGCGCAAGCGAGCGCCGTGCACGCAAAGTTTCGTACATCCTGCTGGGCGTTGCCCTGCTCAGCGGCGTGCTGTTCCTGCTGGCAGGTGCCGGCTGGAACAAAGCTGCGGCTGCCATGGCAGCTGTGCTGTGCATGGGCGCACCGCTTTCTTCTACCCTGATCGCGGGCGTTGCCTCGCTACGGCTGCAGCGTGCGGCTGCGGCTGTGGGCGCAGTCGTGCCCGGTTGGCAGGCCATTGAGCAGCTGGGCGGCATTGATACGCTGCAGATCGATGCAGACGACCTGTTCACCGCCGACAGCGCACAGCTGGAGGATATCCGCATCTTCAAGGGCGGCCGCATCGACCGCGCCATCCTGTACGCGGCCAGCGTGCTGAACGAGAGCCACGGCACCCTGAAGGGGCTGTTCCGCCAGATCGTTGAGGAACGCACAGACATCCTGTTCCCGGTCAAGGATCTGGAGCAGCACCATGGGCTGGGCTTTTCCGCCTGGTGCGATAACAACCGCATCCTCATTGGTACCCGCCGCTATCTGGAGCAGGAGGGCGTGCCGCTGCCGGACGAGGAATACGAGATGCAGCACTCGAAGAACGGCGAGCTGCAAATTTTGTATCTGGCTGTGTCCGGCAATCTGCACGCTATGTTCGTGCTCGAAATATGTGGGCGGGCGCAATGTGGCCCGCGGCCTTGCCGTGCTGCAAAAGGAGAACATCCGCCTGCTGGTCACATGCCAGGACCCCAGTCTGACTGCACACCACATTACCGAAGCATACCGCCTGCCGGAAGGCATGATCACCGTGCTGGATCAGGAGCAGTGCAACGCCATCAAGGCCGCACCGGAAGACCCGGAGGACACCTGCTGCATGATCCATCTCAAGGCGTTTGCCAGCCTGACCGGCGGTCTGCAGGCTGCGGATCAGGCCCAGAACGCCGAGAGCAGCGCCACCACGGTGCAGATGGTCTCGGTGCTGTTCTCCATTATCATTGCAGCGCTGCTCACCAGTGCAGGCAGCATCTGGGAGCTTTCGGTGGCAACGGTGCTGATGTATCAGGCAGCGTGGAGCGCCCTGAGCATTGCTGTGTGTGCACTGAAGCAGCATAACTGAGAAATATTCTCAGAATAAAAATAGGAATTATTCTTGATTTCCATCAAAAAATTATGGTATACTCTGTTCAGAACCTGAGCCGCAGGCGAAAAAAACTTACCGCCGGGCTGAATGATAGAGCCGGGATCGGTCGATCCTGACAGAAGATCCGTTTTTGAAAGGAGAGCATCATGGAACTGAAGGGTACCAAAAGCCGAGAAAAATTCTGATGGAAGCGTTTGCAGGCGAGAGCCAGGCCAGAAACCGCTATACCTTTGCAGCCAGCCAGGCGAAAAAAGAGGGACTTCCTGTCATCCAGGCCGTATTTTCCTATACAGCAGGCCAGGAGAAAGAGCATGCGGAGATCTTTTATAATTACCTCAAGGACTTAAAGGGCGAGACCATTTTTATCGATGGCGGTTATCCTGTGGATTTATACGATCAGACCGTTGATTTATTAAAGGCCGCACGCCACAATGAGTATGAGGAATATCAGGACGTTTATAAGAATTTCGCAGAGGTGGCGAAGCAGGAGGGCTTCCTCCAGATCAGTTCTTCCTTCTCCCTGATTTCCGAGATCGAGAAAGTACATGGAGACCGCTTCCAGATGTTTGCCGATTACATGGAGCAGAACAGACTCTTTGTATCCGATGTGGAAACCGGATGGCTCTGCTTAAACTGCGGCCACATCCAGCACGGCTTTGAGGCCCCGAAGGCCTGTCCGGTCTGCCATCATGAACAGGGATATTTCGTACGCGTGGAGCTCTCACCATTTCTCAAGTAAAATCCCCGTCGTAAACGGGAGTATCACTTCCTGAAGCGGGATTTTCTGACTCACGGTTTCACTGGTATATTTCTCGTTGCTGTATCAAAACTAAGGGATTTATTTGATTGCAGGCCGTACTGTGTTTATGATATACTGTAATCACTACCGCCCATATGGGCGTCTGCCAGAATTAGTCTGCCATTGTCTGACATTAGTTAGAACAGAGAAAGGGAATCATGAATCAGAAAGCATTAAAAACGCTCGAATACGACAAAATTATCGAACAGCTGGCTTCGTATGCCAGTTCTCCGCTGGGCCGGAAGAAATGTCTGGAACTCGTTCCTTCCTCTTCCCTTTCCCAGATTACACGGATGCAGCACGAAACACACGACGCGCTCACCCGGCTCTTTAAAAAAGGGCCACATTTCCTTTGGTGATGCCAAAGATATCCGCGGCGCATTAAAGCGTCTCGAAATCGGCAGCTCCATGAACATCACGGAGCTTCTGCAGACCGCCGCACTTCTGGAAAACACGGCACGCGTCAAAGCGTACGGCCGCCGCGAAAATGCGGACCAGACGCCGGACAGCCTCGAAGATCTCTTCGAAACACTGGAGCCTCTGACGCTGCTTTCCACGGAAATCCGCCGCTGTATTCTCTCCGAGGATGAAATCAGCGATGATGCAAGCCCGAATCTACGCCGTATCCGTCGTTCCATCAAATCGTGTGAGGAAAAAATCCACAGCCAGTTAATCTCGCTCGTCAACGGTTCCTACCGCACGTATCTGCAGGATGCCGTCATCACGATGCGCGACGGCCGCTACTGTATCCCGATCAAATCCGAGTACAAAGGCCAGGTTCCTGGCATGGTACATGACCAGTCCTCGACCGGTTCCACCTTCTTTGTCGAGCCGATGGCCGTTGTCAAACTGAACAACGATATCCGTGAGCTGGAAATTGAAGAAGCAAAAGAAATCGAGGTCATCCTCTCTACGTTGAGTGCCCAGGCAGACCTGCACCGCGATGAGATCCGTTACGACCTCGAAAACATGGTAGAGCTTGACTTCATCTTCGCGCGCGCCGCTCTTGCAATGGAGCAGAACGCCAATGAGCCGATCTTCAACACCGAAGGTAAAATCCACCTGCGCAAGGCACGCCACCCGCTGATCAATGCGCAAAAAAGTCGTTCCGATTGATCTGTCGCTCGGCGAAGATTTCGACCTTCTGATCGTCACAGGACCGAATACCGGCGGTAAAACGGTTTCCTTAAAGACGGTCGGACTCTTAACACTGATGGGCCAGTCCGGACTTCACATTCCGGCACTCGACCGCTCCTCCCTTTCCGTTTTCGACGAGGTTTACGCCGATATCGGTGATGAGCAGAGCATCGAGCAGTCGTTGAGTACCTTCTCCTCCCACATGACGAATGTGGTTTCCTTCCTCGACAAGGCAGACCGGCAATTGCCCTCGTCCTGTTCGATGAGCTCGGCGCCGGTACCGACCCGACAGAGGGCGCGGCGCTTGCCATCGCGATCCTCTCTACGCTCCACGAGCGCGGCATCCGCACCATGGCAACGACACACTACAGTGAACTGAAAATCTATGCCTTATCCACACCGGGCGTGGAGAATGCCTGCTGTGAATTCGATGTCGAGACTTTAAGCCCGACATACCGCCTGCTCGTCGGCGTTCCTGGAAAGAGTAATGCGTTTGCGATTTCCAGCAAACTCGGCCTGCCGGACTACATCATCAACAAGGCAAAAGACGAAATCAGCGAGCAGGATGAATCGTTTGAAGACGTTCTGACCACTCTCGAGCAGAACCGGATCACGCTGGAACGCGAAAAAGAAGAGCTTGCCCGCACCCGCGCGGAAGTCGAATCCCTGAAGCAGAGCCTTGCCAAGAATCAGGAACAGATCGACGCAAGAAAAGAAAAGATGATCTCCAATGCAACCGAGGAGGCACAGAGAATTCTCCGCGAGGCGAAGGAATACGCCGACCAGACGATGCGCGATTTCCAGAAATTTGGAAAAGAGAATGTTTCCGTCCGCGAAATGGAGCAGAAACGTACCGCTCTGCGTGAAAAGATGAACAAGCTCGATAAGAAAAAGACGAAGGAAGTACCGAAGCGCACCGGAAATCTCCGCCCGCAGGATCTTCATCTCGGCGATGCCGTCAAAGTCTTAAGCATGAATCTCAAAGGTACTGTCAGCACCCGCCCGGATTCAAAGGGAAATCTCTTCGTCCAGATGGGTATCATGCGGACCAAAGTGCATATCTCCGACCTTGTGCTGATCGACGAGGCTGTCATCACCGGCCCGTCCATCTCCCGCACAAGCAGCGGAAAATCGAAGCTTTCCAAGGCTGCCACGATTTCTACCGAGATCAATCTGCTCGGAAAAACGGTGGATGAAGCGGTTGCCGAACTCGACAAATATCTCGATGACGCTTATCTCTCCCATCTGCCGAGTGTCCGCGTTGTCCACGGAAAAGGAACGGGCGCACTGCGGAAAGGCATTCACAATTATCTGCGCCGCCAGAAACACGTAGCGGACTTCCATTTAGCGGAATTTGGCGAGGGCGATGCCGGCGTTACGATTGTTACGTTTAAGAAATAAAAACTCAGGAAAATATGGGACGGAACGCATACTGTATGCGGTTCCGTCCTGTCCCCAGTGAAGGAGAATCTTTTATGGCTTCCAAACAGAAAATTCTGATCGTCGATGACGATAACAATATCGCAGAACTGATTTCTCTCTATCTGACCAAGGAATGCTATGACACAAAAATTGTAAACGATGGAGAAGAGGCTGTCCGGGAGTTTCACTCCTTCCAGCCGAACCTGATTCTGCTCGACCTGATGCTGCCCGGCATGGACGGCTACCAGGTCTGCCGCGAAATCCGGCACGATTCCGATGTTCCGATCATCATGCTCTCGGCAAAGGGCGAGGTGTTCGACAAAGTCCTCGGCCTGGAACTCGGCGCGGATGACTACATCATCAAACCATTTGATTCCAAGGAGCTCGTTGCCCGTGTGAAAGCAGTGCTGCGGAGATTTCAGCCATCACGCACGATCCCGGTGTCCGCAACCGCAGGAAAATGTGTCGAGTACCCGGATCTTATCATCAACCAGACGAACTATTCCGTCATTTACCAGGGCCGCACCGTCGATATGCCGCCGAAGGAACTGGAGCTTCTCTACTTCCTTGCTTCCTCACCAAACCAGGTCTTTACGCGAGAACAGCTCCTCGACCATATCTGGGGCTATGAGTACATCGGCGATACCCGCACGGTAGACGTTCATATCAAACGTCTCCGCGAAAAAAGTCAAGGACCATGCCTCCTGGGCCATCACGACGGTCTGGGGCATCGGTTACAAGTTTGAGGTTAAAAAACTAATGCGACGCACGCTTTACCGGAAATTAATTCTCATTTATGTCATTCTCGCCATTGCCGGCTTTACGCTGATCTCAACGGTCGGCTCCCGCATGGTGGAGGACAGTCTGGTCTCCAGCGCGAGCACCAGTCTGTACCGGGAGGCCACGCAGATCGCTTCCAAACAGGGCGACCTTTATTACCACAGTGAGCGTTCCCTGACGGATCTTTACAATTCGCTCAGTGCACTGGCTTCCTATCACAATTCCCAGATCTGGCTCATCAGCGCAGACGGGGAAATTCTGCTGAACACGGCAGCTGCACTCGATGAGGAAAACCCGGAGATCATCGACGGTTTTGATCCAGTTGCGCTCGGCAGCGAGTATTACAGCACGGGAACGTTTTTTCGGCTATTTCGAAGACAAGATGCTGAGCGTCATGGTTCCCGTCACCTCCGATTTCCGGATCAATGGCTATGTCGCCATCCACCTTCCGCTGCAGGACGTCTATCAGCAGAGGGAAAGTCTGCTGGCACGGATTGATTTTCTGTTCCTGCTCGTGTTCGGACTCTCGTTTGTGATTCTGATCTTTTTCTCCCTCGTCGTGTACCGGCCGCTGAAAAAGATCATCAACGGTGCAAAGGAGTATGCCTCCGGCAACCTGACCCACAAAATTGATGTTAAATCTCACGATGAGATGGGGTATCTCGCTTCCACGCTGAACTACATGTCCGGCGAGCTGAACAAGACCGGCGAATACCAGCGGAAATTTGTGGCGAACGTCTCTCACGACTTCCGCTCACCGCTGACCTCGATCAAAGGCTACGTGGAGGCAATCCTAGACGGAACGATTCCGCCGGAAATGCAGGAAAAATATCTGAAAATCGTTCTGTTTGAGACAGAACGGCTGCACAAGCTGACGCAGAGCCTGCTGACGCTGAACGACATCGACGATAAAGGGAATATGCTCGATCTGACCTCGTTTGACATCAACGCCGTCATCAAGGATACCGCCGCTTCGTTTGAGGGAACCTGCACAAAAAAAGCGGATTTCCATTTCACTAATCCTCGCATCGCGCACCTTATACGTCTGCGCCGATATGGGAAAAATCCAGCAGGTGCTGTACAATCTCATTGATAATGCAATCAAATTCAGCAACAACGATTCCACCATCACAGTTGAGACAACAGAGAAGCACGGTAAAGTCTTCGTCTCCGTCAAGGACACCGGCTGCGGCATTCCAAAGGCAAGCATCACGAAAATCTGGGAGCGCTTCTACAAGCTCGACGCCTCCCGCGGCAAGGACCGCAAAGGAACGGGACTTGGGCTTTCGATCGTCAAAGAGATCATCACTGCGCATAACCAGAATATCAATGTCATCAGTACAGAGGGCGTTGGTACCGAATTTATCTTTACACTCGCCAAAGGCGAAGCACCAAAATAAGCCCCTCCGCCGAGGGGCTTTTTTGCCAGACATATCAAACTAACTCTGGAGGTAATTTTCACTATGAACCCAAACACCATTGATTCCATCATCAAACAGCTCATTGCATCCCACACCACCATTTCCACCATGGAAAGCTGCACTTCCGGCCTGATCGCCTCCCTGATCACCGACACCGAAGGCGCCTCCGCCATTTTCCCCGGCGGCTACGTCACGTATCTGAACGAAACCAAAGTCCTCGTCGGCGTCGACCCTTCCGTCATCGAAATCCACGGCGTCTACTCCCCCGAATGCGCCGAAGCCATGGCCCGCACAGTACAAGAAAACCTGCACACCGCCATCGCCATCGGAATCACCGGCACAACCGGAAATCTCGACCCCAACAACGCTGACAGTGTACAGGGCGTCGTCTACTTCTGTATTTTATACAAAGCCCAAGCCCACACCTTCACCTTCCAGACCAACGTCTCCGGCATGACCCGCCACGAAATCAAACAGCTTTACGCCGAGCAGGTCTTCGCCGAATTGGAAATGATCTTAACTTCTTCCTTATAAAAAGAATGCAGCTCCGTCTACGATCACCAGAGTCCCGTCCGTCTACCTCCACTCATGCGTCCGCAAATGCCCCGCGAGCTGCATATGGTCAAAGTTAATTTTGCCGCAGTGCCTCGTACAGTACGATCGCCACGGAATTTGAAAGGTTCAGCGACCGAATATCATTAATCATCGGAATCCGCACCGCCGTCTCCTGATTATCGTACAGAATATCCTCCGGAATCCCCGCGCTTTCCTTTCCGAACATGATAAAGCAGTCCTCTTCATACTGCACATCCACATACGTCTGCGGCCCCTTCGTCGTCGCATAGTAAATCTTCGCCCCCGGATTTTTCTCCAGAAAATCCTCGTAACTCTCATACACTGTCACATCCAGCTTCGACCAGTAATCCAGCCCCGCGCGCCTGACCGCCTTGTCCGAAATATCAAACCCCAGCGGCTTAATCAGATGCAGCCTCGTCCCCGTCGCCACACACGTCCGTCCGATATTACCTGTATTTGCTGGAATCTCCGGCTCATGAAGAACAATATTCAAATGTGCCATTTTACCAATCACTCCTGTCGTATATTTAAGCCTTATCTGCCAACCCGGTACATCTCATCCATCTGCGGCTTATCCAGATACCGGACCTCTTCCCCGTTCCGGAGAACCCTCTCCTTCCCGGATGTCGTCCGCCCAATCACCGCCGATGGAATCCCTTCGAGTGCCATTTTCTGCACCAGCCCCTCGCCGTCCGCCGCCGCAATCAGCAGCGCCCCCGTCGAAAGCATCTGATACGGATTCACCCCGAAAAATTCACAGATCTCCACCGTCTCCTGCTGGATCGGAATCCTCTTCAGCGCCACATCAAGCCCGATACCCGCGCCGTCCGCCATCTCCCAGAGCGCCCCGAAAATCCCGCCCTCCGAAAGATCCTGCATCGCAGCCGCACCGTGCTCGATCGCAATCTCCGCCTCACGGCAGACAGAGTAATCCTCCGAAAAAGTCCGCCGCCCCGATGGATAAATCCCGGAGAAAATCTCGTCAGCAAGCTCATCCCTTCTTGTCTTTGCCAGATAAGACACCGCGCCAAGCGCAATCCCCTTCGTCACGACAAGATCCAAATCCGCTGTCACACACGACGGATCAAACAGCCCCGCACGCGTTGTCCCGCCTGCCGCCGTCACGGTAAGCACCGGATACAAAACCCCGTCCGTCACCTCCGTATGCCCGCCGATCACCGCAGTTCCATACCGCACACACGCACCGTCAACCGCCCGCATCAGCTCCTTTAAATCCTTTTCTTCCATCGCCTCCGGCAGCATCAGCGACACCAGCACTCCTTTTGCCGATGCCCCCGCCGCGGCCACACTGTTGCACACCCTGCAGACCGCGAGCACCGCGTCCTCCGGATCCTTCACCAGCACCGGCGCACACGAAAACACCTGCGTCTCCTTTTCTCCTGCAAATGCCGATACCCCACGTCCGACCGCCGGCCCTGCTGCGTCCTCTCTTTTCTGCCCCAGCATCTTAAACACCGAGCGCACCAGCACGCTCTGCTGTAATTTACCCTTTCGCATCCCTTGTCCTCCTCGAACTTCCTGTTTCAAACGAAAAAGCAGACGTCATGTTCTTACGCAACGAAACAGCAAGTGTTTCACTGCTAAGTGAACAGTAACCAGAAAACGCCTAGTCCTCATCGTCCTCCGTTTTCTCTGTATCGCTGCTGTCTTCCTTCTTCTCCGAAGAACTCGATGACGAACTGCTCTGGCTGTATTTCGTTGCAACTTCCTTTGCTTTTGCAAGATCATTTGCCGCAATCGCCGCCTGCATTTCCGCACGCGCCGCTGCATTGTCCGTCTTTGTTCCCACGGTATAGACATCCGATGTCATGCGGTAAGTGCTGGAATTCACCTGCTCCTTCGTCTCATTTCCATTGTCATTCACAATCTTCCACAGCCGCGCCGTCGAACCCTGATAGCCGTACGATGTCTGTTCAATTGTTCCAAACGATGCATTCGCATCTTCCGTCAGGCTCGGCGTCGGATCCTCCGTGTTTGTCGTCTCACTCTCATAGCGGACCGTGCGGTTCGGATCTCTCGTCTCATGGCCGTAGATGGCAAAATGCAGGGTGCTTCCGTCCGCGCTCGCCTCAATATAAATCGGCGCATCCGTATTGTTGATGAATTTCAGGTCTTTCAATCCCTCTGCAATCGCCGCATCCATCGACGGATCCACATAGTGGACAATCATGGAATGGCTGTACCGCTCCGTCACCTCAAGCTCTGCTTTTAAGACAGCAACATAGAGCGTTGTGGAAACCTGGCAGATACCGCCGCCGTACGAATCGACGACCTTGCCCATCTCATACGATGCTGCCAGTGCATAACCATTTTCCGCATCAAACGGCACAACGACCGCCTCTACAGAAAATTCCTCGCCCGGCTGTACCAGCGTTCCGTTAATCTTCTCTGCGCCGACTGCGACATTCTGTTTTCTGCCGCTCGTACCGTTGCCATACTCCGTCGTACCCTCGCCGAGCAGATCTTTGACAAGTGCAAGCTGCTCCGGATTACCGCCTGCCGGTGTTTCTTCTGTTACCAGTTCTACTCCGCCGATGCCGCCCCGCCAGCTTGTCGTCAGGTAATTGACAACCTTCGCCGTGGACTCATCCACGTTGACGCTGCATCCGGTCTGGCCCGGATTGACGATAAATTCGCCGTTTTCGCGGGTCAGCGTTGCATCTGTTGCCTCGCGGTTCAGCACAGCCGTGTTGTTTTCTACCGCCTGGCGCGCTGCCTCGCCATCGACTGTATATTTCAGGGAAAACGTCACCGTCTCTCCATTTTTGAGCCGGTTCTGTGTCAGGAACCGCTTCAGTACATTGCCTTCCTGCCCGATTGTGACGGCTTCTCTTGCCACCTCCGGGTTGGCACAGGAAAGTCCGAGATCCCCTGCTGTCACCTGTGCATTCTGCTCTCCGGCAGACAGGTTGATAACCGAGGGTTTTAACTGTTCAATTTTGTCGTTTACTGCCTGTGTGATCTGCTCTTCGGTCATACCGCCGACGGAAATGTCTTCTACATAGATTCCGTCCAGCGCTGTCCGGTCATCCGCTTTGACTGGTTCTGCCAGAAAGCAGAATGCGAATGCGATAAGCATCACCAGCAGGCCTCTCATTTTTTCTGCTGCTTTTTCATACTGTGCCTCTTCTTGATCCGTTTCCCATTTCACTCTGTCTTTTACAGAATCTCTTTACACCAGCCATAAAAGTGCTGGAAGAACCATACCAAGCACCATAACCACTGCAAGAATCAATGCCAGTATCTTTGCTGCATTTCTCTTCTTTGCCAGCGGATCTTTCTTCTTTTTCTGTGCCTCTGTCGGGGCTTTTCGATTGACTTTATTACTCATCGTTCCATCCTTTCTTTTTCTCTTCTATTTTTTCTCAGTTCTCTGTCGTTTTTCCATTCTTCCATGTGCCAGAATAATCTGATCGATCATGCGGGATGCACGGCTTTTTGTGAGTGCTCCCCACTCCGGTTCGAGATCCAGCTCATGGTACCGGATCAGATCCGCCAGATATTTTTTCTGTGCCTCCGTCGCCGGAACCTCACGTTTCATTTTGGCCTTCAGAGGCGCTGCGGCAAACCATTCCGGGTGATCTTCCGAAAATCCTTCTTCCAGTTTTCGGAACAGTGCCAGCGTTTCCAGCACATCGTCCATTGCACGGTGTGCGTGTTCCCGCGGGATCTGATAGTAGCCGCAGAGTGCTTCAAGGCTTCTGCTCTCCAGATCCGGGAGGGCTTTCCGTGCAATTTTCAACGTATCCCACGCTTCTTTTTCAAAGTCCAGACGGGCATTTATCGCTGCCTGCTTGATGAAGCTGTAATCGAACAGAATATTGTGCCCAAGAAGCGGCAGGCCGCCGCAGAAATCCAGAAAGCCGCGGACAGCAGTCTCCACATCGGGCGCATTCGCAATCATCTCATCCCGGATTCCGGTGAGTTCCGTGATCCGCTCCGGCACTTTTCTGCCCGGATTGACGAAAGTCTCATACGATGCCGTGACCTCTCCGCCCTGCACTTTTACTGCACCGATCTCCAGAATCTGGTCTTCCTTTACAGAAAGACCCGTTGTCTCAAGATCGAGCACTACAAAATCTTGTATTTTCATCTTTTATTACCTTTTCTAGTATCTCATGTTCTTTTGAAATGTCAAGCGTAAAAAACGCTCACTACAGTCGATCATCTCCGCATTTCCCGTCAGCGGATCGCGCTTCTGATAATCAAACAGGAGTACCGTACGCGCCTTTTCCCCGTTTCCGAGCACATCGTAATCAAAAACTTCCACATGCGTCATGCGCTGCAGCTGCTTCCAATCGTATGTCGTATACGATGGCAGAAGCGTTCTCGTTTCGGCTTCCTTCTGGTAAAAATCACGCGATTCGTTTTTACCATTCCGACGGATCCTTTGCAAAATGCGGCCGCGTCTTCATATTTTCCCGCGCATACAGATCGAGTACCATCATCTGGCGGAAGAATGCTTCGTCCTGCTGTTTTTCGTCCCGTAAAAATCTCGAGCAGAATTTCATACCGCTGGATCCGGTTATGCGCCGCCTCACTGTAGCCCTTTGCCCGGTAGAAATCACCGAGTTCCTGGAAGAAGTCGAACGGGTTCTCATACAACCGCTCGATCATCGGCAGCGTGTGGACAAACTGACCGCTGTTGTAATAGACTTCTACCATCTCTTCCACGTCTTTCAGTTTCAGCACATCATCATACGGCAGCCATTTTGTATAAAGCACCTCATACGGCTCCCGTTCCTGATAATGGCAGTCATATTCTTTCGTATGCTCATACATAAAGGAGCCTCGAAGCACTTTTAAAAATCCGAGCTGCAGCTGCTGCGGCCGGAGCGCATAGACATCCGCAAAAGAACGGCGGAAACTTGCATAGTCCTCGTAGGGAAGTCCCGCAATCAGGTCCAGATGCTGGTGGATGTTTCTTCCTTTCGCAATCCGATTGACAATCTCTGTCACTTTTCCAAAATCCATCTTCCGGTGAATTGCTTCGATCGTCTGCGGATTCGTAGACTGCACGCCGATCTCGAGCTGTACGAGTCCCGGCCGCAGCGTATTCAAAAGTTCCAGCTCTTCTTCCGTAATCAGATCGGCAGCAATTTCAAAATGGAAATTTGTCACACCATTATCATGTTCTGCGATGAATTTCCAGATCGCCATTGCGTGATCTTTTTTTGCAGTTGAAGGTACGATCTACAAATTTAACCTGCGGTACCTTCTGCTCCAAAAAGAAGGCAAGCTCCTTTTTTACGAGATCGAGATTTCGGAACCGGAGCCTTTTATCAATGGAAGAAAGGCAGTAGCTGCACGAGAACGGACAGCCACGGCTCGACTCATAATAAATGATGCGGTTCTCAAATTTTTTCAGGTTTGCATAGGGAAAATCCACCTCGGACAGATCCATAACCGGACGCCACGGGTTGCTTTTGACTGCACCGTCTGCATCACGGTATGTAATGCCATGGATCTCCTCCAGCGTTTTCCCCTCCATCCCATTCCCCTGGTTCTGATAATAAACTGCTATTTCCCGGAAAGTCACTTCTCCCTCGCCTTTCATAATTCCGGCAAGGAACGGATACTGCTCCAGCATCTCCTCTGCATGGTACGAAACCTCCGGCCCGCCAAGCCAGATCTTTGTTTTCGGACTGATTTTATGATATTCTGTAATCAGATCCTCTACGATTGATATATTCCAGATGTAGCAGGAAACGCAGACAACGTCTGCACGCGCCAGAAACAGGCTTCGCAGCATGGAATCCTTTGACTGATTGATCGTAAATTCGCGGATCTCCGGGAACACGCCGGCTTTCTCCGCGCTCGCCTGCAGTGTATAAACTGCGAGATTGGAATGAATATATTTTGCGTTGACCGCAGTCAGAATAATTTTCATAATCTTTCTAATACTTCTCCTTGGTTCCTCTTTGCATATCTTTTATACTACCACATTCTCGAACGAAAATACACCGCCATTCCTCCAAAAGCACAATTTTTTCCGCGATTTTCGATAAAACAGTTGCAATTTTCGCGAATCCATGTTATATTAACAGAGGTTTCCAACAGGAAATCAAAATGCCCAGATAGCTCAGTTGGTAGAGCAGAGGACTGAAAATCCTCGTGTCGCTGGTTCGATTCCGGCTCTGGGCAATTTTTTGCTGCACAAAAGCAGGATTCACATTTTTTGCCACAGCAAAATCCGGCAGAATCTCCTGTCTCCTATCGCTAAAAAACTCATGCACCGCATCCCCGGAAATTCCCGGATGGATACGGTACAGAGCTTTTTTCATCGTCATAACTGCCCAAGAAAACATTTCGTTTTTACAGATTTTGATGACCTCCCATGCTTCATCATCAAATTTTCTATCTCTGAAATAGTACTGTTTATCTTCTTCGGTAATCTTCCGAATGACTTTACACGGATTTCCTGCTGCAATCGACCAGTCCGGAATGTCCCTTGTTACAACACTTCCGCCGCCGATAACAACGTTATCTCCGATATGTACGCCTGGTAAAATAACGGTATTTCCGCCAATCCAGACATTATCTCCGATGGTAACTTCAATGCCGTATTCATACGCACTGTTTCTTGCCGCCGGATGCACCGGATGACCTGCAGTATAGATGGCAACGTTCGGCGCCATCTGGCAGTTGTCTCCGATTTTTACCTTTGCCACATCGAGAATGGTGCAGTTATAATTTGCAAAGAAACTTTTTTCCAACCTCAATATGAAAGCCATAGTCACAGTAAAATGGCGGATTGACAAATGCACCCTCGGATTTTCCAAACAGTTCTTTTACAATGGCTGCGATTCCGTCAAAATCCGAACGGTCGATGGTGTTCAGTTTCTGCGTCAGTCTTCTCGCATTCATCTGCTGCTCCATGACCTCTGCATCGGAAATGTACGGTAACTGTCTGTCTCTTCTCTCTACGTTTTTCATTGTTCTGTATCCTCCCTGGTAATATTATTCACCCACTGATACTTTTTTATAGTGTCTGTATACGGCAGGAAACTTAATCATTTCATCCAGATTCAGCAGGAAATAAACGACCATGACCGTTGTTCCGATCGTAATCGCCGCATAAAAGAGATTCAGGACAAAAGAAATCTGTGTGGCAAGCGAAACTGCAGACAGGGAATTCTGGTCCAGCGTACCGACCATTTAACGCATCGGACGCACTTACCAGTGCACTCATCAGATTCTGTACAACCATCGGGATTCAGCAGTGCAAGAAGTTTCCGGTAGAATTCTGGATCCTTTTTTCTTGATTTCCCTCTGATTTTTCATTTCCTTTTTCCGTTTTTTTCTGTTTTATTCCATACACGTATATGTTATAATCATATTATCTTAGGTTTTGCGATTTTTTCTACGACAATATTCCTTAGTTTTTTATAATAATTGTACTTTTTCACGGAGGCTTTTTATGATGAATGACCCAATTACAAAAGTCATGCAGGACGCATCCGAGATCGTCCGCTACGATGAAGTCGGCATTCCGCTTTATATCCGGGAAGGACTGCTTTCTTCCTATCCGGATCACCGGGCGCTCTGCCACTGGCATGAGGATATCGAATGGGTACAGATCCGCTCCGGTCAGATGAACTACTATATCAATGGAAAAAGAGTCCTTTTAAACGCCGGGGAGGCGATTATCGTCAATTCCCGCCAGATGCACTACGGATATTCTGAAAACGGCCAGGAATGTGACTTTATCTGTATCCTGTGCCATCCGAAAATCCTCACCGCGAACAGCGTTCTGTACCAGTCTTATATTACGCCGGTGCTTTCGAATCCGGCTCTGGAATATCTTCATCTGAAGCCGGAAAATCCGGAAGATACTGAAGCGCTGCAGACCCTCCCGAAAATTCTCCGGCTGAAGAAGGAACAGCCGACCGCCTACGAAATCGAGGCTGCTGCTCTGCTTTCCCTTTTGTGGTGCCGTCTTTTGCGCACGCATCCGATGATGCCGGACGGCAACACCGCCGTCTCACAGGATCCAGATCTTCTGATCCAGCGCGATATGGTTTCCTATATTTATAGCCACTACAGTGAATCCATCAATCTGGAAGAGATCGCCGCCGCCGGAAAAGTCTGCCGCAATAAATGCTGTCAGATTTTCCGCCGCTATCTTTGCCAGAGCCCGATTGATTTTCTGAATCATTACCGTCTGGAAGTGAGCTGTCATCTGCTAAACACAACCAAAATGTCCATCGCGGAAATCTGTACCGCATGCGGTTTCAATCATCAGAGCTATTATTCCAAAATCTTTCTGCGTACTTACCATTGTACGCCGAGAGATTTCCGGAAACGCGCAGAAGTCCTGCCAACATAACCGGATTTTTTTTGCAGT
>ENA-OQHD01000404-OQHD01000404.1-human-gut-metagenome-genome-assembly--contig:-NODE-404-length-16300-cov-3.650034_pt1 | contig 16300 bp, 21 predicted proteins | sample MGYA00242560_ERZ504711 | MGnify/ENA primary metagenome ERZ504711 (study PRJEB26092, sample SAMD00036198) | human gut metagenome | host: Homo sapiens | study: EMG produced TPA metagenomics assembly of...
AGCATTGGGAGACGACCGAGGAGTTGAATTGAGTTATGGAAAAATCCACTGATTAGTGTAATTGTTCCGATTTACATGATTGACAGATACATAGGAATCTGTATTGAAAGTATATTAAATCAAACATACCAGAACCTAGAGATTATTTTAGTGGATGATGGTTCAACAGACGGTTCGGCCGAGATATGTGATGAATATGCTGTAAAAAACAGAAGACAATAACGGTGATTCATAAAGAAAACGGGGGGCTTTCTTCTGCTAGAAATGCGGGCTTAGAAATTGCATCAGGGGAATACGTAATGTTTATTGATGCGGATGATGTGGTGCATAGTAAAATGCTTGAAACAGAGCTGAAAAGATTTTGAAAGAGGCAAAATGCGGATATCTTTATCTGCGGATTAAAACATTTTGCTGAGATAGAAGAAGTAGATACATGCGCTGAGTTACAAATCAAGAATTGTGTGGAAATCCAGTCTGGATTGGAAATTGAAAGCAAACATTTTTTTGTGGTCAAAAACGTGGGAAAAAATATATATCCTGTTGTGGAAAATTATTTAAGAAAACAGTATTTAATGGAATCCGTTTTCCGCAAGGGAGGTTATTTGAAGATGAATATATTACGTATCAATTGTATTATAGAAGTGAGAGAATAGCAGTAACAGATATTGTATTTTATTTCTATTTTACAAATCCGTGTGGAATAACCAAAAAATTTGACGCTCAATAAACGATTTGATGAATATGATGCACAGGAAGAAAGAATAAAATTTTTTTAAGAAAAAAATGGTGTAAAGAACTTTATCAGGCGGCATTGTTAAAACTGCTGAATTCAGCGCAGTGGGATTTGATAAAGTGCCAAAAATTGGAAAGAAGGTTTTGATAAAGAACGAGGAGAAAAATTTTCAACAGCAGTATAGAGAAGCACTGGAGCAGGCAGAAAAAGAGGGGATTGTACGCTTTCAAAAATAATTATGAATTTTTATGTATTAGCATATCCTGAGAAAGTCCAAACCTTTTTTAGAGTGAGAAGACAATGGCAGAATCTGCTGAGAATGATTCGATCTAAAATATAAGATGGTTAGAAATAGAATGAGAAAACGATGTAAAAACGGGTACAAGCTGCGTAGGGTAGTGGGCATATTGGTTGTTATGCTTCTGTGCATAACAGGAAAAAGTGTTATAAAATCGAAATATAATCTAAACAGCATAACATATATACTGCAATCGAAGAAAATTTCGGAAGAAATTTGTCTGATACAAATAACAGATCTCCATAACAGCATTTTTGGTTCGGATAATAAACATCTGATTTCTAAAGCAGCAATGAAGTCACCAGATTTGATTATGATCACCGGTGATCTTCTAAATGCAAATGAGCCAGATAATAATATTGTGGTAACGCTGCTGGCAGAATTATCTGCAATCGCCCCAACATACGTCTCCCTCGGCAACCATGAACTGGAATACGAGCAGAACTACGGTACAGACATTACCGCTCTCTACGAATCTGCCGGTGCCACCGTCCTGAACTATGAATATAAAGACATCACCATCAACAGCCAGCCCCTCCGTATCGGCGGCATTTACGGTTACTGTCTCCCGGATAAATATCTGGAAACTGGCGAAGCGGATCCAGGAGAGTGTAAGTTCTTGTGGGATTTTGAGAACACCGACCGTTACAAAATCCTGCTCAGCCATCTTCCGATTGCCTGGCTGAAAAATGACGGGCTGGAGGAGTGGGACATTGACTGCGTATTTTCCGGCCATCTTCACGGCGGCCAGGTCATTCTGCCTGGCATTGGCGGTGTTTATGCGCCGGACATGGGATGGTTTCCGGGACAGCTGAAGGGGATTTTTGATTCGGAGGATGGAAAACGGCATCTGGTGCTGTCGTCCGGACTTGGAAATACGGAATTGGTTCCGCGGTTCAATAACATTCCCGAGATTGTCTGCGTGGAGCTGATTCCGGATGGAAACCTTCATAAAACATAAAAATAACACAGAGCCGGATTCCTGATGCATGGAAATCTGACTCTGTGCGTTACATGCAGCGGCCTTATACAAACAGGGTACATCCCTGTCGCTTGAACTGTTCGATCTTTTCGTCAATGAGCTCCGGCGTTACACCGAGATGCTCGGCAAGGCACTGCTTGCAGAAAAACTGTTCTGCGCCGCGGTTGATAAATTTACGGTGGGCGCCGATCTCGTTATGTGTGAGTTCTTTGCCGCACTGCATACAGCGTGCCATCAGAGTTTTACGACCTTTGCACGGTATACTTTTGATGCAAACGGCTCGAGTTCTGTGACAAGGGATGCATTGTTTGCACACAGGTTCTCGCAGGTCCAGACCTCAGTAAGTTCCAGAGTACGGCCAGTGGAGAACGGAAGGCCGATCTCATCCAGATTCATGGCTGCACGCGACTTTTTCATCACTGAGATTGAACATACCGATGGCGAGATCTCCGTCTGCGAGTGCCTTCACATAGATCAGAACCTTGTCATTCCATGCATGGTTTTTCACTTTATACGGCTGACGGCAGAGCGGATCCTGGTTGATGCGGATCATTTCGTCATTCATGAGAATGCGGCGGGTTTCGTCGCTCATCTCGCGGATGTCGCAGCCGATCATCAGCGGGGAGCCAAGGAATGCCCACAGTGCATAGTGTGTCTGATACTGGACATCGCTGCAGCCGGCCAGTCCAACATTTCCTTTTCCATGCATGCCGACGATCAGCATGTCCATATCGTTGAAGCAGCCGACGCCGTTGTACGGATGCAGTTTTTCCTGCTGTGCCACGAGATCTTTGACAGAATCCCAGGTATCAAAGATGTCGCCGGTGGAACGCCACATGGAAGCGCCGGTTTCTTTGATCCACTCATGCGTTTCATCGGCACCCCAGGAGCAGGCAGAGAAGAGAATGTCGCGGCCGCAGTTCTCGAGTGCCAGTCCCATGCGGCGGTACAGATATTTTCCGTGCAGGATCGGGCTGTGGTAGCAGTAGTCGTATTTTAAGAAATCAACATCCCAGGATGCGAAAGTTTCCGCATCGACAAATTCGTGCTCATAGCTGCCAGGGTAGCCGGCACACGTCATGTTTCCGGCGCAGGAATACATACCGAATTTCAGCCCTTTGGAATGAACGTAATCGGCAACGGCTTTCATACCATGCGGAAATTTTTCCGGATCCGGCACAAGACGGCCGTTTTCATCGCGTTCACGTAAGGACCAGCAGTCGTCGATGACAAGATATTCGTATCCTTTATCGCGCAGGCCGCTCTCGGCCATGACATCAGCAGTTTCAAAAATCACTTTTTTCATTGATATTTTCTCCGAAGGTGTTCCAGGAATTCCAGCCCATCGGCGGTGTAAGTTTGATCATAGTATTGACCTCCCGTAAGTTTTGATGTACTTTGAGTATAGATGGATTTCCAGAGCAAAACCATGGAATTTTAAGACAAAAGCATGGATTTTTGCTTCATAAAGAATAAAATACGGGAAGAGGAAAGAATATGCTTGTATCAGAAATGAACGGGATCCGGCCTGTCGATGCCGGGCGGCAGGACTGCCATGATCTGCATTCCTTGGGGGCCGGGTGTACGGCAGTGTTATATTAATACTATTATATTATAAAGCGGAAAGGGAACGGTTTACCTGCGGGGAAAAAGACGTACACACTTACCGCCGGACAGAGCATTTTTAATCTGTCCAGAGCAGGTGGTGCAGTACGCGCCGGATGAGAACGAGCCGTGGGAATATGTGTGGGTTGATTTTGTCGGGGAACAATGCCGGCAGATTCTGGCACGGTCGGTACTGAACCCACAGCAGCCGGCGGCGCCGCCTCTCCGTCAGGAAAGGCTTCTGCCGTATTTTGAGTGTCTCTGCCAGATGGAACTCTATCGCCGGAACAGCCAGGAGGCCGTCGGTGTGCTGCTTGCGCTTCTGGGCGTGTACCAGGATCTGGCGGAGCCGCAGCGGGAGGAGAGAAAGAAGGAAGATCCGCGGATCATGGAAGCGATGGCTCTGATTGCCGCAGGGTATCACAGGAGTGAGTTCTGCGCGGAGACAATTGCGCGGAAAATGGCGGTCAGCCGCACAACGCTGAACCGTCTGTTTCAGAAGAAAATCGGCTGGTCACCAGGACAGTATCTGCTGGAATATCGGCTGCAGCAGTCAGAAAAGCTGCTGCAGATGGGGGTGACGGTCAAACAGACGGCGCTGTCGTGCGGATTTGAAGATCCTTTTTACTATTCCCGTGTGTTCCGGAAACACTATGGAATGCCGCCGTCGGATTACCGGCTGCAGTTTGCAGAAATTCAGTGAACGGCGGGCGTTACCGCTCGTCGGAGAGATAATTCCGCATAGAGCGCAGGGCGGACTTTTCCAGCCGGCTGACCTGCGCCTGCGAGATGCCGATTTCCCGGGCAACCTCCATCTGGGTCTGCCCCTCATAGAAACGCATGCGGATGATCTGGCGTTCGCGCTCATTGAGACGGGCGACCGCGTCCTGCAGGGCGAGGTTCTGCACCCAGTTTTCTTCTTTATTTTTCTTATCACTTAACTGATCCATGACATACAGGGTATCGCCGCCTTCCGTGTAGACGGGCTCATACAGACTCATTGGGCTTTGGATTGCATCGAGGGCATAGACGATATCCTCTTTTCCAATGCCGATTTCAGCGGCGATTTCCTCGATCGAAGGCTCTTTCTGGTTCTGCTTGAGATAAAGTTCGCGGGCGCAGATGGCGCGGTAGGCAGTATCCCTGAGGGAACGGCTGACGCGGATCGCATTGTTGTCACGCAGATACCGCCGGATTTCACCGATGATCATCGGCACGGCATAGGTGGAGAAACGGACGTTTAAGGTCGTGTCGAAGTTATCAATCGCCTTAATCAGGCCGATACAGCCGATCTGAAAGAGATCGTCGGCGTTTTCACTGCTGTTGGAGAAGCGCTTGATCACGCTTAAGACAAGGCGCAGATTGCCCTGAATGTAGCGTTCGCGGGCAGCAGCATCTCCTTCGCGGGCCTTTTTCAGCAGAGTCTCTTTTTCTTCGGCATTCAGTACGGGAAGGCGTGATGTATTGACTCCGCACAGTTCAACTTTATTGATCGCCATGGTATGCATCCTCCTGAAACATGGAACGTATGGTTACCGTTCGTTACTGTTATACGTTCATGATTGGCAGTTGGCGGGACGAATATACGAGAGCCCGGAAAATTTCATAAAGTTTTAGTCCTTGACAAAGCTTTTGGAAAATGATTTCCTGCTATTGTAGAAACGGCGGAAAGTGTGATAAGATAAGGGAAGTGTACGAAATGCGAGGTCTTGTTTTATGATGAGTGGAAAGGAACGAAGAGAAGAGATTCTTCAAAGAATAACAAACAGTAAGACGCCGGTCTCCGGTGCAGCGCTGGCGAAGAGCTGTGAAGTCAGCCGTCAGGTGATTGTCCAGGACATTGCCCTGATCCGCGCTGCCGGATACGATGTGATTGCGACAAACCGCGGCTACATCTGCAGCAGCCCGGTGAGAGAGACGCGGGTCTTTGAGGTGAATCACACGGATGAGCAGATGCAGGACGAGCTGAATACAATTGTGGATTTCGGCGGCGTTGTGCTGGATGTGATTGTGCGTCACGAGGTTTACGGAGAACTGCGGGCGGAACTGAATATCAGTTCACGAAATAAGGTGGCACTGTTTATGGAAGAAATCCGGCAGGGAAAATCACGGCCGCTAAAGAATATCACATCAGGGGAACATTTTCATACCGTATCGGCAGACTCTGCGCAGACCCTGGATCTGATTGAAGAGGAACTGCGAAAGAAAGACTACCTGGTGCGGAGTGTGAAATAGGGGAAAAAGCCCTTATTTTCACAAAAAACTGTTATTCGAAAAAATTTTAAACTTTTTTTTAAAAAAGGTGTTGACTTTTCTCTTAGGATAGTGTAATATACATGATGTCAGCGGGAACGAGTGATAAACAAAGAGTTCTAAAGCGACAAAGAAATGTGCGTTTAGCTCAGCTGGATAGAGCGTTTGGCTACGGACCAAAAGGTCGGGGGTTCGAATCCTCTAACGCACGGACGGTAACCGTCCTGGTGAAAACCAGGGCGGTTTTTTTCGTATGCAGAATGAAAAATAAAACAAGCGGCCTTTTGGTCAGCAGCCAGACGGCCGCACTTTTTGAAAAAATCATGGGGAAATAACTTGTACGCTCATTGACACAAGTGAGATACATCTCCTATAATAAAGCCAAATTTAAGATCTCGAAAGGGGACAAGTTATGGCTAAGTTAGTAATTGATGCGAACAGAAAGCTTTCAAAAATCAATAAGGAAATCCAGGGACAGTTTTCGGAGCATCTGGGAAGATGTATTTATGAAGGACTCTATGTAGGAGAAAATTCCGATATTCCGAACGTGAACGGAATGCGTACCGATGTTGTTGAAGCACTGAAAAATATCAAAGTTCCGGTACTGCGCTGGCCGGGCGGATGTTTTGCAGATGAATATCACTGGAAAGACGGTATCGGACCGAAAGAAAGCCGCAAAAAAATGATCAACACCAACTGGGGCGGTGTTGTCGAGGACAACAGCTTTGGTACCCACGAATTTTTTGAGCTCTGCCATCAGATCGGATGTGAAACCTATATCAACGGAAATATGGGAAGCGGTACTGTGCAGGAGATGTCGGAGTGGGTTGAATATATGACATTTGACGGGGTATCTCCGATGGCAGACCTTCGTGCGGAAAATGGCCACGAAAAGCCGTGGACCGTCGATTTCTTCGGCATCGGCAATGAGAACTGGGGCTGCGGCGGAAATATGAATCCGGAATTCTACGGAAATATGTACCGCAGATATCAGACCTTTGTGCGTGATTACGATGGAAACAAAAAGATCCGGAAGATTGCCTGCGGCGCCAATTCGGATGATTATGAGTGGACGCAGGAAGTGATGAAAGCATGCTTCCGCAGAATCTCCCCACAGCAGCATGGCATGATGGATGGCCTGTCGCTTCATTACTATACGGTGCCGGAAACCTGGGATCACAAGGGAAGTGCAACGGAGTTTGCGGAAAAAGACTGGTATAAGACCATGAAAAAGACGATGTATATGGAAGAGCTGATCCGCCGCCACAGCGCCATTATGGATCAGTATGACCCGGACAAAAAGGTCGGCATGATCGTGGATGAGTGGGGTACCTGGTATGATGTGGAGCCTGGAACGAATCCGGGATTTCTGTATCAGCAGAATACCATGCGTGATGCACTGGTCGCAGGGATCAACCTGAATCTCTTCAATAAACACAGCGACCGTGTCAAGATGGCAAATATCGCACAGATGGTCAATGTTCTGCAGTCGATGATCCTGACCGAGGGGGAAAAGATGGTCAAAACTCCGACGTATCATGTTTTTGATCTGTATCAGGTACATCAGGAAAATGATCTTCTGGCAAGCTCTCTGGAAACGGAGCAGGTTGGTCTGGAAGACGAATACATGGTTCCGAATCTGACGGAATCTGTTTCGGTAGATGCCAACGGTGTACTTCATATTACGATGACGAATGTGGATCTGGAGAAAGCATATCCGGTAGAGGCGGTACTTCTCGGAAAAGAAGCCGGCGAGATCAAAGCCGAGATCGTAACCGGCCATATGCAGGATAAAAACACCTTTGAAGAGCCGGAGACGGTTGGCGTTCAGGGCTTTGACGGTGTGCAGGCAGCAAAAGAGGGAATTTCCTTTACCATTCCGGCGTGCAGTGTGCTTCATATCGCCGTAAATAGGAAACCATAAAAACCAGAGATATCTGGGATGAAAAAGATTACGGTTTCCGGAGGAGTTTGATGGACGGAAATACCAGGATCTGTCAAAAAATGCCTGCTTCGTGAGATGGACGAGGCAGGCCTTTTTTTCAGAATATGTACGATTATATTGCAAGAATTCCGGCGGACGATAAACGCCGGGGGAGGAATACGAGCGGCGGCTTTCGATCTGTAAGGAATGCGAAAAGCTGCTGTCCGGCATGTGCCGCATGTGCGGCTGCTACGTGGAGATGCGGGCAGCGATTGCACTGCGGGACTGCCCGGGGAAAAAGTGGTAGTAAAAGAGAAACCCCGCACAGCGGATCCTGTGAAAACAACGGATCCCTGTGCGGGGTTTTGAGAATCAGCGAAGTCGGTAAGATCAGTTGGGACTCGTTTGCGTCTCCGGTGCGACTTTCGGATCCTTGAAATAGCGGGACAGCTTCGGCACGGAGATGAACAGCGTCAGAAACTCAGCGACCGGAATTGACAGCCACACACCGTTGGTGCCAAGCACGAGCGGCAGAAGCAGCGCGGAGAGAACGATAAAGACGAAGGTTCGCAAAAAGGAAATCAAAGCAGAGGTCTTTCCGTCTGACAGTGCCGTAAAAAATGCCGGAGGCGACGATATTCGTACCGCAGAACAGATAGGCGATGGAGAACAGGTAACCACCGTGGCGGGTCAGTTCAAAGCCATAGGTGCCTTTCTGCATGAAAACAGCGGAAATAACAGGAGAACCGAAGGCAGCCACAAGTGCAATGATCACAGAGCTTACCACAACGAAACGGATACTGATGCGGTAAAGCCGGATCAGCCGCTGTTTGTTCCGGCTGCCGTAGTTGAAGCTGAACACAGGTGCAACGCCGATACTGTAGCCGAGGTACAGCGCAACAAAGAGAAACTGTCCGTACAGAATCGCCGTGATGGCGGCAACACCGATTTCGCCCTCAAATTTCAGCATCAGCATGTTGAAAAGGTAAGTGACAACGGCTGCAGAAAGATTGCTGACCATCTCGGAGGAACCGTTGAAGCAGCTTGTGGAGAGCAGGCCTTTGGAAAATTCCGGACGGGTGAAGCGAAGGCCTTTGCGGGCAAAGGTAAAGTATAAAATGCCGGCAACGGCCGGAATGCACTGGCCAAGGCCGGTGGCAAGGGCAGCTCCAGCAACACCAAGATGGAGCGGAACGACAAACAGATAGTCCAGAAGCATGTTGGTAATGCCGGCGGACACCGTAAGGGAAAGTCCGAGTCCCGGGCGCCCTGCCGTTACAAAGAAGGACTGGAACAGCGCCTGGAGAAGACAGACCGGGGCAAAGGAAAGGATCGTCCGCAGATAGGCGGTACCGTAATCCATCAGCACCGGCGTTGCACCGAGCAGACTGCAGATCTGGCGGCAAAACAGGTTGCCGAGCACTGCGCCCAGAATACCGATGATCAGTGTGGTAAGGGTAAGGGCAGAAAAGTTACGGTTGGCTTCCTCCTGTTTTTCCTGTCCGATCTTTGCGGCGACAACGGCGCTGCCTCCGGTACCGAACATGATGCCGACGGCAAGAAGAATGCTGACGGCAGGATAGACGATATTGGCGGCGGAAAGCGCCATGCTGTCCACGTACTGTGCGATGAAAAAGCCATCCACAATACTGTAGAGAGACATAAAGATCATCATGATGATCGATGGAAACGCAAACTTCAGCAGAGAGCGGAAGTTGAAATCCTTGGCGAGTGACTGGCTCATAATCAAAAACCTCCTTTTTATGTGTGAAAAGCCTTTTTCAGACACGCTTAGATGGGAAAGATTTCTTGTGAAAATTTGAATCGTTTGCTATTATAAAGGATAGGGTAACCCTATAGTCAAGTGCAAAAAAGGTGAAAAACAGGAAAAATTCCGAGAGCACATATTCAGGAAAAGGAGTCAGAAATGGGAAAACAGGAGTATTTAAGCGCGGGGCGATTTGCAGCGCTGGTAGGCACGACAAAGGAAACGCTCTTCCATTATGATGAGATTGGGCTGTTCGTACCAAAAAGAAGAGGGACAAACGGCTACCGGTATTATGCGATGGATCAGATGGAAACGTTTGATGTGATCGGAATGCTGCGGGAGCTGGGCATGCCGCTGGCAGAGATTCGAAATTATCTGGAACAGCGAAGTCCTGAAAAAATTCGGAGTACTGCTGGAACAGGAGGAGAAGGTGGTGCGCGAAAAAATTGCAGCGGCTCCGCGAGATGCAGCGCTGGATTGGGGAAAAGAAGCGGTTTCTGGCACAGGCATCGGCGGAATGCCGTGAGGCGTTTGAAAAAGGATCCCTTCTGTCCTGTGGGGATCCATACCCTTCCATTGCAGTATCTTGTCACAAACCACAGCGAGTCAGCGGATAATCTGGCAGTCAATCAGAAAATCGGAGAGCTCTATGCTTACTGCGGGAAATACGGAAATCGAAGTTCGTATAATGTGGGGTTTGTTCAGAAACGGGAAACACTGGAAACGGGGAATTTTCTGGATTACCGTGATTTCTATCTGATTTTTGATCGTGTGCCGGCGAAAGTGCGATACACGGTTCGGCCGGAGGGAGAGTATCTTTGCTATTATTATAAAGGACCATGGCAGGGAATTGAAGCGGCATACCGGAAGCTGTTCCGATATGCCACGGAACAGAAATTTTTGCTGGATGACCGCTTTTATGAGGAATATATGGTGGACGCGCTGACCAGTCAGGAAATGGAACAGTATATTACGAGAATCGCCGTAAAAATTTTAAGATAGATGTACTCCGGAGGGGAAAAAAATCAAGATTTTCACAAACTTTTTTCATTCTCCTCTTTGACCATGACGCAACGTCACCCATTATAGTGAGGGTACAACAAGTTGAATTGACATAAAACTGAGACGATAAACACACCAAAAAGGAGAAAAAGCATGAAAGTATTAGTAACAGGCGGAGCCGGATTTATCGGCGGAAACTTCGTACATCACATGGTAAACAAATACCCGGACTATCAGATCGTAAACCTGGACCTGCTGACCTACGCAGGAAACCTGGAGACTCTGAAACCGGTTGAGGACAAACCGAACTACAAATTTGTAAAAGGTGATATCGCAGACGAAGCTTTCATCATGGATCTGTTTGAAAAAGAGAAATTTGACGTTGTTGTCAATTTCGCAGCAGAGAGCCATGTAGACCGTTCCATCGAGGATCCGGGCATCTTTGTTCAGACCAACGTAATGGGAACCCGTGTACTGCTGGATGCTTCCAGAAAATTCGGCGTAAAGAGATATCATCAGGTATCTACCGATGAGGTTTACGGAGACCTTCCGCTGGATCGCCCGGACCTGTTCTTTACAGAGAATACCCCGATCCACACCTCCAGCCCGTACTCTGCATCCAAAGCAAGCGCAGACCTGTTTGTACTGGCTTACCACAGAACCTTCGGTACCCCGGTTACCGTTTCCAGATGCTCTAACAACTACGGCCCGTATCACTTCCCGGAGAAGCTGATTCCGCTTATGATCAGCCGCGCACTGGCAGACGAAGAGCTTCCGGTATACGGAAACGGTGAGAATGTCAGAGACTGGCTGCACGTATCCGACCATTGCGAAGCAATCGACCTGATTATCCATAAAGGTAAAGTAGGCGAGGTTTACAACATTGGCGGACACAACGAGAGAACAAACCTTCAGGTAGTACAGACCATCCTGAAAGCTCTGGACAAACCGGAATCTCTGATCAAATACGTAAAAGACCGCCCGGGCCATGACAGAAGATATGCAATCGACCCGACCAAGATCGAGACTGAGCTTGGATGGAAACCAAAATACAATTTCGATACCGGAATTGCACAGACAATCCAGTGGTATCTGGACAATGAAGACTGGTGGAAACACATCATCAGCGGTGAGTATCAGAACTACTTCGCTGAGATGTACAAAGACCGTCTGTAAGAGAGAAAAGTGAAATGCAAAGGCCGCAAAAAAGCGGCTTTTGCGAAGGAGTGGTGGATATGGATCAATATTATACCACTGGTGAATTTGCCCGGATGGCCCATGTGACCATTCGGACAATTCGCTATTACGACAAAAAATGGGCTGCTGAAGCCGAGCTTTATTAACGAATCCGGTTATCGGATGTATTCGGATGAGGATTTTCTGAAGCTGCAGAAAATTTTATCGCTGAAATATCTCGGATTTTCCCTGAATGAGATCGGAAATATGACGATTCACGATACGAGTGCGGATATTCTGAAATCATTGAAAATGCAGATCGGACTTGTGCACAAGAAGATGGAAAATCTGGAGCAGATGGAAAAGGCGCTGCAGAATACGACACAGATTCTGGAGGAGACGAACCAGATCGACTGGACCGGCATTTTGAACCTGATTCATCTGACCGATATGGAAAAGACGCTGGTGGAGCAGTACAAAAACGGAGAAAACCTGAATATCCGTATTTCGCTGCACGAGCAGTATTCCCAAAATAAAAAGGGGATGGTTCCCGTGGCTTCTGGAACAGATGGATTTTGACGGTGCACGCCGGATTCTGGAGATCGGCTGCGGAAACGGGCAGCTCTGGAAAAAATGCGGAGCCATCCGTGCTGAAAGGAAAGTATATCTGTCTGTCTGACCTGTCGGACGGACATGATCCGGGATGCGGCGGAAAATCTGGGAGAAGAAAAGGCATCCTGTTTTGATTTCCGGACACTGGACTGCCAGAAGCTTCCGTTTCCGGATGCGGAATACGACCGGATTATTGCAAATCATGTTTTGTTCTATGTCCAGAATCTGTCCCGCGGTCTGCAGGAAATCAGCCGTGTGCTTTCAGATGACGGCGTGTTCTACTGCAGTACGTATGGAAAAGGCCATATGAAAGAGATTACCGATCTGGTACAGGAGTTTGATCCGCAGATCAATCTTTCGGAGGTGGCGCTGTATACTACTTTTTGGTCTGGATCACGGAGAAAAGCAGTTAAAGCCTTACTTTTGGCAGCGTAGAGAAAAGAATCTACGAGGACAGTCTCTGGGTCGACCGGCCGGAGCCGCTTCTGGACTATATCCTTTCCTGCCATGGAAATCAGAATGAGTATCTGTATCCGAGACAGCGGGAATTCAAAGAATTTCTGGAAAAGAAAATTCAGAAACACGGCGGAATTGCGATCACAAAAGAGGCAGGGGTTTTCATCTGCAGAAAATAACGGGAGAGGCCGACATGAAAATGGAGGTCTCATTTTTTATCCCTCATTTTAGGCAAGTTTGACAAAAATGTTCAAAAAATAAATACAGAGTATGATTTTTTGTATTGCCAGAGATCACAAAAGGATGTATACTAAAGTAGAATGTCTAAGTATGCGTGACTTGAAGAAAGAACACAAAAAGAGGGATAAGGTATGAAGGAATTATTTGATGTACACTGCCATATGGTCCCGGGGGTAGACGACGGTGCAGCTGACCTGGAAGAGTCGCTGGCGATGCTGAAAATGCAGCACGAGGACGGGGTCAGGAAGATTATCATCACACCGCATTATCGGCGGCGGATGTTTGAAACACCGGCCAAAAAAGGTACATGAGCAGTTTCTGAAACTGCAGGAAGCGGCCAAAAAAGGAATATCCGGATATGTCGCTTTATCTCGGGTGTGAACTTCACTCGAACATGGATCTTCAGGATATCCTGGAAAAACGGAAATATGTGACCATGGCCGGTTCATCCTATGTTCTGTTGGAATTTTCCGAGGGAGATTCCGCACAGCATATCCGTGAGAGAGTCTACAATGTACTGTCCTGCGGTTACGAACCGATTATCGCGCATGTGGAGCGCTATCAGGCAACGGTAAAGAGCGTCGGATTTTCCAGCGATCTGGTGGATATGGGCGCAAGACTGCAGGTGAATGTGGAAAGTATACTTGGAAAGTATACGTGGGGGGCAAAACGCTACTGCAGAAAACTGATGAAGGAAGATCTGCTCGGTTTTGTCGGCAGCGATTCCCACAACACAAAAACACGTATTCCCAACATAGGAGCAGGCGCTGCCTATGTTTCAAAAAAAATTCGGGAGAGGCATATGCCGAAAGGATTTTGCCACGATAATCCGATGGAAATCTTAAGGGATGCCGGAGAAATTCTAAAAAATGTCAGGAGAAGAAGATGGAAACGAATCAACAGAATCAGGATGAAATTGAAATCGATTTACTGGAACTGCTTCGTGTGCTCTGGAGCAAAATTTGGCTATGTGATTTTTAGCTGCATTGGCACTTGGCCTTCTGATGGTACTGGTCAGCAAAGTATTGATGAAGCCGCAGTATGAATCGACAACGAAAATGTATGTACTGTCCAAACAGGACAGCAGCAATACCGTAACAAGCGGAGACCTGCAGGCAAGCTCCCTTCTGACCAAGGACTATGCGGAGCTGATCCAGAGCCGTCAGGTGGTAGAAACTGTCATTGCACAGCTGAATCTGGACCTTACGTATGAGCAGTTTCTGAAGAAACTTACCGTTACCACGCAGAACGATACGCGTATTCTTTCAATCACGGTAAAGGATGAGGATCCGTATATGGCAAGCCAGATAGCGGATGCGATCCGTGTGGCAGCAGCAGACCATATCCAGAACGTTATGAACACCGAAGCCGTAAATGTGGTAGATGAGGCAAATATCCCGGATGAGCCGGTAAGTCCGAGCATCAAGAAAAACGGACTGATCGGTGCGGTAGCAGGAGCCTTTATCGCAATCATTGTTATCATTGTTGTCTATCTGACCAACGACACGATCCAGACGTCTGAGGATGTAGAGCGTTATCTGGGTGTCAGCACACTCGGTATCATTCCGATCAGAGAAGGACAGAAAAAGAGCAAGAAGAAAAACAAAAACGGCCGTGGAAGAAAGAAATAAGGGAGGATACGGAACGTGAATCAGGTAGTAGTAAAACAGGAAAAATCAGGCTATCAGATTGTGGAAGCCTACAAATCTCTTCGGACCAACCTTCAGTTCTGCGGAGAAGATAAGAAAGTAATCGCGGTTACAAGCTGTACACCAAATGAGGGAAAGAGCAGTGTTTCTATGCAGCTCGGCATTTCTCTTGCAGAGAGCGGAAAAAGAGTGATTTTGATCGATGCCGATCTTCGGAAATCGGTTCTTCTTGGAAGAACGAAAACACAGAAATCTGTTCGCGGACTGGCACACTTCCTGTCGGGTCAGGCAACTCTGGAGGATGTCATCTGTTCTACCAATGTAAAGAACTTTTACATGATTTATTCCGGCCCGTTTCCGCCGAATCCGGCAGAGCTTCTGGGGGGAAAGAACTTCCGAAGTCTTTTAAATGCACTTCGTAAAGTTTACGATTATGTGATTGTGGATACTCCTCCGCTTGGAAGCGTTATCGACAGTGCAATCGTTGCAGAAATCTGTGATGGTTCAATCATGGTCATTGAGTCCGGTGTGATCAGCTATCGTTTTGCACAGGAAGTAAAGAGCCAGCTCGAGAGAAGTAACTGCCCGCTGCTTGGCGTTGTCCTGAACAAGGTGGATATGCAGAAACAGGCGTATGGTAAATACGGAAAATACGGTCAGTACAAATATGGAGATTACGGCCAGGAGGAGGACGATTAACTGCCATGAAAAAAGGGATTGTTGCAGGTTTGATTGTCCTGTGCGTGGCGCTAGGAGCCGGTACAGCAGTTGTCGTAGTGACGGACGACCGAAAAGGCCCGGAAATCGAGCTTCCAGCTGATGGGGATGTAACGTATGAGGAAGGCAGTGATACAGCGCCTTTGCTGGAAGGCGTTACTGCAACGGATGAGAAAGACGGAGATGTGACAGATTCGCTGATGATTGAAAACATTTTCCCGAACGATGACCATACCAGTGCATCGGTTGTCTATGCGGCAAAGGACAGTCACAATAATGTATCAAAAGCAACACGCCGCGTGAATTATAAAGCTGCAGCGGAAGATACCCCGGCGGAAAATGAGGCTACGCAGGAAACGGATAACAGTGGGGCGGCAGATGAGTCTGCACCGGCAACAGAGGAGCCGCAGCAGAATGACACAGAGGGCACAAAAAATGAGACAGATGCGCAGATGGAAATCGAAGCACTGCCGGCGGAAAGCCCAAAACTGTACCTGAATACGTATGAAGTAACAGTGGAAGCCGGAAACGATCTGGACAAAACCAGCTATATCAAAGAGATGACCGATGATGCAGACAGCCAGGAGTCACTCTTTAACCAGATTGAGATCGACGGCGATGTGGATACTGCAGTGCCGGGAGATTACACGCTGACGTATCATGTGACGGACAGCGATGGAAACAGATCAAATGCAGCGGTGCTTACCGTACACGTTCAATAAGAATAGAAGAACTGCTCTGATGGGGATGCCCGATCGGGGCAGTTCTTTTTTCAGGTTTTTACGGCGCGAGTAAAACTTTGACAGCCCAAAATGAGTATGGTAGAGTGAGAAAGAAAGACGGCAGAAGGGGGGCCAGAGGAGATGCTTCGAATCTGGCAGAAAA
>ENA-OQHD01000405-OQHD01000405.1-human-gut-metagenome-genome-assembly--contig:-NODE-405-length-16235-cov-2.785324_pt1 | contig 16235 bp, 20 predicted proteins | sample MGYA00242560_ERZ504711 | MGnify/ENA primary metagenome ERZ504711 (study PRJEB26092, sample SAMD00036198) | human gut metagenome | host: Homo sapiens | study: EMG produced TPA metagenomics assembly of...
GGGGCCAACGTGACGGGAAATATAGCCATTACGATGGTATTGGCCATCTGTACTTTCTTGGCCGTGAATATCTTTGGAACCAAGACTTATTGGAAAGATATCATTTTGGCCGGATGTGCCCTGGTGGCTGAAGGTACCGGTCCCCATGATGCCGTTTATCGAGTTCTTCGGTAATTTTCACCAAACCGTTTGCTTTGATGATACGTCCTTTTTGCCAATATGCTGGCAGGGCACATGGCAATGCTGGTGCTTACCTGCCTGATATTCATCTCGGCCAGTATGGGACCTGCTTTGAACGGAACGCTGACCGTGGCATCGGTGTTGTTCAATATCTTTATGAATGCACTTGAGTTGTTGGTTGCCTTTATCCAGGCATATGTGTTCACCATGCTGTCAGCCGTGTTCATCGGTCTGGCGCAGGAAGAGCATAAGGAGAAGGCGGTGAAGTGATACGATTATTGGGAATATAAATATTAATAAAAATAACCATTTAAAAACTGAAAGTTATGTTACTATCTGTATTATTGCAAGCTGCTGCGGCAGGTGTGGGAGTTAGTAAACTGGGTGCAGCCATTGGTGCTGGTTTGGCTGTTATTGGTGCTGGTGTAGGTATTGGTAAAATCGGCGGTTCTGCTATGGAGGCCATTGCCCGCCAGCCGGAAGCATCCGGAGATATCCGTATGAACATGATTATTGCCGCTGCCTTGATTGAAGGTGTTGCTTTGTTGGCAGTAGTTGTGTGTTTATTGGTATTCTTTTTATAATGTACAATCTACCATTTGCCATTTACAATTTGTCCGTGCAGCATCACCGCGCAGCCAAATTGTAAATCGTAAATTGTCAAATAGTAAATAAAATTATGTCATTGTTATTACCCGATAGTGGTCTGCTGTTCTGGATGCTCCTTTCATTCGGTGTGGTGTTTGTGGTGCTTGCCAAGTACGGTTTTCCCGTTATCACCAAGATGGTGGAAGGTCGCAAGACCTACATCGACCAGTCTTTGGAAGTGGCACGCGAAGCAAATGCCCAGCTCTCCAAACTGAAAGAGGAGAGTGAAGCGTTGATTGCTGCTGCCAACAAAGAACAAGGACGTATTCTGCGGGAGGCGATGCATGAGCGTGACAAGATTATCGTCGAAGCACGCAAGCAGGCGGAAGCCGCCGCGCAGAAGGAGCTGGACGAAGTTAAAAAGGCAGATACAGCAAGAGAAGGAAGAGGCCATCCGCGATATTCGCCGCCAGGTGGCAGTCTTGTCCGTAGATATAGCCGAGAAAATTATCCGCAAGAATCTGGACGAGAAACATGAGCAGATGGAGATGATAGACCGGATGCTGGATGAAGTGCTGGCCGCAAGTAAAAACAATTAATTCTCAAAGAAATGGATATAGGAATCGTTTCGATGCGTTATGCGAAAGCATTGATGGAATATGCCAAGAGCATGGGGGCAGAAGATACTCTGTACAAGGAGTTTTGTATGCTCGACCGTAGCTTCAGGAAACATCCGGATTTGCGCATGGCATTGGAAAACCCCATCCTGACGATACGTGAGAAGTTAACACTTATCTGTACCGCTGCTGTGGGGGATGCTCCTGCGGGCCGTGAGTTTGCGCGTTTCATGACCCTGGTGTTGAAGAACCGGCGGGAAAACTTTCTCCAGTACATCTGCCTGAGTTTTCTGGATTTGTACCGGAAAGACAAGCATATCGGTGTAGGAAAGCTGATAACAGCCGTTCCCGTCAGCCAGGAAGTGCGGGAGCGCATCCATGACAGTGCTTCCTCCCTGCTGCATGCCAGCATGGAGCTGCAGACTGAAGTGGATCCCTCCATTGAAGGTGGTTTTATCTTCGACATCAACGACTTCCGTCTGGATGCCAGTATTGCTACGCAGCTTAAGAAAGTGAAACAGCAGTTCATTGATAAGAATAGAAGAATCGTGTGATTTACGATTTGACAATTTACAATTTACTTATTTAATAGTCTTGTGATGCGTAAGTTGTAGAGGTCAAACAGTATATGATTCGGGTTCTTTCAAATAGTAAATAGTAAATTGTAAAATAGTAAATACTAAGATGTTGTCTGAAAATATAAAAGTAAGCGAAGTCTCCGATATTCTCCGCAAGCAACTGGAAGGGATTGACACCCGCGTACAGTTGGACGAGATTGGCACGGTACTGCAAGTCAGTGACGGTGTAGCCCGTATCTATGGGTTGCGCAATGCCGAAGCCAACGAGTTGTTGGAGTTCGACAACGGCATCAAGGCCATTGTGATGAACCTCGAAGAGGATAATGTGGGTGCTGTGTTGCTTGGCCCTACGGATAAAATCAAGGAAGGCTTCATTGTAAAGCGTACCAAGCGTATTGCTTCCATCATGGTGGGAGAGGGTATGCTGGGCCGTGTAATAGACCCTCTGGGTGCGCCGCTCGATGGCAAAGGACTGATAGGCGGAGAACTTTATGAAATGCCGCTGGAACGCAAGGCGCCGGGAGTTATCTTCCGTCAGCCGGTGAATCAGCCGCTACAGACCGGTCTGAAGGCTGTGGATGCCATGATACCTATCGGCCGTGGACAGCGTGAGCTGATTATCGGTGACCGCCAGACCGGTAAGACGGCCATTGCCATCGATACCATCATCAACCAGCGTGCCAATTTTGATGCTGGTGATCCGGTATATTGCATTTATGTAGCCATTGGCCAGAAAGGTTCTACCGTTGCCTCTATCGTGAATACCCTGCACCAGTACGGTGCGATGGACTATACCATTGTGGTGGCTGCTACGGCGGGAGACCCGGCTGCATTGCAGTATTACGCTCCCTTTGCAGGGGCTGCCATCGGAGAGTATTTCCGTGATACCGGCCGTCATGCGCTGGTGGTCTATGACGACTTGTCCAAGCAGGCGGTGGCCTATCGTGAAGTGTCTCTGATTCTGCGCCGTCCGTCAGGACGTGAGGCCTATCCGGGTGATATCTTCTATCTGCACTCCCGTTTGTTGGAACGTGCGGCGAAGATTATCAGCCAGGAGGAAGTGGCACGCGAGATGAACGACCTGCCGGACAGTCTGAAAGGCAAGGTGAAAGGTGGCGGTTCGCTGACTGCATTGCCCATTATCGAAACTCAGGCAGGAGACGTGTCTGCCTATATCCCAACGAATGTGATTTCAATCACTGACGGGCAGATATTCCTTGATACGAACCTCTTCAACCAGGGTAACCGTCCGGCCATTGACGTGGGTATCTCTGTGAGCCGTGTGGGTGGTAATGCCCAAGTCAAGGCTATGAAGAAGGTGGCAGGTACATTAAAGATTGACCAGGCACAGTACCGGGAGCTGGAAGCGTTTACCAAGTTCAGTGGCGATATGGACCCCGTGACGGCATTGACCATCGACAAGGGACAGAAGAATACACGCCTGCTGGTACAGCCCCAATACAGCCCGATGCCGGTAGAAAAGCAGATTGCCATTCTTTATTGCGGCACGCACGGCTTGTTGAGGAATGTTCCTTTGGACAAGGTCAGCGAGTTTGAACGCAACTTCCTTGAGTCTCTTGAGATGAACTATCGCATGGAGGTACTCGACGTTTTAAAGACGGGTGCCATCAATGACGATGTCTGCAAGAAGATTGAGGAGACGGCAGAGGCGGTTGCAAGGCAATTCATGTAAATAGTGATTAGCGTTTAGTGATAAGTGATTTTGTTGATATATCCGGCAATCCAACTACACCGTATATGCAATATAATCCCTAATCCCTAATCCTTAATCCTTAATCCTTAATTATCATGTCTTCACTGAAAGAGGTAAAAAATAGAATAAGCTCCGTCAAGAGTACACGCCAGATAACATCGGCTATGAAGATGGTGGCATCTGCCAAACTGCATAAGGCGCAGGGGCGGATTGAGAATATGCTGCCTTATCAACGGAAGCTGAATGAGATTCTGACGAACTTTCTGCGTACGGATGCTTCCTTCGAGTCGCCCTATACCGAGAAAAGACCCGTGACGAGGGTAGCGGTCGTGGCGTTTTCGTCCAATAGTTCCTTGTGCGGTGCATTCAACTCGAATGTGGCGAAGATGCTGGAACGGGCTTTGGAAGATTACCAGTCGCTGGGCAAGGAGAATATTCTGATATATCCCGTTGGGAGAAAGGTGGAGGAAGCCGTCAAGAAAATGGGATATGTGCCGCAAGGCAGCTACCAGGTGATGGCAGACAAGCCTTCGTACGTTGAAGCGTATGAGCTGGCAGAGAAGTTGATGCATGAGTTTGTGGAAAAGCAGATTGACCATGTGGAGCTGATTTACCATCACTTCAAATCGATGGGTTCGCAGGTGCTGCTCCGCGAGAATTATCTGCCCATTGACCTGACGCAAGTAGCGCAGGAGGCGGCAGAAGATGTACCGGAGGATGCCCGCAGTTTTAATAATGATTACATTGTGGAACCTTCCGTCGGCGAACTGATAGCGGAACTTCTGCCAAAAGTGTTGAGTCAGAAGATATTTACCGTGCTTCTCGATTCCAATACTTCGGAACATGCTGCCCGTATGCTTGCCATGCAGACGGCGACAGATAATGCCAACGAGTTGATTCAAGATTTGACGAAACAGTATAACAAGAGCCGTCAGCAGGCCATTACGAATGAGCTGCTCGATATTATCGGCGGTAGCTTGAAATAGCCCGGATCGCCCCGTAAAGGGCTTGTTCAGGCTGGGTACAAATAAATGGAATAATAGGACAAGGATAACGAAATAAGCGTTATCTTTGTCCTATTATCATATATGGCTACTGATGAAATCCGTATCATTCTGAGAGAGAGCGGATTGGTTGAATAATAAACATATCAATGGAGAATAATCCCGAAATAGCGCTTGCATGGCAATTCATTGAAAACACAGGCACTCATCTTTTTTCGACCGGCAAGGCAGGTACCGGTAAGACAACTTTCCTGCGAAAACTGAGGGCGGAGAGTCCGAAACGGATGATTGTACTTGCACCGACGGGAATTGCCGCTATCAATGCAGGCGGTGTCACCATCCACTCCTTTTTCCAAGTACCTTTTGCTCCTTATGTGCCCGAAAGCTCATTCAGCGCAGATGGCAAGGCAACCTACCGTTTTCGTTACGGGAAAGAGAAAATCAACATTATACGCAGCATAGATTTATTGGTCATCGATGAAATCAGTATGGTCCGTGCCGACTTGCTCGATTCGGTGGATGCCGTCTTGAGGCGGTTCCGCGACCGGAACAAACCCTTTGGCGGCGTGCAACTGCTGATGATTGGCGACTTACAGCAGCTGTCTCCCGTAGTGAAAGACGATGAGTGGCAGATGCTGCGCAAATACTATGACACGCCTTATTTCTTCTCCAGCCAGGCCTTGAAGCAGACGGAATATTGCACCATAGAACTAAAGAAAGTCTATCGGCAGAACGATGGGACTTTTCTTGAATTACTGAACCGCATTCGCGAAAACCGTTGTGACGGGCAAGTGCTGGAAGCCTTGAACCAGCCGGTATATTCCCCAAATTTTCGTACCAGATAAAGAAGAAGGATACATCCGCCTGGTGACCCACAATTATCAGGCCCAACGGATTAATGACCATGAGCTGGAACAACTTCCGGGACGCTCGTATGCCTTTCGTGCCAAGATTGACGGAAAGTTTCCCGAATATTCCTATCCCACGGATGAAGTACTGGAACTGAAACGCGGTGCCCAGGTAATGTTTGTGAAGAACGACACCTCCGGTGAGCACCGTTACTACAATGGCATGATTGGAGAGGTGACAGCCGTGTCGGCAGATGGAATTGAAGTGCGCAGTAAGGGAAGCGACGCTACCTTCTTACTTCAGGAGGAAGAGTGGACGAATGCCAAAATACGTGCTTGATGAGGAAACCAAGGAGATTACAGAAGATATTGAAGGAACATTCCGGCAATATCCGCTGAAGCTGGCGTGGGCGATTACCATTCACAAAAGCCAGGGACTGACGTTTGAACGTGCCGTGATTGATGCCGGTGCCTCCTTTGCGCATGGGCAGACCTATGTGGCTCTGAGCCGCTGCAAGACATTTGGAGGGAGTGGTGCTCAGTGCCCCGCTTTCTGCAAAGGCCGTTATCAGTGACCATGCAGTAGATACCTTCACGATGGAGGCACGGAGAAACGAGCCGGACGAGAAACGCTTCCGTTCCTTGCAGCAGACCTATTTCCTGGAACTGCTGTCGGGCTTGTTCGATTTCCAGCCCATGGAGCAGGCTTTGCGGCGGTATGTGCGGCTGATAGACGAACACTTGTACAAGCTCTTTCCCAAGCAACTCGCAGCCTGCAAGGAGGAAATGGAACGTTTTCACGACAAAGTGACGAAAGTAGCCCAGAAGTTCAGTATCCAGTATACCCGCCTGATTGATACTGCGCAGGACTATGCAGCCGACCCGACTTTGCAGGGGCGCATACACTCTGCCGCCACTTATTTTCAAGAGCAGTTGCAACCGCTGGATGCGGTGATGGCGAGTACGGTAACTTCTGATAATAAAGAGTTGAAGAAGAAGCTCCGGGATGCCATGGAGGAACTGGAGGAAGTGTTTGACATGAAGACTGATTTGCTGGATTATGTGCTGGAGAATGGTTTCCATATGGCAGGATACTTGAAGCAGAAAGCACTGCTTTCCATTGATGATTCGGCTTCGCAGAAGGGTAAAGGCAAAGGGAGAAGTGCTTCTGCCAAAGAAGGGCAGGGAAGCAGTAAGCAGGCTGATAAAGAGAAACGTCCGCGTGAGCGGAAACGCGATGCTGCGGCTGTTGAAGTACCCACGGATGTGCTGCATCCGGAACTTTACAACCGCTTGGTAGCATGGCGCAATGCAGAAGCTTCCGCATTAGGGCTGCCCGTATACACCGTCATTCAGCAGAAGGCAATTCTAGGCATCAGCAATCTGCTTCCTTCGGATAAGGCCATGCTTGTACGCATTCCGTATTTCGGCAAAAAAAGGGGTGGAGAAATATGGAGATGTGATTCTGGAGATGGTACGTGTGTATCGCAAAGAGAAAGGACTGGCAGAGCCGGAGTTGCTGTAGTCGAATCTGCTGCCATCCTCAACCTGCATCATTTACCATCCGACTGCATCATTTACCATCCGAACATCTGCTTTATTCCTTCCTCCAGCGTGCGCGGCTGATACCCCAGTTCCCGGTGTGCCTTTTCTATACTCAGCCCGCTGAAACGGGGACGTGGTGTCTTTTCGTTCATCTCCTTCGTGGTGACGGGACGGATGAGCGAGCGATTCAGCCCCAATACGTCCGCTACCCGATAAGCGATGTCTGCAATGGTCAGGCACTCGCTGCCACAGAGGTGGTAGATGCCGTTTTGTGGGTGATTTATCAGCTTCTCCACTCCTTGCGACACGTCTCCCACGAAGGTGGGCGTACGCCATTGGTCGGATACGACGAACACTTCCTCATTGTTCCTTAATCTGTTTGCCACCAGTTGGAGCACATTTCCATGCTGTCCGGGCAGGGCGGCACCGTACACCACCACTACGCGCACGATGGCATAATCCCTGCAAACGGCAGCGATACGTTTCTCACCTTCCAGTTTGGTGTAGCCGTAATAATTAACGGGAGCGGGAATATCCTCCTCCGTATAGGGTCGGTCCGTATCACCACCGGAAAACGAAGTCGGTGGAAAGATGGATAAAACGGCTGCCTCCCGCCTCACAGCATTCTGCCAGATGCTCCACGGCAGTAATGTTGACGGCATCCGCTTCTGCATGGTGCGTTTCGCAATAATCGGGGACGGAGAGGGCGGAGGTATTGATTACAACATCCGGCTGTACTTCCTGGAAAAGTTTTTCCACCGCCTGGCGGTTGCATATATCCGTGCGGATAAAGCGATAGTTGCCCGAATGGGGACAGATGTCGTCGTGCAGGGAACAGCCCGTTGTCTGATAAAACACGTTGTGGGACAAATCATCCAGGATGCGTCTGCCGGTAAAACCGTTGGCGCCTATCACCAGTATTTTCTTTCTTGTCATTGATTCTGTTGTTAAGTGATGGGCATCAATAGGGCACGTGTCTGCCCTGCTGTACCTCGATGCGTATGCCAAAGGATCCGTTGGCTGATTTCAGCTCGAACGCCCCTTTGAAATTGTTCTTTTCCCAAGGCAGTGCGGAAGGGTTGGGCACTTTCCAGCCGTCCTTGTCATATTCGCCGTACGTATGGATGCGCATGCCGTTCTTCAAAGTGAAACTTCCCATTTGCAGGTTGTCGGTAGAGCCCCAGAAGCCCGTCAGTCCGAAGGGGTTTGAACTGAAATACCGGGAGTTGCTGAGTGAGAATATGTTCGAAAGGCCTTGTGAATAAGTCACGTTCGGGTTCAACTGGAAGATGCGGCTATAGTCTTTGCTGGCATCCGGTATCTCCAAAGTGAATTTGGGAAGAGTGGGGGTGGACAGATTCATCAGCCCCATATCCAGCAGGAAGCCGTCGTAATTCTTCACGCCCGGCAGAAGCTCCTTTTCAGACGGAGACATGCCTTCGGGAGACGCTTCGCCACGTACTGCAGTACGTACCGTATCGGCAGGCATCTCGCTCTGTGCGCTGACGGATGACATGCCTGCAAGTAAAAATGATGATGCAGAAGAAGATTCGTTTCATAGTTCTTTGTTCACAATTTCAGTTGCTGTCTGCCGCATAGGGGCAGACTGAACAAAGATACTCGTTTCCCTCTATTTCCGGAAATATCTTTGTATTATTTCTATTTCTTTATACGAATGGTAGGGGCGAAAATGGGCGAATTTACCCATTTCATTTTGGTGGGGTCGTATCTTCGTTCCATCCCTCCGTTGAGGTCGAGCCAGTCCGTCACTTTCAGTTCCAGTACCATGCCATAACCGCTTTGCGGATACATCGGGTTCATATATCCATGAAAGGAGTTGCTTCTCCCGTAGCCCGAATACTGGCCGAAGGCATGCAGGCGCATGTAGGGATTGATGCGGTAGGATACGGAGGCATTGTAGCCTATGTCCCATTGAGTACCTCGGGGGGTCATCCTTTGGCATACTGGGCACCGGTAATGGATGAAGGTTGGGAGATGGAATAATGGGCGGCATATACCCCTCCGCTCAATTCCCAATGTCCGTCGGGACTGTAATAAGTAACTCCTGCGCCAGCCTGCATGATGGAGCCCATTGCAGGATAGGTGTTATGGCTGCCGTACATCGTCAGTACGACTTCCGGCGAGAGCAGGAAATCGGCGAAACGCTGGAAGTCCCATTCAAAGATGTTTTTCTGAAAGTGTATCTTCTTCATGTCCGTCCAGGGCAGGGGCTCCACATAGTCGGAGGGAGGGAGATGGAGATTTATCTCTTCCTGCTGTTCGCCCTGCAGACTTTGTTGGGGCCTGGCTTTCATCAAGGCCCGTACGCTTGTTCTCTTTTGGAGAAAAGAGAATCTGCTCTTTCTTTACGGGAGGCCGGTTCTTTATTGTGTCTTCCGGAATCTCGCTCTGTGCATAGGCGCAGAGTGAGGAACAGATAAAAGTAATGAATAATAACTTTCTCATAAATAGTAGTTTAGTTTTAGTTTAGTTCACTATTAGTTTATATCCTATTCCCCGCACATTGACGATACGGATGCGCTCGTCTCCGGCCAGTTTATGCCGCAGTTTGGTGATGAACACATGCAGGCTGCGGGAGTTGAAGAAGCTGTCGTCTCCCCAGAGGTCGAGCAATACGTTCTGGGTGTTGACCACCTGGTTGCGGTTCTCGCAAAGGCGTTTCAGTATCTCGGACTCGCGGTGGGAGAGTTCCACTTCCGTATCCGCGTTAGGTGAAGTCGGGGTGCTGCCTGCAAAAGCAAGTCGTTGAGTGACGGAATTGAAACGGTAGTCACCGATTTCTAAAAACGGTGGATTTCCTTGGGCATTTTCCTCTGTAAAGGAGAAAGCTTTGCCTACCAGGGCCCTTTATGCGGATAATGAGTTCCTGCATCCGAAAGGCCTTTTTCAGGTAGTCGTTGGCACCCAGCTCAAACCCTTCCACCACATCGTTGATGGCGGAACGGGCGGTAAGGAACAGTACCCTGGGGGTCTGTTTGTCGGTCTGCCGGATGCGGCGCACCATCTCAAAGCCGTCCATGCGGGGCATCATCACGTCTGCCACCAGCACGTCGGGACGGAGGTCGAAGAACTTGCGCAATCCCTCTTCACCGTCTGCTGCGGTGTGGATGATGAAGTTCTGCCCTTCCAATGTGTCCTTGATAATCATGGCGAGGGTCTGTTCGTCCTCAACCAGAAGTACGGTTATCTTTTCCATAATTGTCGCTTTTGTTACAAGTAATGTAAAGCTCCTTAACAAGTAATGTAAAGTACCCTAACAAATAATGTTATCATATCCTTATCGTAAAGGTACTTCCTTTTCCCAACTCACTCTTTACCTGATACGCTGCCACCATGCTTCTCTATCATGGTCTTCACATAGAACAATCCCAGCCCATAGCCTTTCACATCGTGCAGATTACCCGTGGGTACGCGGTAGAATTTGTCGAAGATGTGCTTCTGCTTCTCGGGAGCAATACCGATACCGTGGTCGCTGACAGAGATTTCGGTCTGTTCATTCTGCCCTTCGACGGCCATCTTGCGGCAATGGATGGTCACTTCGGCTTCTCCGTGCGAATATTTGATGGCGTTGTCTATCAGGTTGCTGATGATGTTGCTGAAATGCGTACGGTCGGCAAGTACGCTCAAATCTTCCGGTTCGATGTCCACCGATATGTGGACGGAGCTTTCCGCTTTCAGCTTGTGTTGTTCGATGAGCGTTTCCAGAATATCACGTATTGCAAACTCCTCCGGGTGCAGGCGGAAAGTCCTGCGGCGTTCCATACTCATGGAAAGTATCTGTTCAACCAGTCCACTGAGGCGCTGAAGCTGTTCCTGGCAGATACGCAGGTAATTTGTCGCGTTTGGCCTTTTCCTCCGCTTGGTTGAAGTTGAGCAGAGCGTCGTTGGCGGCATATGCTACGGCGATGGGGGTTTTCAGTTCGTGGGTGATGTTGTTGGTGAAATCGCTCTTCATCTCTTCCAGTGTCTTCTGTTTCAGGATGGTGCGTATCAGGAACCAGAAGGAGAAAGCGAGTACGATCAGAATAACGAATGATGTGGTGAGAATGCCCGACATCTGTCGCAAGACCAACATGCCGGCCGGTTCCATGATGAGACGGTAGCTTTGATTTGTATTTGATGTCGAAAGAATGAATTATATTCCACGGCTTTTGAGGTAGGCACATAGCCTGGGGGTACCGATGTTTACCAATGTATCTATATAGAGAATGGTAGAGTCCCAATTTGCTGCCTTTGTGAAGATGTAGCAGCCTATGGGGAAGATTGATGTTACGGTCATGCAGGAATGAAGTCAGCAGGCTGTCATAAAGCACTACGTCGGGGTCGGAAATGATGTCCAGTCCCGAATGCAGTCCGCGCTGGAGGTAGGTGGCGAGTTCCAGCATACTGTTTTGGTCGCGCAAAATCACATCCAGTCCCCCTTTGGCACTCAATGCGGATTTGGGGAGAGCTGTCTGAGTCCTTGACTGCTTCTTCCAGACGCTCTCGGGCAGAATCGGCAGACATCCAACGGACTTTATCCGTTTCTCTATGCTGGTCGATGAAAAGCACACTGTCCTCTTTGGTGAGCAAAGGAACGTTCTTCCTGACACTGACTTCCACGCGGGTTGAATCGTTCGGGTGGGTCACGTAAACACTGTCTCCTTTGGGCATGAAGGTTTCGTGCAGGGTGGTGTTGTCCAAAGAATCTTCACGGGAGATGGTGGTACTGCTACGGACAAATGATTTTCCGTCATCGCTGTATCCGGCTGATACGCTGACTTCACCGTGGTTTATGTCGTCCTGCTTCATTTTATCCACGCGTATCATCATTTCGTTATAGTCGCTCATGCGCATGGCTTCGGTGATGTCCCTTTCCATTTCACTGTGCATGGTATGGTAGAGCCCCGTCAGCCAGTAGGCTTGGTAGGCGAAGATGCCGGCCAGGGAGACGATGACAAGTATGGCAATATATTTGAATGGCAGTTCATGTTTGTTTCCGGTTACTTTTTATACATACAAAGGTAAGATTAATATTGTGAACCCTATCATCCGATAAGACTAATAACACTCCCGATAACACTGGATAACACTTGGTAAGCCGCTGATAACACAAGTTTCTGCTGATTCTGCCGTACTTTGCAGACGAAGATTTGCAGAAGAAGAATATGAACATAAATAAAAAGAAGAACATGAAACGATTCTATTTACTCCCTATTGTATGCTGTGCTTTGAGCATCAGCCCTTTCGGCACAAGAGAACAACGGTACTGCAACCACCTCCGGTGCGGACGACAACCGCATCCTCAGCGCCGACAGCCTTATCACGACCGATGCCCGTCTGGACAGTCTTTATCAGACCTTGCCGGAAGTGATGATTACCGGTGAACGCCCCATCGTTAAGGCAGCGCAAGGCAAGCTGGTGTACGACCTGCCCCGCCTTATCCAGAACCTCCCTGTAGATAATGCCTACGATGCCGTGAAAGAGCTTCCCGGCGTCATCGAGATGAATGGAGGGCTGCAGTTGGCAGGTCAGGGAGTCACCGTTATCCTGGACGGCAAAGTAACCACCCTCAGCACAGAGCAGCTCTATTCCTTGCTGCGCAGCATCCCTGCCAGCCGCATAGAGAAGGCGGAAGTGATGTACAACGCCCCTGCACGCTACCAGGTGCGTGGCGCACTTATCAATATCACCCTGAAACAATCGGCAGGCGGCCCCGGCTCCTGGCAAGGCGAACTCTATGCCAAGTATCGCCAGAAGCATAACGAAGGCTTTGAGGAACGCGCCAGCCTGCTCTTCAGCAAAAATAAATTCTCAGCAGATTTTCTTTACTCGCACAGCCATGGCCGGAGCTACTCTACTACCGACAAAGAGGCTGTGCACACTCTGGCAGACGGCTCGGTTCACCCCATGACAACAGATGAGGTGGGCCGTGGCCGCAGCCATACCCATAATTTCAGGGTAGGGGCGGACTATAACATCGCCAAGGACCATCAGCTGAGTTTCGTCTATAACGGTGGCTATTCCACTTCCCACAACTGGAAGGGCGTGACGGGCACGCAGGTGTCCACAACTCATGGCAATAGCACCGACTGGCTGCACAACGGCCGTCTGGACTATCGTACCCCTTTCGGCCTCAAAGCCGGTGCCGAACTGACCTACTACCGTTCCCCGTCCGACCAGTTGCTGCATAGCCGCATGCAGGACGAGGAACTTGACTTCTACACCGAAGATTGCCAACGCATCAACCGATGGAAATTCTTTCTGGCCCAGGAGCATAGTCTGGGAAAAGGTTGGGATTTGAATTACGGAGCCATCTATACTACCAGCATCGACAACAGCTACCAATATTATTATGACCCCGAAACCGGTGGACAACTGACCTCATCGGATGCCTTGAGCAATATGAAGTCCCGCCGCCGCGAGCAGACCTGGAATATCTATGCAGGTTTCAGCAAAAGTTTCGGCGACAAACTTGCTTTGGACGCTTCTTTGGCTGTGGAGCATTACAAGACTCCCGTCTGGAACCAGTGGGACTGGTATCCCATCGTCAACTTGAACTATATGCCGGCACCGGGACATATCCTTCAGCTCTCTCTGAGCAGCGACAAGGACTATCCCGACTACTGGGCGGTGCAGGATGCCGTCTCTTACATCGGCGGTGGATACTCTGAGCTGCATGGTAATCCGTTGCTGAAACCGGCACAAGAGTATGAGCTGAAAATGACCTATATTTTGAAAAGCAAATACATCTTCAGCGCTTGGTTCAACCATACCAAGGACTACTCCGTACAGACACTCTACCAATCCTCCGAACGTCTGGTTGAAATCTACAAGACACTCAATTTTGATTATCAGCAACAAGCAGGAATACAAGCCTCTATCCCGTTTAAGGTGAAGGATTGGTTGAATTCTCGCCTTACCCTCATCGGCTTGTGGCATCGCGAAAAGGATGGTGATTTCTGGGATATTCCTTTCGACAGAAAGCAATGCTATGGCATTGCCCAGATGAACAATACTTTTACTCTCTCCACCAAACCCGACTTGAAGCTGACGGTGACCGGATTTGTGCATAGTAAAGCCATTCAGGGCATCTACGACCTGCCTACGTCGGGCAATGTGAATATTGCCCTGCGCTACGGCTTCGCCAAGAACAAAGCCATTCTCAACCTCTATTGCAACGATATTTTTGAGACGGGACAGATTTCTCCCCGCATCCGTTTCAAGACGCAGAATGTGACGAATCATTACTCATGCTTCCGCGAATTCGGCGTATCGTTCACCTATAAATTCGGTGGATATAAGGAGAAGCAACGGGAGGCGGTGGATACGTCGCGGTTCAAATAGATAGAAGATGCAGGTGGTCAGGTGAAAATACGGTATTCTTTTGTACTTTGCCACATCTTTCGTACTTTTGCAACTTTCAAAACATTAAAGTTGTTATTTAAAGAAAAGACTCTGTATGAAATCGGACATTGAAATAGCCCGCAGCATAGAGCTGAAGAAGATAAAGCAGGTGGCTGAAAGTGTGGATATCCCGCGTGACGAAGTAGAGAACTATGGCCGTTACATAGCCAAGATTCCTACGCATCTGATTGATGAAGAGAAAGTGAAGAAGAGCAATCTGATACTGGTGACGGCTATCACGGCTACGAAAGCGGGTATCGGTAAAACAACCGTGTCCATCGGGCTGGCATTGGGGCTGAACAAGATTGGCAAGAAAGCGATTGTGGCTTTGCGCGAACCCTCGCTGGGTCCTTGCTTCGGCATGAAAGGCGGTGCTGCCGGTGGAGGATATGCCCAGGTGCTTCCCATGGAGAAGATAAACCTGCACTTTACGGGCGACTTTCACGCCATTACCTCCGCACACAACATGATTTCCGCTTTGCTCGACAATTACTTGTACCAGCATCAGGCAGACGGCTTCGGACTGAAAGAAATCATCTGGCGGCGCGTACTTGATGTGAACGACCGTTCCTTGCGGAGCATTGTCACCGGATTGGGACCGAGCACCAACGGCATTACCGAGGAGTCGGGCTTCGATATTACCCCGGCTTCCGAAATTATGGCTATTCTCTGTCTGGCAACGGACCTCGACGACCTCCGTCGCCGTATTGAAAATATTATTCTGGGATTCCGTTTCGATGGTACTCCTTTCACAGTGAAGGAGTTAGGAGTAGCCGGTGCCATTACCGTACTGTTGAAAGATGCTATCAACCCCAACTTGGTACAGACTACCGAAGGCTCTGCTGCTTTTGTTCATGGAGGACCGTTCGCAAATATTGCCCATGGTTGCAACTCCATTCTTGCCACAAAAATGGCCATGACATTCGGCGATTATGTAGTGACGGAAGCCGGTTTCGGGGCTGACCTGGGTGCGGAGAAGTTCTACAACATCAAGTGCCGCAAGAGCGGCCTACAGCCCAAGCTGACGATAATCGTTGCTACCGCACAAGGACTGAAGATGCATGGCGGTGTCAGTCTGGACCGCATCAAGGAACCCAATATGGAAGGACTGAAAGAGGGCTTCGGCAATCTGGACAAGCATGTACGCAATTTGCGTTCATTCGGCCAGCAGGTCATCGTGGCATTCAACCGTTTTGCCAGTGATACGGACGAGGAGGTGGAAGCTATCCGCCGCCATTGCGAAGAAAAGCTCGAGGTAGGTTTTGCCGTGAACAACGCCTTTGCCAAAGGAGGAGAGGGAGCCGTTGACCTTGCCAATCTGGTAGTAGATACTATCGAGAACAAACCATCCGAACCGCTGACCTTCACCTACGAAGAGAGCGATTGCGTGGAACGTAAAATAGAAAAGGTAGCCTGCAACCTCTACGGGGCAAGCGTAGTGACTTACAGTCTCCACTCCCGCAAGGTTATCAAACTGATAGAGCAGATGGGTATCAGCCATTACCCCGTCTGTATTGCCAAGACGCAGTACTCCTTCTCTGCCGACCCGAAGATATACGGTGCAGTCAACAACTTTGAGTTCCACATCAAGGATATTGTGGTCAATAACGGTGCGGAAATGATTGTAGCCATCGCCGGTGAAATTCTCCGTATGCCGGGATTACCCAAGAAACCACAAGCCGAACACATTGATATTGTGGACGGAAATATAGAAGGGCTGAGCTAAACGCGCTCCGCGCGTTTAGAATTAAAAA
>ENA-OQHD01000406-OQHD01000406.1-human-gut-metagenome-genome-assembly--contig:-NODE-406-length-16178-cov-3.684693_pt1 | contig 16178 bp, 26 predicted proteins | sample MGYA00242560_ERZ504711 | MGnify/ENA primary metagenome ERZ504711 (study PRJEB26092, sample SAMD00036198) | human gut metagenome | host: Homo sapiens | study: EMG produced TPA metagenomics assembly of...
ACGATCAGACAGAGCAGTACGAACAGGATCAGAAGTCCGCCTGCCGCCCAGATACACAACTTAATCCTGCTGTGGATCTCCGCCCCGATGTCACTCTGATAGACATTATAGAATAACATACACGGCAAAAATATCTTAAAACGATCGCATTGGCCTGTTTTGTAAGCTTACGGTCTGCCAGAGAGGTATAATTGACTAGCAGATATCCTAACACCATAAGAAAAAAGTACAGGTGCGATTACATTAAATGATACAATAATATTTTCCAATTTCCCTTACTTCTTTCATTCCCGGCTCTTTACACATGAAATACATACTCATCCAGACGCTCAAATGCTTCCTTCACTCTGCTGAGCGGCAACGCCAGATTCATACGGATTCCGTATTCTTGATGGAACGGTCTTCCATCCTGCCATGCAACACCGACATCCCAGCCGGCTTTCAACAATTCATCCAGTGACTTGTAATTCTCTTCACACCAGTCCTCACAGTCCAGAAATAACATGTACGTTCCCTGCGGCTTGCTGACATTGATTCCTCTGTAATAGTCACGGATATGATTGACCGCATACTCTACATTTTCTGACAATACCTGACAAAGTTCATTCACCCAGGTATATCCTTCTGCCTCGTAGGCTCCGATCAGCGCATGCATGGACAGTACATTCATCGTATTATAATGTGACTTTCTGGATTTTGCCTCCAGACGGTCACGTAACATTCGGTTAAAGACGATGTGATAGCTTCCTACCAGTCCCGCCAGATTAAAAGTCTTGCTCGGTGCATAGAATGCAATCGTACGGTTTCTGGCATCCGGACTGATCGACTGTGTCGGAATGTGCCGGCTTCCTTTTAAGATCAGGTCTGACCAGATCTCATCTGCGATCACAACACATTCGTTATTCTTATATACTTCCATAGCCTCTTCTATCTCCCAGCGCTCCCAGACACGTCCTGTCGGATTATGCGGACTGCAGAAAACCGCCACATGGATGTTGTTGGCTTTTAATTTTGCATCCATATCTTCATAGTCCATGCGCCAGATTCCTTTTTCGTCCTTTTTTCAGAGGACTATGTACAATCTTATATCCGTTCTCCGTAATGCATTTCGTAAATCCGATATAAGTCGGACTATGGAGAAGTACCGCATCTCCCGGTGCCGCAAATGCTGTCAGTGCCGAGATCACCCCGCCTAATACTCCATTTTCATATCCGATATACTCCGGCATCAGACCTTCTACATTATTACGGATCTTGTGCCAGCGGATGATCGAATCATAATACTCTTCCACTGGGCTGAAGTATCCATATGCCGGGTGTGCCGCTCTGTCCATAATTGCTTTCGGGATCGTCGGAACAGTCTCAAAATTCATATCAGCTACCCACATCGGGATTACATCAAATCCGTCTTTTGGCGGCTCAGGCGCAAATCCCGGATTCTTTCCCAATCCATCCACTGCAATCGCATCTTTGCCATGTCTGTCTATTATTTTTGTAAAATCATATCTCATATTCTGTTCTCCTTTCTCATAAAATCCAAGACTTTTCCACATCATGCTTCTGTTCTTTCAGAACTTTTCCACATTGAGCATCTTATTTTTTTTGAAAATGTCCACATTGCCTTGATCTGATCTTTGATATTGGCAAATGTCCATGCCGTATTCGTATTCTTAATGCTGAACGGATCATTTACCGTTACAGTGCCATTCTCATAGCCGGTCAGAACAATGAAGTGACCGATCTGCGTAAAGTCTCCCGGTCCCATACTGCATATGACCGGATGTCCCTGTGCCAGTTCTGCACTTACCTGTTCTTCTGAAAGCATACCTCCTACGCTGTTTAGATTCCAGTTCGCACCTGCCTCATCCATGAACCTCCAGTAAGTATTATTTTCCTCATCCACATAACCGTGTTCGGTTCCATATGCTGCTACCTTCGCCGGAGTAATGGATGCATCCTGATTCAGTCCTGCTGCTACCATTGCCATACAGGTCGGTCCGCATCCACTGGTTGCTACGATCCCCGTTCCATACGGTGCATATCCCCAGCGTTCATCCCATTGTAAAAGTTCCGGAATTTCTCCATTTGAAAGATCTTCCTCTATCGTATCTGCATAAGGCTTGTCCTTTTTCTTCTCATAATCTGCTACAAATCTACCGTCTCTGCATTCTTGTCCAACAGTTCGATCACACTCTGTGGTACTCCCTGTTCCTCTGCCTGGCTGCGGACACGCTCTAACTTCTGTTCTGCTGTTTCCGTTATTTTAGCATTTTTTTCTTTCTGCATTTTTTGCCTTCTCGGCTTTTTAATAATTCTTCCTGTTTCTTCTCTTCTGCACGCTCCTGATGAAGATAATGGCCAGTAAAAGCAGCAGTTATCACTGCTGCTATCACACCTGCTATTGCTATATATATGAAAATCCGATTTCTTTTTGCACCATTTGAAAGAGAAGTCTTGTTTTCTGTTTGCTGTTTTTCTGTATGATTCATCACTTTCATCTGTCAATTCAGTCCTCTTTTTTGAAAATATTCAACATTTTCTGCATCATCTGTTCGAAAGAATTTTTCGACATCGCTCTTAATTATACAACAGCGTGTCTGCAGATACAACTTAACTTTTTCAAAAATTCTTTTGCTGAATAGATATCGATCCTATTTATTTTTTGATTTATCTTTTTTCCAAATTTCCTGCTTGCATTTTATCTTCAATCATGATATGATACATCTTGTCTTAAGGACACAACACAATATCGGGGTGTGGCTCAGCTTGGCTAGAGCGCCTGGTTTGGGACCAGGAGGTCGCAGGTTCGAATCCTGTCACCCCGATTTATAATATATTTTGCGGGTGTAGTTCAATGGTAGAACACCAGCCTTCCAAGCTGGATACGTGGGTTCGATTCCCATCACCCGCTTTTTTCATGCCTGATTTTAATTTCATTCTCATATAAAGGTGTAAATACAAAAAACACTATATTCTATCCGAAAGAAGATGGAGTATAGTGTTTTCCCTTTTTCCAATATTCTATTTTCTGTTATATTTCCTGTTATCGTTTTCCGATTCTTCTCATCCACATCAGGACAGATCCTATCAGGATATAGACATCTGCCAGATTCGCTGTTACATCACCTAATATCTTATGGCCAGATCTTATACCAATGTAATCTACGACTTTACCTCTGACGATCCGGTCATACGTATTGCTGATAGCTCCTGCACTCAGTAATATCCATGCTGTCTTAGTCACCTTATGACCTTCCCGGAATGATTCTGCCAATGTCAGCATCAGGATCACTGCCGTCGTTATCACAGATGCCTTTTTTACCTTATCTGGTTCGGAATCCATGGAATTAAATGCAAATCCTTTATTGTATACTTTTCTGATCAGGACTTTTGTCCCGCAAAAGTTTTTTTGCCTCTTTCTCACTTACATTTTCTTCTATGTACTGTTTTACAGCCATATCCAGAGCAAACAGTGTTCCAACCGCACCCGGTATGCGTGTGTGCATCTATATCTCTCCCTGGATCTTCACGATCTCTTCTTCCTGCTTTTCAATCTCTTCCTCGCGTTTTTCGATTTCTTCGCAGAGTGTTACGTAATCCATGTCAGATACCTCCCCACTCTGGAACTTCTCATATACCATACGTCCGATATCTGCAAGATCTCTTTCATTCGCTCTCTTTAAAATGCGTACATTACTTTTGATCTTCTGAATCTCCAGTGTATCTCCTGTCTTCTTAGTGATGTCACTCGCAACATCTGAAACTCTTCTGCTGAATTCTTCCAAAAAATCTGCCATCTGTATCCTCTCCTTATCTCGTTCTTCTTTACAGCCGTCTTAAAATATCCAGTGAATGATACAGGTTCATCGTTCCATATCCCCACTGTGTATTTGGATATTCTATCGCCGGAAGCTTCTGCGCACCCATCACGATCACATTCCTTACCTGACTGGCTGATGCCCCACCCGCTCCCGGCTGATCACTGATCCACTTCATGATCAGTGCACAGCCACCTGCCGCAATTGCTGTTGCTGCACTTGAACCGGTGCGTTCTTTGAATCCTCCGCCCGGTACCGCACCGGTAACCGCTACTCCCGGTGCAGCATAATCCGGTTTGATTCTTTCATCTCTAGTATACCCTCTGCCTGAATTAATATCAACCGTATTCTCCTGACTGTTATAATAAGACACCGTCATCGTATGCTCCCCTCCTGCCGGTTCTGTAAATGTGGTATCCGGATTCGATTCCAGAAAATATACTTCTCCATCCAGAAACTCTTTCATGGGCAGCCACATATGAAACTGCCCCCTTCGTCTGCATCACAGGCTTTACTTCTATTTTCCAGATTCCCGGTACTGCTTTCTGCAGCCGGATAAACACCAGCTGTGCATCGCTATTCTCTTGCAGAAGTCTGTACTCCACCGTAACAGCTGTCCGTTCAAAAGCAAATACAAAATCAAACAGATATCCCAGACGTACCGGAATCTGCCCGGTACGTTCTCCGGAAGGTGATGTGATCGACACTGTCACAATGTTCGGAAGGGTACTCCATAACTCCGTCACAAAACCCTTCACCCCTTCCCCTACCCTGATCTCCGCTGTCCGTATATTCTGTGCCTCCGTAAATGTTCCGTAATAATGATGTCTCTGCGCTGCCTCATTCCCGGTTCCCGTTACTACACAGCGGTTTCTCAGCAATGCATAGCCATCCAGAACTCCTGCAAGCAAAGAGTCACCATTATGCCCTCCGAAACTGGTTCCGATCGCCATACAGATCACAAGCGGCATCTCCCGTCTGCGGGCCAGTTCATTCAGATACCGAAGTCCGGCCAGTATATCATTTTCCTGATAACAGTGTGCATCTTCTGCAACAGCAAAAAATTCTTTCAGATATTTTTTGCCGGCTTCAGCTTTACCATCGCGATCACCGCCTCCGGGGCAGCCCCAAGAAACTGTCCACTGCTTTCTGCACTTCCGGCAGCCACACTTGCAACAAATGTTCCATGCCCATCTGTATCTTCCGAAGAGATCAGTTCCTGCGGACTTTCCGAATGCAGAGCCGCATTGATTCTTTCTTCGGTATACTCTGTTCCATACAGAAAGCCCTCCGGCGGATCCCCATCCTGAATTGTCTGATCCCAGATCCCCGCAATTCTTGTTGTCCCGTCAAGATTACGGAATACCGGATGAGTATAATCGATCCCCGTATCCAGGAAACCGATCATAATCCCCTCTCCCATAAGCTGCAGCGTCGGATAATTCTGCAGTGTAATAATTCCGGCTGCATCTAACGGCTGCATATCCAGAAGTGTATAGCACTTGGGGATCGCACCGTACCAGTACTGCCGCAAGGATAAGGGAAGTAACATCCGGCTGTCTAACGACACACTTTTATATCCGAAATCCAGCTCCTGGATACACATCTTTTCCGTATCCACTCCTTCTAACTCATCTTCCCTGTATGGCGAGATAATAAAATCCCAGTAATCTTCCGATAATATCTTTTCTTTACATCTGTCTTCCAATGAAAAAAGCCTTTCATATACATTTGTTTTATGTATATGAAAGACTTCGTGTCATTCATTAATACTTTTATGCATTTGTATGCTGGTTCAGCATACGCTCGATGATCTCCACAGATTCTTCGATACCATAACTTGCACTGTTAAAACAGATATCATAGTTCACAGCATCTCCCCACTTCAGGCCGGTATAGAAATTGTAATATTTCGAATGCTGACGGTCAATCTTCTTCAAAAGGCGTTCTGCTTTTTATGATCCAGATTATTGACTTCCATGACTCTGTGTACACGCTGTTCAAAAGGAGCTGTAATAAAGATACTGATATGTGGAATATGATTATTTGCCAGTATCACATCCGCACATCGTCCCATAACAATGAAATCTTCTTCATTTTTGCCCTCTTACATATCAGATCACTCTGATTAAAGAAGATTGCATCTTCTTTTGTCAGACCATGATAACGGTCAAAATCTTTCAGACGTTCTTTCAGCGTCCGTCCGGATCCCTGGTACTTATTCTCAATCTCATTTGTTCCAAGATCTGCCACATCTACAACCGAATCTTTCTCCGCGTCCAGACGTCTCAATACTTCATTGAATATCTCTGCATCGTAATAGTTGATCCTGAGTGCATCTGCCAGTGCAAATCCAATATCATTACCCGCACTTCCATGTGTTCTTCCGATACAGATGATCAGATGATCATCCTTTGAAAACTTCTGACGCAGGTTCGATGTATTTAGCTTTGCCCTGTTTTCATCCAGAATCTCTACTTTTCCAAACCTGCCGGCAGTTCTGCGATTTCTTTTAATATCTCATCATATTTTCTCATCAGTCTGGATCGGTCTTCATCCTTACGGATCGTACGTGCCATGTTACTGATCAGCGCAAGCTCACTTCTGAGCAGATGCCCCTGTGGCTTTGTACGCATCAGCTTCACAAGACTTTCTACACAAGTACGTTTGTCTCCCGTAAAGGTACGGCCAAGAGAAGAACCTACACATTCATAGACTTCTCCGTCCAGATCATAGATCCGTTCCGCTATGTCATAGTATTTATTCTTATTTTCCATGTTCCGCACCTCCCCTTACAAAAAGAATACCAGCATATCGATAATAAATACCGGTACCAGACATGTCAGTGACCATACCATATATCCGAAGAACGATGGCATACGCACACCATTTTCATCTGACATAGATTTTACCATGAAGTTCGGCGCATTTCCGATATAGGTATTTGCTCCCATAAATACAGCTCCACAGGAGATTGCCTCCAGCATCTTAACAGGAACCGAACCAAGTGTCGTCACAACACCGCTCTTGAACCCAAGTGCTCCCGCCGTTGTAAGGAATACCAGATACGTTGGTGTATTATCCAGAAAACTTGACAGTGCTCCGGTTGCCCAGAACATTTCAAATGGTTTATTGATACCAAGTTCCGCACCATTTGCCTTCAGGATCATCAATGCAGGCTGCATCGTGATAAAGATTCCGATGAACAGAACCGCAACTTCCTGAATTGCTCCCCAGGTAAAATGGTTACGGATACGTACTTCTTCTTTTGTCGTTTTAAATGATAAAAATGCTGCCAGAAGGATGATCACAATCTCGATCACAGACGGGAATCCAAGCGTCACTTCTCCAAGGATATGGATTCCTTTTACCGTTCCGTCCGCATTCTGGAATGCAGACATACCAGGAAGCATTCCACTTAAAATTACAGCTCCGACAATCATTGCAACATATATCAGATTATGAAGTCCTACAATTTTAACGTGTGTTCCGGGCTCTCTGATATCTGGTTTTCTACCTTCCGCAATATCTTTTCTGTAAGCTCTTCTATCCAGAAAATAGAATAACATCAGCAAAATTGATCATGTTAAAGATCAGTATATGAAACAGCTTCAGGCTCCAGAAAAACGGAACACCACGCATGAATCCCATCAGAAGCGGCGGATCTCCGATCGGTGTCAGACATCCTCCCATATTAGAGATCAGGAAGATAAAAAAGATCATAATGTGACTCTTTCATTTTTCTCCACGAATTCATCTTAATAAACGGACGTACCAGAAGCATACTTGATCCGGTCGTTCCGATCACGCTGGAAAGCAGTGTTCCCAGAACAAACAATGCCGTATTGATCCTCGGTGATCCGGCAAACTCACCGTCAATTGTAATGTTACCTGCTACACAGAACAGACCGAACAATAAAATGATAAATGTCAGATAATCATTTACCACACATTCCAAAACCGTCTCTCCCATTGTAAACATTCCGTACTTTGCAGCAAACGGAACAATAAACAGTACCGACCAGAACGCAACTGCAAGCGGCTGATGCTTTTCCCACCAGTCCGGCTTGATCAGAGGCATAACGGCAATACTGAGCAACAGCCCTGCAAAGGGTATGCAGAGCCAAACTGGAATAGCTGATAATTCCTCCATTCCTTTCTCCTCCATTCTTCCTCAAGTAAAGTCTTATGTGTCATTGCATAATGAAAGCTGTCATTGACAGCTCTCTTAGCATTCTATATGTAAAATGTATTATTGAAGCCTTGGTACTTCCTGACCTCTCAACATTATTACCGGTCCCCCGGTTCCCTCAATATATTCTTTTGTGATAACAACCTCTCCAATATTGTCATCCTTCGGGATTTCATACATGATATCTAACATGAATTCTTCGATGATCGCACGAAGCGCCCTCGCTCCGGTATCTTTCTTCATTGCCTTTTTTTGCGATCGCATGAAGTGCGCCGTCATCGAATTCCAATTTTACTTCGTCTAATGCAAGCAGTTTCTGATATTGCTTCAAAATTGCATTCTTAGGCTCTTTTAATATCTCCACCAGCATATCTTCACTCATACCCTGTAAGGTAAATACAATCGGCAGACGTCCCAGGAACTCCGGTATCATACCGAATACACGCAAATCCTCTGTTGCGACCTTTTTAAGAATCTCTTTGTCGTTATTGTATTTATCTCTCAGATCCGCTCCGAATCCGATCGCTGCCTGTTTGGTCAGACGTTCTTTGATAATTCCTTCCAGATCCGGGAATGCACCTCCACAGATGAACAGAATGTTCCTCGTATTCACTGTTGTAAGCGGAACCATTGCATTCTTGCTCGTTGCCCCGACAGGAACTTCCACATCACTTCCTTCCAGAAGTTTCAGCATTCCCTGCTGTACAGACTCACCGCTCACATCACGCTGACTGGAGATTTTTTCTTCTTTGCGATCTTGTCGATCTCATCAATAAAAATGATTCCCTGTTCTGCCTTTTCGACATCATTATCTGCTGCCGCAAGCAGTTTGGATACAACGCTTTCGATATCATCACCGATGTACCCTGCCTCCGTAAGAGATGTTGCATCCGTAATTGCAAGCGGAACATCCAGAATCCTTGCCAGTGTCTTTACCAGATACGTCTTACCGGAACCTGTCGGCCCGATCATCAGCATGTTGGATTTCTCAATCTCAATGTCATCCATCGAATCCGTTGCCACACGCTTATAATGATTATATACTGCAACCGACATCACTTTCTTTGCATATTCCTGTCCTACCACATACTCGTCCAGTTTTGCTTTGATCTTGTGCGGAGCCGGAAGATTCCGGATATCTACTAACGGCTTGTATTCTTCGCCTTCTTTTTTCTTCTTGATCTTCTGCTGTTTTGGAATACTCTGCTCCATATCAGACATGTTGAATACCTGTACTCCCGGAATATTCATCAGCTGACTGTAATCGATCGGTCCGTTCGACATTGCATCAAAGCTCTTCTGCATGCAGTCATTGCAGACACAGATGTGGTTCGGAAGTTCGATCATCTTCCCTGCAACACTCTCCGGACGTCTGCATATAAAACATACCTTTTTCATACTCATCATCATTTTGTTTCTTATCATCCGAATCTGACGTCTTCTTTGTTGTTTCTACTTCGACGTCTTCTACTTTTTCGATTTCCTGATTGTTATCGTCCTGATTGGTCATTATTCTCTCCTTCTTACTTTTTGTCGTATCTTTCACTCTGTTTTATCCTGGTTCTATGATTCTTCCTGGTTCACCAGTTCCAGAAATGTCTCTTCGGAAATAATCGGGATCCCCAGTTCATTTGCTTTCTTATTTTTGGAAGATGTGCTGGTTACATCATTGTTGATCAAGTAATTCGTTTTGGACGTTACCGATCCTGTCACCTTTCCTCCCAGACTTTCAATCAATTCCTTCACTTCACCGCGGTTTGCAAAATGTGTTACGCTTCCGGTGATCACAAAATTGACACCTTCAAAAAATCTGTTTTTTTGTTGATGTCTCTTCCGGGATTGTCAACTCTTCTAAAAGCTTTCTGAAATTCTCCACATGCTTTGCATCTGAAAAATATCCGGTGAATGCCTTTGCCAGAACTTCTCCCACGCCCTGGATCTCATTTAATTCTTCTTCTGTAACCATCAAAAGGGCTTCTACATCATATTTCAACTCTCTGCAGATAACCTTTGCATTGGCAAGTCCGATCCCTGCGATTCCCAGTGAATAGACGACTCTTGGCAGCGTGGTTGTTCTTGCTTTTTCCACACTTTCGATCAGTTTCCTGTACGATTTTTCTCCAAATTCCTTCCATTCCCCGAATCTCGTCTTTGTACTGATCCAGATGGAAGATATCGGCAAATGTATGGATATATCCTCTGGAAATGAATTTTCCAGTGTTGCTTCCGACAATCCTTCTATATTAAGTGCATCTCTGCTTACGAATAATGCAAATGCCTTCACATGCTTTGCCTGGCATTCCGGATTCATACAGTATAATGCTTTCGCATTTCCTACCTGTCTGATCTTCGTCTCACCCTGACAGACCGGACATCTTTCCGGAATATCTTTCACACCGCTTCTTGTTAGATTCTCTGCAATCTGCGGAATGATCATATTTGCCTTATAAACTTCGATCTTATCTCCGATGCCAAGTTCCAGTTCTTCCATAATGCTGATATTGTGAACACTTGCACGGCTGACCGTCGTTCCTTCCAACTCCACCGGATCAAAGATTGCAAACCGGATTGATCAGTCCTGTCCTTGACGGACTCCATTCGATTTCACGCAGAATCGTTTCCCTGATCTCATCCTGCCATTTGAATGCGTAAGAATCTCTCGGGAATTTTGCTGTTCTTCCCAACGATCTTCCATACGCTATATCATCATATGATAGCACAAGTCCGTCAGAAGGAAAATCATTTTTACTAATCTCTGACGAAAATTTAGCAACTTCATCTTCTACTGTATCTCTGGTCACCATATGATATTCTACCGTCGTGAATCCCTGTGCTTTCAGCCATTCCATCTGACAAGCTCTGGAATTCTGAAAATCAACTCCATCTGCCTGCACTAACGTGAATGCATAGAACATAACATTTCTCTTTGCCGTGATCTGGTTATTGAGCTGTCTGACTGAACCACTGCATAAGTTTCTTGGATTTTTATATTTTGCATCTACATCTTCAATCTCTTCATTGATCTTCTCGAAGTCATGATATCCGATCACCGCTTCTCCTCTTAAGATCAATTCCCCCCGGTAAGCGATCTGCACCGGTACATTCTTGAATACCTTCGCATTGTTTGTAACCACTTCACCGACTTCTCCGTTACCGCGTGTGACCGCTTTATAAAGCTTTCCGTCACGATAAGTCAGCACGATCGTCAATCCGTCCATCTTCCAGGACATCAATACTTTCTGACTGCCAACGAAGTTCTTAAGCTCTTCTACTTCTTTCGTCTTATCCAGTGAGAGCATCGGGCTTTCATGCCTTTCTTTTGGGAGTTCACTGACAACTTCATATCCGACATTTACCGTCGGACTGTTCGACAATGTAATTCCCAGTTCTTTTTCCAGATTCTGCAGTTCATCATACAATCTGTCATATTCGTAGTTGCTCATGATCTCCTGCGCATCCTGATAATAAGATCTGGATGCTTTATTCAGAAGTTCTACTAATTCCAGCATTCTCTCGTTCTTTGACTGTCCCATATAATTCCTTTAACTCCTGTTCTGTTAATTCTCTTACCTGTCCCGGTTTCAGATCTCCAAGTTCCACGTTCATGATCCGTATCCTTTTTAACACATCCACCTTATATCCGAGTGCTTCGCACATGCGCCGTATCTGTCTGTTCAATCCCTGTGTCAGAATAATGGAAAATGTATATTTCCCGGTCTTTTTTACTGTACAGGGTCTGGTCACCGCATCCAGATTCTTTTCTTTGTCTCTGATGTGTACTCCCCGGCTCATCTTCTCAATGAATTCCAGGGTAATTTCTTTGTTTACTCTGACCTTATATTCTTTCTCATGTGCATATCTTGCGCGCATCATGCCGTTGATCAGATCTCCATCATTTGTCATGATCAGAAGCCCTTCCGAATCTTTATCCAGTCGTCCTGCATAGGTCACGCGTACCGGATAATTGAGGAACCGGATGATGTTCTTTTTCTCCCTTTTATCTTCTGTACAAACAATCCCGGCAGGTTTGTACACTGCCAGGACCGTTTTTTCCGTTTTGCTTTTGACCACTTTTTTTCCGACACGGACCTCCTGTCCGTCTTCTACTTTCATGCCGGGAGCTGCTGTCTTTCCATCCACAGTCACAATTCCCGACTCGATCAGCCTGTCTGCCTCCCTTCTGGAACAGACACCGGCTTCGCTTAAATACTTGTTCAATCTAATCATTCTGCAATACCCCGCTGATACTGTTATCCTGCACAAATGTATTACCGTTATACAGGAACAGAACACTTGTGATCTTATTTTTCTTCATAACTTCTCTGATATCATCATAATAATATCTTGGATCAACCACTATGATTTCTCTGTAATATGCCGTCAGAAACGGAATTACACTATTCGCATAGGAATCTTTTACAAGCAACAGTCTGTCTGTTGTATCTGCCGTCGTTCTGATATCCAGGATGGGATAATTACCGCCAAGAAATAATGCATATTTATCCTTTCCTTTCAACTTGGATGTATCGTATAACGTTGCTGTTTTCTTTTTTTCCATTCACGTTATTTACAACTACCTGTGGTGCTGTTTTCAGATCATCCGGTGCGTATATATAAATCGGCTCATTATAGTCTGTTTCATATCCGCTTGTCGCCGATAAGGTTCCGTTAAATGAATTCGTCACTGCATAGGATTTCATAGCCGGTGCTTTCGATGTATCCAGTTTCATAGCCGCAGCCAGCGCCTGATATCCATAGTAAGCACCAAGCGTCGTCCAGTGATGATCCGTATGGTAATATATCTTTTCTGCTCTGTGCTTTTTCAATGTATCTTCCACATTTACCCACTGAAAAGCTGTCCCAAGCGAAGCCTTTATTTTCTGAAACTGTTTATCCTGATCTTCTGTCACTGCACAATACGGAAGTTTGTCCGACTCAATATTTGCAGCATTCGGTACCAGCATCATATACATCGGGATATCTTTATGTGTCTTCTGAAACTTTTTCATTGCATCCAGATTTACTTTCAATTGTTCTTCATCCGGTCTGGCTATATCCTCTAACAGATAATGATCCTTTCCTTTAAATACACCATTTGCCTTACGTTTTCCTGCGATCAGATCAATACGGCTCTTTAAAGCTACCCAGAAATCTCTTCCCGCAAACTGATCCGATACATAAGATTCATACTGTTTCATCCATCTTCCGCTTTCAATACCGGAAATCGTAAGTCCTGGTCTTTGTTCCAGTGCCCGGTTTTCTTTTGCCGAAAATTCCCTGTCAGGAGTTGCAATATTTACCACGCAGAAGATAACCATCATTACAATAAACAGCAATGCAATTACTTTATTTCTCTGTTCTTCTCTTTCTCTTTCCCATTTCTTTCTCGACTGTCTCATCTTTGCTCCTAGAATCTGAAATACAGGAACGGATTATAGGTCTCCGTTACCAGATATGCAATACAGACAATAAACAACGCAGCATATACCACACTGTTAATGATTGTTGTATTCCATTTTTTTGTTCTTAACATATGCTCGTATCTGAAATGAACCAGCGGCGTAGAGCCAAATATCAGGATCAGCCACAGGATCAGGTTGCTTGTAAGAAGATACATACTCTCTCTGTCTGCAAAGCCATGTGCACCTGCACCAAACATCACTCTGATATAATCTGCTGCCTGTCCGAATGAAGAGCTGGAAAAAATAATACCCAGCCGATCACAACCAGAACAATACTGTAAATATGACGGACTACATCCGGAAGTCTGTCCAGTACCGGCGACAGGAGATACTTTTTCAATGATCAGGATCACCCCATAATAGAGTCCCCATGCCACGAAATTCCATGCAGCTCCATGCCATAATCCGGTCAGAAACCATACGATCAGAAGATTCCTGATGTGTTTGATCTTCGATACCCTGCTTCCTCCCAATGGAATATACACATAATCTCTGAACCAGCTGCTCAGCGAAATATGCCATCTGCGCCAGAACTCCGTAATACTCTTAGACACATATGGATAATTAAAGTTCATATTGAATTCAAATCCAAACATCTTACCGAGTCCGATCGCCATATCCGAATATCCACTGAAATCAAAATAAATCTGGAACATATACGCAAAAGCTCCAAGCCACGCCGTCACCACGGCTATATTACCTTTCGCAAGTCCGCTTACCTCTGTAAAAATCATCCCTGAGGTATTCGCCAGTAATACTTTCTTCGCAAGTCCCCGGATAAAATACATGCTTCCTTCTCCGAATTTTGTCCTTGAGACTTCTCTGGACGCAAGCTGTTCATCTACATCTGCATATTGCACGATCGGTCCCGCAATAAGCTGCGGAAACATCGTTACATATAATGCAAAATTAGGAAGATTCGTCTGCACTTTTACATTTCCCCGATATATATCAATGATATAGGATAATATCTGGAATGTATAAAAGGATATTCCAATCGGAAGCGGCAGTGCATGATAAGAAATATGTACCGGAAGTATCCCGTTCAATGTGTCCAATAAAAAGCCCTTCATACTTAAAAAAAGTCCAAGTACTGCCAGATTAATGATAAGGTTAAAAAATCCAAGGCTCCGCTTTGCAGCTCTCTTATCCGGCAGATTCCTTGCAATATCCAGTCCGCTGAAATAATTAAACAATATGGACAGTAGCATCAGAAACAGATATACCGGTTCCCCCCATGCATAAAACACCAGACTCGCCAGCAATAAGATCACATTCCGGAATCTTACCGGCAACAGATAATATAAGATCATCACAGCCGGCCAAAAAATGTAAATTAAAAAAACAATACTGCTAAATAACATCTCTCTAATTCCTTTTTATCAAATACTCTTCTTAAATGCCGCATCGATACGGTCTGCATCCTTTGAAACTGCCAGCAGCACATAACGTCCTCTGGTCTCAATAATTGCAGCATGTATCAGCTTTGTTTGTTCTACACCATAACCTTCAAAATTCTTTTCCTGTGTATTTACACGACTTTCCACTGCCTTTTCAACCGTCTCGATCTGACTTTCGTTTTTTACCTTTATTACGAGTATTTCATTCACACTCATAACGTCATCCGGAATATACAGACTGATTCCTTCATAATCATTGGCATTCAGACTGTAATATTTTTTCAGATCCTGTGTTGTGCCTTTTTTCATTCCTTCTAATTTTACGGCTTTTGTGATATTCTTTTCAATCGTGTCAACGGATACGGTATTATCCCCTTCCCGGGTCACAAGAAATACTACATAAATGATCAGGAGGACTACCATCAAATATTTTAACAGGTTAATCCTGTCTAATTTTCCGTTTTTCATTATAATTCTGCAACCTCCGCCATATGATTTACCCATTCTTTATAATAACCGGTCGACATATGGATTCCATCACCGGCATAATACTCCTGTTTCACCAGCTCTGTATTATCAATAAATGTTACTTTCTCTTTTTCACATAAATTTTTTTAATTTCTGATTGAACTCCGGAAATTTTTGCATAGACAGAATTCTGATCAATTGCAATCTGCGCTGTCGGAAGTATACTGTTAACATATATTTTCGTATCCGGCAGTGATTTTTTTACAGATCTCTGATCACTGGCCTGTAGGCTTTTATGAATCCATCCGCATCTCCATTCTGCGCTCCGACATCACTCATCCCGTAAGAAAGGAATAATACTGACGGTTTCCATCTCTTTTGCCCCCGGCAATATGATCTGCCAGTTTTTCATTATCCCTCGCCGACACACCGGCTCCACGGTCTGCCTGTACATTTGCCTGATCCAGCACACCATATTCGTACAATCCCTGTGTGATGGAATCCCCCTAGGACCAGACAATCTGCAAATTTTTTGCGCTTGCCGGCTGTTCTTCTGCATCCTGTTCTGCCTCACGTTCCTGCGTTTCTAACTCCTTAATCTTTTTATCTGCCTTAGACACATCCATCTCATCCATCGTCTTCAGGATCTCTGTGCCCTTCTTTGTATCCTTCTGTGGATTACTGAGCCTGCGTGCCACCGTAATCCCGCCAATCACCAGAATAGCAACCGCAACGATCACTGCAGTCTGAAGTACCCGGTCTTTTTCTTTCTCACTTTTGATTTCACTTTTCTGCTCTTCAGGATTCACCTCCTGAGTCTCTTCTTTTTCTTCATAAA
>ENA-OQHD01000410-OQHD01000410.1-human-gut-metagenome-genome-assembly--contig:-NODE-410-length-16076-cov-4.248291_pt1 | contig 16076 bp, 18 predicted proteins | sample MGYA00242560_ERZ504711 | MGnify/ENA primary metagenome ERZ504711 (study PRJEB26092, sample SAMD00036198) | human gut metagenome | host: Homo sapiens | study: EMG produced TPA metagenomics assembly of...
TAGGAGAACTCCTTTCAGTTGTGATAAGATGCAGTCTGAGAGGAGTTTTTTGTAGAATAGAGTAAATAAAAATGCTGTACAACTTGAAAATCTTGATAAAATATGGTAAAAATAGATATAGAAAATACCAGGAAAGCGGGCGGTAGAATGGAAGAAGTAAAAACAATAATACTGAAGGATGTATTGCCTTTTGTGGATCCGGTGGCGAGATCCCATGCAAGAAGAGTTCTGAAAGATGCAGAAGGATACAAGGAGCTTGTGATGATTTTCAGGGAATTGAATTCATGGGGCGCGGTTTTGCGGATGAAGTGTTCCGTGTGTTTCAGGAAGAGCATCCGGAGATAAAGATTACACCGCTTCATGCGAGTACATCTATGTTAGCGATGATTCGCCATCTCGGAGAAAAACAACAATAAATGATATTTACAGATCCCTTGTAAACCGTTACAATAGGAAGTCGGGGCGTTTGTCTCTGATATCTAATTTTATAGAAGAAAAGGAACAAGGGAAATGGGGATTTATCTGATTGTATGCCCGCTGGTGTTTCTGGCGGGCTTTGTTGATTCAATTGCAGGAGGCGGTGGACTTATCTCGCTTCCGGCATATATGTTTGCCGGGATTCCGGTGCATAATGCAATCGCGACGAACAAGCTGTCATCTTCAACAGGAACGGTAGTATCGACAGCGAGACTGATTAAGAATAAGAAAGTAGACTGGGGATTTGTACCCGGAACAGTGATCGGAGCGCTGATCGGTTCTGTTGCAGGGGCGAATCTGGCGTTGATCATCAGCGACCATATTTTGAAAATGGTATTGGTTGTTATCCTGCCAATTGTAGCTTTCTGTGTGTTGAAAGACAAGAATATGGATGTGGAAGTTCCGGTTGGAATGACAAAGAACAAGCAGTATCTGATCGCGATTGTATGCTCTTTGGTGATTGGTTGTTATGACGGATTCTACGGTCCGGGAACAGGAACCTTCTTGCTGCTTGTATTTACCAAGCTTGCGAAGATACCATTGGAGAAAGCGACAGGAAATGTGAAGATCGTGAATCTTTCTTCCAATATTTCAGCGCTGATCACATTTATCCTGGCAGGGAAAATCCTGTGGGGACTGGGACTGGCAGCATCCTGTTTCAGTATCGCAGGACATTACGTAGGTGCAGGAATGGTTGTGAATAATGGGGTGAAAGTGATCAAGCCGATTATTCTGATCGTGCTGGTGCTGTTATTGGTTAAGGTTGTGTCTGGGATATAAGTAACTGTTCAGAGCCAAGCAAAATTTCATAAAACAGGTGTAAAATGCTTGCATTTTTAAGGCTGTTTTTGAAATTTTATTTGGCGGATACGCCACACCGACGAAATGCGTAGCATTTTTGGAGGTTGGCTCTGAACAGTTACGAATATAATAAGGATATAACAGAAGCAGAATCATGGGGGAAATGATTCTGCTTCTTTGTGCATAGGCTTAACTTTTATACAAAATAACATAAATTTGTCAATTTTTATAAACATTATAATATAATACTCACATCACCAATCTCAGCACTCTTGTCTTATCCAATATAAAAATCGAACATACCATAAAAAGATGTGCAAGCAGCGTGCTGACGATCACACCGTTAGACTTAAGCAGGAATCCGGTATAGAATCCAAACCAGCAGACGAATCCGGAGTAACTTGCCATCAGGATAAGCAGTGGCAATTCTTCCCAGAAGCCGTGAAGCGTGCTTAAAAAGTCATCCATTGTAAAATCAAAGTAGATAAACCGGCCAACAGCAAGTGTGATGAAGTACATCATCAGTGAATCGTAGTTGTCATCATTGTAAATGAACTTGATATAAAGAAGTATCAGTATAATATAAAAGGAAGATACCAGTCGAATGGACGCCTTTTGGTTAGAATCTATTTCTTCCAATGGTACAAATACAATATCAAGCCATCCATTTAAAATAACGGAGAAGCAAAGGAAGAGTAACAGGATAATGTCCTGATACTTCTGCCAATAGATGGACACGCCTGGAATCCTCTCGTCAATCACATAGTAAAGTGACAGAAAGATCAGCACGGAGGTGCTGGCGAAGACCATCTCAAAGAAACTTTCAATAATGCTTCTCTTGCGCTCCTGGTGATGGCGGTTGATACGACGGATTGCTTTGTGAGACAGGGAGTCATCCTGTAGTCGCTGGCGTGTTTTCAATTTAGCTACGCCAAGAACAATACCGATCACAACGGCCAGCCCGATCAGCGAGACGAGCAGGTAGATTCCGATGTATTCAAAGTTAAAGTAGTGTGTAACATAAGTTCTCATTAAAATGCCTTCTTTCAAATTCCTTAGCAGGTTATAAATAGTTGTATAGCTTTCATTATCAATTATAGCACGGTGATGCAAGGGGAAAATACTGGTAACTGTTCAGAGCCAATACTGGATAAAATTCAACCTAGTCAAAAGAAATAAACTATGTTAGACTATCGATAGATTGATAAAAAGATAACAAGTATGGTATCTGTACAGAATGGATTGCCAGTCGTATGTAGTGCGAACAGTAATCAAAACAGTTTACCAGGGAGTGGAAAAAGGACAGGATGAGAATAATGAAAGCAATTGTATTCGACGTAGACGACACATTATATGATTTATCAACTCCATTTAAGCAAACATGCAGGGAGATTTTCCCGGAAGATACAGATTTAGATCTGGAAGGTGCGTTTCTCGCAAGTAGAAGATATAGTGATTCCGTGTATGCACGGTGCTTGAGTGGTGAGATGTCAATGGAAGAGATGTATATCTATCGGTTTAAGAATGCATTTCTTGATTACGGGAAGAAGATTGATGCACTCAAGGCATTGGAATTCCAAGCAATTTATGAAGAAAAACAGCATGAAATCAAGATGACAGATGCAATGAGACAGTTGATGCAGAACTTGAAAGAGAAGGTGACTCTGGGAATCGTTACAAATGGTCCGGCGCAGCATCAGTGGGATAAAGTGAATGCGCTTGGTGTAACGGAATGGATTCCAGTAGGTCATGTATTTATATCAGGAGCACTCGGGGTAGCAAAACCGGACAAGAGGATTTTCAGTCGTGCGGCGGAAAGAATGGGGATTTTGCCGCAAGAGATCTGCTATGTAGGAGATTCTTTTGAAAATGATATTGTTGGGGCAAAAGCTGCAGGATGGAACGCAGTCTGGTATAATCATCGCGGACATCAGGCAGCAGGTGATGTAAAGCCGGATGCAGTGGTAAGAAGTGAGGCAGAATTGATTGCATGTCTGGAGAAGATCAGCACAAAGGAGTGAGCGGAATATGCAGAAGGAAGCCCAAATAATCAAGGTGATGGCTGCTCTGGAAGCTGGATGGTAAAAGAAAACCTTTTAAAAAAGAAAATAACAGCTGTAAGAGAAATATTTTTCAATTACAGCTGTTATTTTTCTTTTTATTCGTTATTCTTCTACTTTTTCACTTTTATCTTTCGGCAGGATCAGACTGAGCAGCAGTGATACTACGAACACACCTGCAACAGCATTTCCGTTGAAGATATCTCCCACAGCCTGTGGGAAAGCGCTGAAGAAGTTCGCATCTGTTTGTGTAAGACCAACGCCGACGCAGAAAGCGAGAGATACAATGATCATTGTGCGGTCATTGAACTCGCAGTCTTTGAGCATCTTGATTCCTTCGTACAGGATTGAACCAAACATCATAACGGTACATCCACCAAGTACTGACTGCGGCAGGGAGTTAAAGAAAGCTCCAAGCGGCGGGAACAGAGATGCCAGGATCAGGATCAAAGCTCCCATAAGGATCGTGAATCGATTGATTACGCCAGTCATAGTTACAAGTCCGACATTCTGACTGAAGGAAGTCAGTGGAAGACATCCGAAACATCCGGAAATTGTACTGGAGAATCCGTCAACTGCAAGAGATCCCTGCAGCTCTTCAATCTTAATGTCACGGTCTAAAGATCCTTTACATACTGCTGTTGTAGCTCCGGTTGTCTCAGCAGCAGAAACCAGGAAGACAATCGCAATTGTAAAGAATGCTCCAAGGTCAAATACCGGTGTATGACCAGTGAAGAAGACAAGTCTTGGAAGGCTAAAAAATCCGATTTCACTGATTGTTTTGCTGATTCCGGAGAAATCGATCATTGGAGCAATACCAGCAACAGTAAAGATTGCGGAAAGGATATAACCGAAGATTAATCCAACAAGGATGTTCAGGTTTTTGTATACACCATGCAGTAAATATCTTGAAACCAGACAGACGATCAGTGTCACAAGACCTACAAGAAGGTGATACCAGGCTCCGAATGACTCAGAACCACTTCCACCGCCCCAGGAATTCATTCCAACCGGGAGAAGAGAAAGTCCAATCGCGATAACAACACAGCTGGATACAACCGGTGTTAAATATTTCTTCCAATACTGGGCACTTAAACCAACAACTCCCTCGAAGATACCACCAAGGATAATGGCACCGACCATACCTTCATATCCGAGATCCGGATTTGTACAGATCATCAGAAGACTTCCAAGGAAAGTGAAGCTGACACCCATAACGATCGGCAGTTTAGAACCAATCTTCCATATTGGATAGAGCTGTAAACAAGTACCGATTCCGGCTACGAACATGGCACACTGAAGAAGTCGAGTGATTTCAACAGCGGTCAGATGATCACCGGTGCCTCTGACAAGAGCGGCACTGCAGACGATTAATACAGGAGCAAGGTTGGCTACGAACATGGCCAGTACATGTTGCAAGCCGAATGGAACCGCTTTTCCGAGTGGTACACGGCCGTTCAGGACATAGATATTTTCTTCGCTGACGGTTGTGATATTTCGTTCTTTATCTTTCATAATTACATACCCGTTCTTTCTAGACATTTCATATAATGGTTTCTGTATCTGTTACTGGGCACAAAAGCTGTGCCCAGTCATGCTGTCCCCAGGCAGTGTAGAACAGCAACCCAATTCACTTTTAGACAGCGTCTGCTTCTTCATTTTTTCCCGAGTCTGCGAAGCATTGTCTTCTTGACTGCACGGAAAATGTTTTCATAACCTGTGCAGCGGCACAGATGGCCGGACATCATTTTACGGATCTCATCATCTGAGAATTCTTTGCCGGCATTCAAAAGTTCAGTTGCACTCATGATGAATCCAGGTGTACAGAAGCCACACTGAACAGCTGCTTCATCAATAAATGCCTGCTGGATATCGGATAACTCACCATTTGGTCCGGCGAGACCTTCAAGAGTAAGGATTTCTTTTCCCTCAGCCCACACACCGAGATAGATACAGGAGTTGAAGCATTCCCCATCAATGATTACATTGATGCTCCACATTCTCCGACTTCACAGCCTTTCTTTACGCTGGTCAGACGGAAGTCATCTCTTAAAACATCTGTAAGTGATGCACGGACATCGATCATTTTCTCAACTTTCTTACCGTTGATCGTGCAGGTAAGTAATTTGTACTGTTTATTCATCGATCACACCTCCTGCCAATCTGATAGATTCTGTCAGTGCACGCTCTGCAAGAACAGTAGCGATGTGCTGACGGAATGCCTTGGATGCTCTCCAGCTGTCACGTGGATTGATATCTTCCAGAACAGCCTGACCAAATTCATGAACAACAGCTTTTGTAAGCGGTTTACCCTTTGCTTTTACCTCAGCAGAAGGCGCACGCATCGGAACAGGTCCGGCAACTCCGTAAGCAATTCTGACATCCTCAATCGTCTTCTTATCCTCAGAGAGTTTTACATTGACAGAACATCCTGTTGTTGCGATATCCATTGCATTACGCATTGCGTATTTAATGTAATGTCCGTGGTAGCCTTCGTAAGCTTCCTTCGGAATGATGATCGCTGTCTGAAGCTCTGCCGGTTTCAGATCAACGACTCCTGCTTTAATATAGAAGTCATGGATCGGGATTCTGCGAACTCCGTCCGGTCCTGTGATCTCAACAATTGCATCCCATGCATGAAGTGTTGAAGCGGAATCAGCGGATGTAACACCATTACATGTGTTTCCACCGATCGTTCCGATGTTACGGATCTGTGGTCCACCAACCATATCAACAGCTTCTCCAAGTACGTTGATATGCTTCTGGATGATCGGATCCTTTGTAATATGAGAGAAGCTGGTCAGAGAGCCAATGCGGATCGCACCGTCTTCTTCATAAGATATGCCTCTCATTTCATCAATTTTATAAATGCTTACAAGTTCTTTTCCTGCGCGGCGTCCTTCACGCATCTGTACAAGAACGTCACTTCCGCCGGCAATGATCTGTGCTTCCGGATGTTCCTGTAAAAGCTGTATAGCATGAGCTACGCTTTCAGCTTCATAAAGTGCTTTAAGATCATACATTTGCTTCTCCTCCTTCCTCAAACATATGTTGTTCCTTCATACTGCGGAATAGATGGTGTGGATTCACCGGTGCATCATTTACATAGACACCTGTTGCCTGATAAACTGCGTTACGGATTGCAGGTGCAATGGAACATGTCGGTGGCTCACCAAGAGATTTTGTTCCGAATGCACTTGTAGGCTCCGCATTTTCTACGAAATAAGCGCGTAGTCTCGGGTGATCCATAAATGTGGATAACTTGTAATCGAGCAAGTTATTATTTAATGCTCTTCCGGTCTTCGGATCAAAGAGCAGGTTTTCAGAAAGTCCGAATCCGATTCCCATACTCATACCACCGTGTACCTGAGCTTCAGCAAGTGCCGGGTTGATAAGAGTTCCGGCATCATGTACATTGACGAGATCAAGCAGTTTTACCTTACACATCGGGATGTCAACTTCAACTTCTGCAAATGTACATCCGAAGGAGTAAGCATTGGACTTAATCTGTGCTGTGCTTTCAGCTGACAGATGCTCACTGTGTGAAAGGCTGTAAAGTGCTTCTGTTGAAAGATCTCCAAGAGACATCAGAACACGGTTGTCTGTGATACGAACAATCTGTCCGTCGATGATATCCAGGTTGTATTCAGGCATTCTTGTCAGTTCATGCGCATATTTCAAAATGCGATCTTTCAGAAGCAGTGCTGTCTGGCGGATTGAGAATCCGGCTGTATAAGTCTGACGGGATGCATAAGCACCTGTTCCGAATGGTGTAACGTCTGTATCCTGACAGGAAACAACGTGTACAGCCTCAAGCGGAACGCCAAGAATATCTGCAGTCATCTGTGAATATGCAGTATCAGCACCCTGTCCGATCTCTGTCTCACCAAGCTGAACCTGAAGAGAACCATCCTGATTCAATACCATACGGCAGGAAGATGTCTCAAGTGAGATTGGCCATACAGCTGTGTTGTACCAGAAGACTGCCATACCGATACCTCTGCGGATATCTCCTGTCTGGTTCTGGTATTCTTTGTATTTACGAAGGTAATCAGTAACTTCGATTCCTTTGTCAAGACACTGATTGAATGTGTCGCTGTATAATTCATTCTTAGAAAATGCATCCTTGAATCCGACCGGCATCAGGTTTTTGCGGCGGAATTCAAGCGGATCCATGTTAAGTTTTGCACAAATGTCTTCTGTATGACATTCTACAGCCCACATTGCCTGTGGAATTCCATAACCACGCATCGCACCGGCAACGGATTTGTTTGTGAATATTGTATAAGCATCAGCCTCTACGTTATCACAAGGATAAAGCTGCGGGAATGCGCCAACACCTTTTGCACAGATGCTGTGACCATGGGAAGCGTAAGCACCCTGATCAGAAAATGCTTCCAGTTTTCTTGCAGCAAATGTTCCATCCGGGCGAACCCATGAAATGATGTGGCTCTTGATCGCATGACGTACACGAGTAGAAACAAAGGTCTCCTCTCTTGGTACATCAAGTTTAATAAGATGTCCGTGAAGCTGCATGGACAGCCATGCACAAAGTGGTTCATACAAAACATCCTGTTTATTTCCGAAACCACCGCCGATGTAAGGCTTAACGACACGGATCTTACCCCATTCAACTCCGAGTGCCTGACCGACAACTCGACGTACGATATGAGGAATCTGAGTAGAACTTACAACCTTGATGCGGTCGCCTTCCATCTCAGCATAGCAGATGAAGTTCTCAATATGACAGTGCTGAACGGTTGGTGTGCTGTACCAGCCTTCTACTTTGATCAGTCCAGGTTCTTTGATTGCTTCTTCGTAGTTACCTTTACTGATCGTTGTGTGTTTGAGAATATTGTTTGGATATTTATCATGAAGCTGAGGAGCATCCTCTTTCATAGCATCCATAACATCCAGAACAAATGGATATTCTTCATATTCTACTTTGATCGCACGAAGTGCCTGTGCAGCGGAAACCTCATCCTCTGCTACAACCGCAGCGATATCATCCCCATAAAATCTGACGCGGTCTGTAAGTACAAGACGATCGGCAACATCCTGATGTGATTTATCTGTGGACCATGGATGTCCGGCAGTTGGGAAATAATGCTTCTCCTTTAAATCAAAACAGGTAAATACTTTTACAACTCCAGGTATCTTCTCAGCTTCAGAGGTGTCAATAGAAAGAACACGTCCGTTGGCAATTGTAGAGTGTAAAATACGTGCAATATAGGCACTCTTATCACAGAGATCATCGGTATATTTTGTACGTCCAATTACTTTATCGTAGGCATCTACACGAGTAACCTTTTTTCCTACATACATGTTATCCCCTCCTTAAACATAAGTTTGGATCAACCGTTTACGTAAAAATCAATATCCTGTTTCATCTGAAGATATTGGGCCTTGGTAATCACGATCTTTCCTTTATTCAGCGTCAGAAGATTCATCTCTTCCAGCTTTCTGATGTTTCTGTCCAGAGTTTTAATAGAAATCCCCACTTCTTCGGAAATGCGCGCTCGTGTCTGGTTAAGTACCAGAATCTCCGGTGCCGGGATCTTTTGTTCATATTTACGGACCAGATGAACCATTAATCGGTCTTTTCCTTCCATAAACAGATATTTCCTGGCTTCCGCAGTTTGCAGAACGAGGCGGCTGATATTTTCCTGTGTTCTCATGAACAGTGCATCAACATCCATACGCATCCACTCCATATAATAAATAGATGGAATGGCAAGCAGCCGACATTTTGTTGAAGACAGAATGCTGATCCGGTATCTTGGAAGTCCGGCAAAACATTCAATCTCACCAAAGAAGTCACCTGGTCCAAAGTCCTTAAAGAAATAAGATTTCTCATGCATCGGCCATTCGACTCCGGTTACTTTCCCTGATAAAATGATGTATATGTACTTGCATTCTTCTCCGGCTTTGATAAAAGTCTGGTCAGCTTCCACATCGATCACGGACATGTAATACTTGACTTCCTCCGTACAGTTTCTGAAAAGCCGGTTCATATATTCCTGCGTTTTTTAAGTGGTAAGCTATTAAATAAATCCACGAATCTTCCTCCTCCGTTTTTATTCATTATAGAGAGAAAAGCTGATACATTAAAAGGCCATGTGACATTTTTTCTCCGCTTTTTTGAATTATGGCGTTTTGAATAAAAAATGACTATAAATTAATAATATTATAACGTTTATTTGGTGAAAATGACAGTTAAAATTGAGGAAATATTGATTTGTAGAAAAAAATTTAAATTTGTGCTTGCATATCTCTGATACGTATGATAAGATATAACTCGTGTCAGAGATAACACAAGACACGCGGGTGTAGTTCAATGGTAGAACACCAGCCTTCCAAGCTGGATACGTGGGTTCGATTCCCATCACCCGCTTTTTTTTCGTACCCGTTTTTAAAAAAGGAAGGAGGCCAAGAACATGAAAACAGCAATTACAATCGCCGGAAGTGACTCTAGCGGAGGCGCAGGAATCCAAGCTGATATCAAGACAATGATCACCAATGGAGTATATGCAATGAGTGCGATTACTGCATTGACAGCGCAGAACACAACAGGTGTTACTTCTATATTAAATGCAACACCGGAATTTTTAGGACAGGAGCTTGACAGTATCTTTACAGATATCTATCCGGATGCCGTAAAGATCGGGATGGTTTCAGATAAAGAACTGATCAAAGTTATTGCAGCGAAGCTGCGTCAGTATGAAGCAAAGAATATTGTAGTAGATCCTGTTATGGTAGCAACAAGCGGAGCGAAGCTGATCAGTGATGATGCGGCGGATACATTGAAGGAAGAATTATTCCCGCTTGCAAGTGTACTGACTCCGAATATTCCGGAGGCAGAGGAGTTGATCGGAAGAAAGATCACAAGTGCAGAAGAGATGATCGATGCGGCGAAAGAAATTTCAGAAAAATATCACTGTGCAGTACTCTGCAAGGGTGGACATAACTTAAATGATGCGAATGATCTGCTGTATGCAGATGGAGCGTATCGATGGTTTAACGGAAAAGAATTGATAATCCGAATACTCATGGTACAGGCTGTACATTGTCTTCTGCGATTGCTTCTAATCTTGCAAAAGGATTCTCATTGGAGGAGTCTGTGGAGCGTGCAAAAGAGTATATCTCTGGGGCACTTGCAGCAATGCTTGACCTTGGGAAGGGAAGCGGTCCAATGGATCATGGATTTGCTATCCAGAATGAATATACAAAAGAAGCAGAGGCATAAACTATGGAAAAAAGAACATCATTATTTGAGAACGGATTAATCTGGTTTGGAGCAGGAGTCTCCATTGCTGAGATTCTTACAGGGACATATTTTGCAGCTCTTGGATTTGGCAGAGGGCTGGCAGCCATTCTGGTAGGACATGTGATTGGATGTATCATGTTGTTTCTGGCTGGAGTGATTGGCGGTAAGACAAGAAAAAGTGCCATGGAGACAGTAAAAGACAGCTTTGGAAGTCATGGAGGACAGCTTTTCGCAATCCTGAATGTGCTTCAGCTTGTCGGATGGACTGCAATTATGATCTATGATGGAGCACTGGCAGCAGAAGGCATCTTTACAGTGGGACACTGGGTATGGTGTCTGGTAATAGGTGCATTGATCATTGTATGGATTCTGATCGGAATTACGAATCTTGGAAAGGTAAATACAGTTGCGATGGCAGCACATTTTTATTCTTACATTGATTCTTTTAAGATTATTTCTTTGATGGAACTGTAGTTACATCCATTACCGATGAGACATTTTCCTTTGGAGCAGCAGTAGAACTTGCGGTTGCAATGCCATTGTCCTGGCTTCCGTTGATCAGTGATTATACAAGAGAGGCGAAAGAACCTGTGAAGGCAACCGCAGTCAGTACAGTTGTTTATGGAGTTGTAAGCTGTTTTATGTATCTGGTCGGAATGGGTGCTGCATTGTTCACAGGAGAAAGTGACATCGCACAGATCATGGTAAAAGCAGGACTTGGAATCGCAGGTCTTCTGATTATTGTATTTTCAACAGTTACAACCACTTTCCTGGATGCTTATTCAGCAGGAATTTCAAGTGAATCCATCTTTGCAGGACTTAAAGGAAAAGTACGTTGCTGTAGTTGTAACAGTGATCGGTACCATCGGAGCAATTGTCTATCCGATGGACGATATCACAGATTTCCTGTATCTGATCGGCTCTGTATTTGCGCCAATGATCGCAGTGCAGATTGCAGATTTCTTTATTCTGAAAAAGGAAAAAATCGGAAACAGGATTCGATTGGTGTAATCTGTTGATCTGGCTGGCCGGCTTCATTTTATACCGTGTTCTGATGAATATTGATATGCTGCTTGGAAATACACTTCCGGATATGGTTTTGACAATTCTTCTTTGCATGATCGTGGCAGCAGTAAGAGGAAGAAAGAAAGCATAGCCTTTTAAAGGTCAGCGCGAAGCATAACCTTTGCGGTAAAGACTCCATCTTCATAAGTAAAATTACAAGAACCATCGTTCTTTTCTGCCATTCTGCGGACAGACTGGGTACCGATTCCCAGACCTTTTCGCTTGGTGGAATGGAACAGATGGTTCTTTTCTTTGATCGTTCCGTCAAAATTATTTTCTACCCGAATTAAAAGAATAGAAGCAGAATGTTGATAGATTTCCAACGATATCTGCTGCTGCGCAGCGGTAGTTTTGCGACTGGCTTCCAATGCATTTTCTAATAGATTGGAAAGAATAAGACAGAGATCCATTTCATCTACGGAAAGTTCTTTTGGAAGATCAACACGGGCATCAAATGGAATTTCTTCTTTTTGGGCAAGCGCATAATAATATCCGATTACGTTATCGACAGAGTGATTTTCACAGAAGTGATAATCAAGGGTGGGATTTATCTATGCATTTTTCAGGTATTCTTTGATCTTTTCTAAATCACCGTCTTTGGCCATGGCAGAAAGTTGTAAAAAAGTGATGACGAATATCATGTCGAGCCTGTCTGGCTTCTTCAATCGCACTTCTTAAATTCTCATATCGTTCCTGCTGTACAGAAAGAAAAAGATTTTCCTGCTGAAGTTTTTTGATTTTTATTCAGGATATTAGCCATCATTAAAAACATCGAGTAAAATAATGCAAGGATGAGTAGAAGAGCATAAACAATCACAATGTATCCACGCAGAAAACGCTGCGTGTGCAGGATGGTATTATATTTTGGAATCAAAGCAAGGTTCAATCCGATGACCAGAACCGGGAGAATCCAGAAAACATACCAGGTCTGAGCAAGATTTTCATCTTCTACCATTTCTTTGACTGAATGGGAGGCTGGATACCATATGAGAAGGACGAAAAGAATGCAGAAAAGATTATACAGGATTCCAAAAGTAGAAAAACCGGAAAATGCAAGGTGTTCAGAACCAAAATTCAACATTGCAGAAGCAGCTCTGGAAAGGCTGTTAAAGCAGGAAAAAACTGCACAGACGGCAAGAAAGATGCTGACAGATTTCCAAAGTGAAATTAATAAAGTGTTATGATATAGAATAAGTAGAACAAATAAAAGAGGAAGAAGAACAGATCTTGTTGACAAATGGAATCTATAGCATGCAAAACCACAAAAACAAGAGCATATAATAAGAAGCGGAAGCATCCAGACAGCCAGCTTCTTAGGTGTTTGCTTCAGAGATGATCTTACCGGCAGATAGGCAAGCAGCATACCAGGAATCAAAACAGTAAATTCCAAAGTCTGGAAAATTAAAATCCGCATCAAAATCCCCCCTTTTGAAATAGATAATCCATAAAGTGTTGTCGTGCAGGTTTGCACAGTTCTCTACTGACAACGATCTTGCTTCCATCATCTAAAAGAAACATTGTTCCGTCAAAATCAACAGCATGTTCCATGTTGATGATCGTCCCTCTGTTGCAGATAAAAAAGCGGGAATCTTCTTTTAATGGAGCAGTAAAAGTCCCAAAAGACTGTCGGATGACAAGTTCTTTTTCTTTTGTTGTATGAATATGGATCATATGAGAAAAATGATCTGCGTGAACGATCGTTTTAAATGGTATCTGAAGATCACTTCCATTTACTTTTACTGTCAGTTTTTTCTCCGAAGCCGGAATCCGGGACAGGATTTCATCGATTAAAGAAGACAGTTCTTCTTCTGTATAAGGTTTTACCAGATAATGCATGGCACGTACTTTAAAACCCTCCAGTGCATGATCCAGGGATGTTGTAGTAAAAATCAACAGACAGTCTTTGTTGGTATTTCTAAATTCACGGGCGATTTCGATTCCATTTGCCCCGTTCATATAAATGTCCAGAAATAAAACTGTGAAATCATGTTCTTTTGAAGCCTTGAGAAATGCTCTCCGTTCTCATATTCATAGCAATGAAACTCTACATTTTTCTGATCTAATATATTTTCTAATCGTGTTCGAAGCAGAATACGCTCTTCTGCAATATCATCAACAATAGCGATTAACATACGAATATCCTCCCTGATTTGTATCTATTCAAAATAAATACAAACGTTTTTGACATAGGATTAGTATACCACAGAATGACGATTCGTGCCATTTTCAGACAGTTCATGCCAAAGATATTGAAAAATCGGGATTTCAAAAATATAATGATAAGAAATATGATTGCCGATAATATAGCAAAATACAAATGAGGAGGAAAAAACAGATATGAAAACAATAAAAAGGATAATGGCAGCGCTCATATGTATGACGATAGCACTTACTGGGATTCCAATCAGTGTAAAAGCGGCGGATTCAAGTGGAAGTATGTCAACAGAGATGGAGACAAATAGTGAATTATTTATTACACTGGAAGAGAACAAAGACTATCGCTGGAATGTAAATGATGATGCAGGGAAAAGTAGTGTTGTTCATTTAGATACTTCAGAAGGAAATAATTGTCGTTTCCGTTTAGACCATATAGAAAAGGAATGGTATGGAATCAAACATATCAAAGTGAACGGAACAGATCGCTTTGTTGATGTGGATGGTAAAAGCAAGGATAGTGGTGCAGTGCTTCATGTATGGGAGTCTTCAGATAGTGAAGTAAAGGGAAATAATCACCGCCAGTTTGCCTTTTATTATATCGGTAATGATGCAAATGGAAATGCGAGATACTATATTAAGAATAGAAACAGTGGAAAATGGATTGGATATGAAGGAAAACTGAATAATAATAATCCGAAAATCATCCAGACAGATGAGAGCAACAGAAAAGTCTGGCTGATCACAAAATCTGTAGTTCCACTCACAGGAAAAGAAAGTCAGGTTTTAAAAGAAGAAGATACAAGTGCTATTTGTGAAATTCATGAAGCAGGAAAACTTGATGCTTTAAATAGAGTAAGCAATCTGTCAGCTCCAGGATCTCATCCAACATTTCAAGTAATGGGAATAACCAGTAAATGGAAATTGAAATGGAAATCAGAGTATCATGCTTATCAAATAGATGCGGTCTCTGATGGTGAAAGCAAAACGAATCTATCTTTAGATGTAGAAGGAGAATCTGGAAAACTTAATGCAAGTGTGAACGTCTGGACGACTGAAAAAATTTGACAGGAATCAGAATACAAGTCAATTGTGGCGATTTTTTAAGCAGAAAGATGGTACGTATAAAATTCAGAATGCCAGAACTGGATGGTATATCGAAAATAGCGTCCCAACTTTAGTGTTTGGGAAAAAGGGAATGAATGTAGAGTTATCTATTTTAGCAGGTAATACAGCTGCAACAGCTTACAGTTATGCGAATGAATGGATGGCAGGCATTCCAGATGATGCACTACTGTCTTCTGTTAATATTCCGGCAACACATGATACCGGAACAGCAGGGGTTGTGGATGATTTAGTTCCAAGTGTATCCATTACATCATGTCAGAATCTTTATTATGATGAGCAGTTGAATATGGGGGCTCGCAGCTTTGATATCCGTGCAAATGCGACAAAAGATGAAGCTTCTGCGGCAGACGTAAAGATTGTACATGGAGGCGAATTATGGCAGTGTCAGGAAAAAAATTGGAAGTGATCTTACATTACAGTCAATCCTCAATACTTCCCTCGGCTTTTTTAGAAAAGCACAAGTCAGAAACAGTCATTCTTACAGTAAAATCAGATGCCGGTTCTACTGTTGGACTGGAGCATGCGGTCGCTCAATTTATTGCAAAAAAATAAGGACAAGGTCTACAGTGGAGGGGATATCCCATCAATGAAGGAAGCAAGGGGAAAAATCATATTTCTTCGAAGATTTAATCTAACCAAGAACTACGAAAGTTCGGTTGAACGTGCGATGGGATTTAACCTTACGAATTGGGATGACATAAAATATAAAGATTATAAATATGCGTACAAGTTATATGATGATGGGAAAAAATCATGTGTATATTCAGGATGCATATAATACATATGGAAGTGAGAAGTGGCCGTATATATTAGAAACGATGAAGCAGACAACAGGACAGGATACAAGCCATCCGATCGAGTACAATTCTTGGGTATTTAATTATACTTCTTGCTCACGAGGAGCACCGTTAGGATTGACACAGGAAATTAATCCGAGATTATTTAAAGACGAAGACAATTGTATTGATAACCGATTCCTTGGAACAGTAATGCTTAACTTTATTGATGATCCAATGGCACGGTTGATCTATGAGACAAACAGCAACCTGATATTTGAACCAAAGCTTCCGACACCGGAAGTAGAAGTTGAATATGGTCAGACACTGGCAGAAGCTACATTAAAA
>ENA-OQHD01000411-OQHD01000411.1-human-gut-metagenome-genome-assembly--contig:-NODE-411-length-16053-cov-4.294173_pt1 | contig 16053 bp, 18 predicted proteins | sample MGYA00242560_ERZ504711 | MGnify/ENA primary metagenome ERZ504711 (study PRJEB26092, sample SAMD00036198) | human gut metagenome | host: Homo sapiens | study: EMG produced TPA metagenomics assembly of...
CCATTGGATGAGATATCATAAAAATCCATCGTATTTAAAATATTATTAAGTACGGTGGATTTTTCATGTTTCATTTTTTGCTTTTTATTCTTACTCCTTGTATTCAAACTTACGGATCTCACAATTCCTGATACCGAATCTTGCAAATTCATCATTTGTCATATCACCAAAATAAGACTGTATCGCTCTTGGAAATCCCGTTATGTGCAACCAGAAGATACGTCTTCTGATCTGATTCATTTTTTAATATCATCGAGCAGATCATAGATCCGGTGACAAAGCTTCAGCATCGATTCGCCGCCTTCATAAGAATTAATAAAATTAGCCTTGGCCTTCTGGAACTCTTCTCCATTTCTCGGCGTACCTTCGTATTTTCCAAAGTTCTGTTCTTTCAGGCGCATTTCTTCACGCATCGGGATCCCGGTTACCTCAGATACATGTCTGGCGGTCTCCTTTGCCCTGATCAATGGTGAATACAGTATCTCATCAATCTGAATTCCCTGCTCCAGAATTGCCTGTCCCAGTTCTTCTGCCTGCTGATGGCCCAGTTCTGTCAATTCAATATCCGTTGCTCCGCAGATCTTATTCTCTACATTCCAGACTGTCTGTCCGTGTCTTGCAAAATATAAATGTCCCATTTCTGTTTCCTTTCTGCTCTTACCGCCTATATAAGTTCTGCAAGAACCGGCAGTTTCTTTTTATAAATTCTTCCCGAAAATGCAATATGCGGCAACTCATAAAATGCCACATTCTCCGGGCAGACCGGGCGATACAATGGATCCGCCACAACGCCTTTTACATTCTTTAAACTCTGAAGTGCCTGCTCCAGTTCTTCTTCTCCACAAACTGCAATATCTCCATCCGCAAGTAATCCTTTCTTTTCCCTTAGCGGACAGATTACTCTTACAGATATCTGATATTCCGTCTCGATCACCGCTGCCAGAGATTCCATGATCACTGGTTCGCCGATTAATATGATCTGATTTTCTGAACTTTTTTTCCAACTCGTTTCCTGTCAGGCCGATATGTCTTCCTTTTTCGAGATATGCTACCTGCTTTTTTTCTTCTATTGCATTCAACAGAGTTTTCATAAATCCCCGAATCGGTGTACCGGTCACATAAGGCGTCCCGAATCTTTCCTGCAATATTTCCGCCGCCCGGAGTCCCGTCGAAGAGACCACCAGATTCACCTCTGCCTCCGGTGCGCGAGCAAGGTTTTCCAGTGTATCTCCCATCGCCCAGGTCGACAACACCTTCCATCCCGCCTGTTCCACATTCTGTATCAATGCATCCACATGCTCCTGTGGTCCGAAATCGAGCGGTGTCACACCAAGAAGATTCACGCTCTTTGGCGTCACTTCTCTCTTTCCTTCGATACGTTTCGCAATCTCTGCAAGTGCTCTTCCAACACCATATACATAATCATGCATGCCGTTTGTAGGAACGGAAAATGCCGGAATCCCGAGATCTTGTTCCAGTATCTTGGCGATTGCTTCAAAATCTGTTCCATTCATATAGGGAATCGGGGAGCCCGCAAGTGCTATAAACTTCGGCTTTAATTCCTCTGCCGCAATCTCGATATCACGGATCAGTTTCTCATCATTTCCCATAACAGCATCGATCTCCGTAAGTCCCGAGATATAGATCATGCTGTCCTGGTCATACCAGCGAATCTCATCGTGTGTATTATATGTAGAATTACAGCCGGACGGATCATGCATCACTGTCATCCCGCCAAGTTCATAGAGTGCCGAGCAGACACCGGATACATCCGCTGTATAAATTGGTATGATCTTATAACTTCGTTTCATATGCAGCTTTCGCACCCCCAACCTTTCCGGATGATCAGATCTTCCGGATCTTTTTCTTCCTGCCAGGCTTCTATCATCAATCCTGCCACTTTCCGGATTCCGTCAAATCCATACAGTCCGGCACCTTCCACCAGATTGACAAAATGCTTCGTTCCGGTAAACCACGCTGCTTTCTGTCCGATTGCCAGTACATTTTCTTCTTTCCTCGGACGCATCCGCATCTCTGGGTGGATCGTCGGCTCATATGAAAGACCAGGATATTGTTGTTTCAGCCACTCAAATGTTGCTTTTTCTTCCGGATTTACCGCATCCAGATAGATTCTTGTCACAGAAAAGCCATGTGTCAGTAACAGCTTTGCAAGCTCCAGCGGTCTTGGATGAAATGTGTGATCGATCATGATCTGTGCATCTCCGATTATTTGTCTTGCTTTTTTTCAAAACTGCTTCACACAATGCAATCTCTCTTTCTATGGTCTCATCTATCTCAACATCTCTTACACTTTCCGTAACCGTCTGCTCCAGCATTCTCCATTGTCTGATGATTTCTTCATAATCAAAGCTTCCCGGAAGATATAACGCTTTCTTCCCAAGCCTCTCTGCCTGACTTTCCAGTCCATATTTTCCAGGCGGATAGCATGCTATTAATATTCTACTGTCTGCAAGGTTCTCATAAGCTTTCCATGAGTCACAGGTCGGAAGTTCTCTCACTTCTATATTCTCTGCCTTCAACAAACGTTTGATATCACTCGTCTCATCCAGCGCAAAATCACTGCCTAAAATTGTCACTGATCTTTCTGAATCAGACTTCCCTGCATTTCTTTCCGGAAGTGCGTCGTAGATCGACTTCCGAAGCTTCTGATCCGGCGTCAGTCCGTGCTTCTGCATGATCGGATCCATATAACAGCGGATGAAAAGATCTCCGGAAATCTCGCTTCCAATTCTTCATATACCCGTTCCAGATCACATCCCAGGAAATGATGCAGGCATACTGTAAATAATAATACCGCCTTCGGATGATCGCCTCGTTTCTTTAATACATCTGTCACTCCCTCGATCGTCACATCTTCCAGATTACCATTCAGAAGGTCCTCCTCTTCTACGATCACAAAAGAGAACCTGTCTGCGGCATTCATCTCGGCTGCTGTCAGAACAACTCCCCGCATACAGTTATCCGCACAGACATAGATCTGGATCGCTTCCGGAAGAAGCATTCCCGTATGAACAATATTCCAGTTCCCATGCGCCGGGGAATTGAATTCCAGACCGCTTGATTCTCCGGCTTTCTTAACGTTTCCATCCCTCCCCGGATTCTTTTGACAACTCATAGATTACTTCCGCAAGCTTTCTATATTCTTCCGCCATCTCACTGCCTGGGAAACACTCCATAACCGTCTTTCCTTCTTCTTCCGCTTCTGCCACAAGTTCACTGTGAGATAATGTTCCTATCACCTGTGTCTTGAAATCATCTGCCAGCTCTTTTACCTTCTCTTCTTCTCTTGCCACATTTCTGCGATTTAAGATAATCCCTCCAAGAGACGCATATCCACGGGTCTTGAAATTCTCCACTGCCATCGCAATATTTGCCCCGGCATGGATTGCCATATTTTCTCCCGAAGTGATGATAAAGACTTTATCCGCATGTCCTTTCCTCATCGGCATAGAAAATCCACCGCATACAACATCCCCGAGTACATCATAAAGTACAACATCCGGCTGATATACTTCATATGCTCCTGTCTCTTTTAACTTTTCCAGTGCCGTGATAATTCCTCTTCCTGCACATCCAAGTCCCGGCGTCGGACCACCTGCCTCTACACAGATCACACCCTGATAGCCGGTCCGCACCATATCTTCTAATCTCAGATCCTGCTTCTTTTCCCGGAAGAGGTCCAGTACAGTCGGCACCGCTTCCCCGTGTCTTAATGCAATCGTCGAATCCGCTTTCGGATCACATCCGATCTGCATCACTTTCAGTCCTTTTTCCGCCAGTGCCACAGCTACATTAGACACGGTTGTTGATTTTCCGATCCCGCCTTTTCCATATACTGCAATCTTAATCATACTATTTTTATTCTCCTGCTTTCGTAATAATATTCGAATACGCCGTCTTCGTGGATATCCCGCTCAGACGACCGATCTTGCCGGATAACGTACTGATCACATCCTGCGGTGCATCAATAGCAATACTGATAATATTAATACCTTTTTCCCGATATGGAATTCCCATTCTTCCGATAATATACTGTCCTGCCTCATGAAGCAGATGATTCAATGTCTCGATCGCTTCCGGATTTTCCACAATGATAGAAATAACTGCCACTCTTGTATCCATTGATACCCTCCTAACAGATGCGCGGCAGTAATTCCCCGCCCGGCTGCGGAAGTAATGCCTGCGTTCCGATCTCCGTCAACATCACTACTTTTCCCGGCTGCTCTTCGGTCACTTCACCGATAATTGCCGCATCCTGTGAATATGGACATACTTTCAATGCATCCACGATCGTCTGTGCCTGTTCTTTCGGCGCCATGATCACAAGCCGTCCTTCACATGCAAGATAGAGCGGCTCAAGTCCAAGCATTCCACATACGCCTCGTACCTCCGGTGCAACCGGAATCTTCGAAGCATCCAGACGAATGCCTACCTGGCTCTGTCCTGCAATCTCATACAGCACAGTTCCGACTCCTCCTCTGGTCGCATCACGGATCACATGCAGTTCATGCGTTGCATCCATCACTGCTTTTACATTCCCCCAGAGTGGTGCACAGTCACTCGTCACATCCGCATCGATTCCAAAATCTTCTCTCGCAAGAAGGATCGTGCATCCGTGTCTTCCTATATCTCCTGTCACAATGATCGCATCGCCCGGTTTTGCAAGATTTCCCGCAACTTCGACTCCATCCGTGATCTCACCGATACCTGTTGTCGTAATAAAGACTCCGTCCACCTGCCCTTTTCCGGCAACCTTGGTATCTCCCGATACGATCCGGACTCCGGCTTCTTTCGCCGTCTTCTCCATTGCTTCTGCAATCTCTTCCAGTTTTTCCATCGGAAATCCCTCTTCGATCACAAATGCACAGGTCAGGTATAATGGTTTTGCTCCCATACATGAAAGATCATTGACCGTACCGCAAATGGAAAGCTTTCCGATATTTCCTCCCGGATAGAATGCCGGTGATACGATAAATCCATCCGTAGATACTGCCATCTTACCGGCCGGAGGTGCCAGGACGGCTGCATCATCCGCAGTCAGATCCGGATTATCAAAATGTGCTTTGAAGATCATATCGATCAGCTCTGACGTCTGGTGTCCTCCCGCACCATGTGCCATCGTCACAGTTTTCCCCACTAATTTCGCTTTTCTTGCTTCGTTATCCACATACTCGTTCATTTTGTCCACTTCCTTGCTATTTTCCGTCTGTTTTTCTTATTCTCTTCCATACATATAATATGCTGAACAGGCTCCCTCACCGGATACCATACATGCACCTACCGGATGCTGCGGTGTACAGACCTTTCCAAATACTTTACAGTCGGATGGTTTACATTTTCCCTGTAATACATCCCCGCATCTGCAGGCCGGATTCGCCCTTCCTTCCATCTTCTGAACCTGATATTTCTTTCTGGCATCATACATCCCCCATTCATCACGTAAACGAAGTCCTGATCCCGGTATGATTCCGAGTCCTCTCCATTCACTGTCACATGCTTCCATCAACGTATCCACCAGTCTCTGCGCTTCTTTACTTCCTTCTTCTGTCACTACACGCGGATAACAATTTACAAAGAAAGGTTTCCCTTTCTGAAAATGTGTCAACGCAACTGCCAGTGCAGTCAGAAGTTCTTTTGCCGTAAAGCCTGCCACCACACCGCTTACACCTTCCTGCACCAGTTCTTCACAAAGCTTTGTTCCTGTGATCGCATTGACATGTCCCGGATATAAGAAAATGTCTGCGCTTCCTTTTAATGCTTCGTATGCCTGCGGCATCGTTTTATTTGCGATCAGCATGGAATAGTTCGTGATTCCTTCTTCTTTTGCTTTTTTGACAGACAGACATCCCGCAGGAGTCGTCGTCTCAAATCCTACAGATAAGAATACAACCTCTTCTTCCGGATGTTCTTTTGCATATTTTTCCGCATCTGCAGGTGAATAGACGATATGGATCTTCCCGCCTTCGCTTCTTGCATCTGCCAGACTCTTCTTACTTCCCGGCACACGCACCAGATCTCCGAATGTACAGATTGTCACACTCTTTTCCAGAGCCAGATAAACTGCCTCATCGATATAACTTACCGGTGTGACACAGACCGGACACCCGGGACCAGAGATCAATTCTACCTGCTTTGGAAGAAGTTTGCGGATACCCAGACGGAAGATTTCATGTGTATGTGTCCCGCATACTTCCATGATCCGGACTGCAGGACCGTCATATCCTTCTATGATCTCTCTTGCCGTTTTCTTTCCTTCACTCATTACAGAAGTTCCTCCATCAACTGATCTGTCTCACTGTCATCTTCATCGGTAATTTTTGCAATGGCGATTCCTGCATGCACCATTACATAATCTCCTGGTTCCAGATCTTCCAGTAATTCTGAAGAGACCGATCATTTTTGCACCCCCCGCGTCTACAACTGCCGTACCATCACTGATACGGACTACTTTTGCTGATAATCCTACACACATGTTATTTTCCCTCCTGAATATACTGCATGGCATATGTTGCCTGCCCCAGTGCGATCCCGCCGTCATTTGCCGGGATCAGGTGATGTCTGAGTACAGTAAAATGTTCTTTTTCCAGACCTTCTTCCACCATTCTCAACAACAGCCGATTTTGGAATACACCGCCGCTTAATGCCACACAATTACATTTTGTTTTCTTTCTGATCTTCCTGCAGCCACAGATTATAAGGTCTGCCAGCTTTTGATGAAAGATATAAGCTAATTTTTTACTGCCTGAATGCCTTCTGTTTTCTTCTCTGTCAGATATTTTATAAGGCTTCCTGTCTGCATAATCAGCCTGTCTTCCGGCTCTTTCTTTTCTTCATCCGGATCGCTTTCACCATCTGCCAGCTCATCAATTTCCCAGATCTCTTTCTCATAAGCTTCTGCGGCAAATTCAAGTGCCATCGAAGCCTCCCCTTCGAACGTAGACTTCGTCCGGATTCCGAGAATTGCACTGACTGCATCGAACAGACGTCCCGCACTGGTCGATGTCACAGCATTCATTTTCCGGTCCGCCATGGCAAGAAGCACTTTGCATTCCGGTTCACTGCACAGGTTAAGCTTCTTTACAATCTCCATTGTCTGTTCTTTATCCTGTGTCTGCTGATAGATCAGTGAAACTGCAATTCGCCATCCTTCTTTAGCAGAAATGTCTCCTCCGATCTGAAGAAATGGTTCGATACTTCCCATCCGCTCAAATCCGTGATAATCTGCAAGCAGAAGTTCGCCTCCCCAGATGGTTCCATCTGTACCATATCCGGTTCCGTCGAATGCCACGCCGATCACCTGCTCTTTCCGGTCATTTTCTGCCATACAGGATAAAATATGTGCATAATGATGCTGGATCTTTACGGCGGGAAGTCCCAGTTCTTCTGCAACGACTGTCGAGTTGTATTTTGGATGCAGATCACATGCTGCAACTTCCGGTTCTACCTCCAGAAGTGTCTCGAATCTGTGGATCGTCTCTTGCAACGCTTTTACAGTACGGAGATCTTCCAGATCCCCTACATACGGAGACAGATAGAAACGTCCATCCACCCCGATACAGAATGTATTCTTAAGTTCTCCGCCTGCTGCCAGCACCTGTCCTTTCCACGGCATTGTCACCATCGTCGGAAGCGGTGCATAGCCTCTGGAGCGCCGGATCATATAAGGCTCTCCCTTATAAAAATCCATCACCGAATCGTCCGCCCGGATCCGTATCTTCCGGTCATGAGAAAGGATCAGATCACATAGTTGTGACAGTTCCTCCACCGCTTCTTTGTCATCCCTGCAGATCGGTGCACCGGAGGTATTACCGCTCGTCATTACGAGATAATCCGGCATCTCGATTCCATCGTCATATCGGAATAACAGCATCTGTACCGGAGCGTATGGGAGCATGATGCCGACTTTTGGATTCCCCGGAGCGACAGACTTGCAAAGACCTGTACTGTCTGCAGATTTTTTCCGATTTTCAAGTACAGGATCGGCTTCTGGTGTCCATCCAGAATCTCCTCCTGTACTTCATTTACCAGACATTCCTGCTTTACCGCTTCCAAATCCCGCGCCATCACGGCAAACGGTTTCGCCGGACGGTTCTTTAATGTCCGCAGTCTCTGTACTGCTTCCTCGTTCGTCGCATCACAGCAGAGATGGAATCCGCCGATTCCCTTGATTGCCACGATCCCGCCATCATGAATCATTTTTCTTGTGGCAATGATCGCAGCTCTTCCCCGGTTCTTCCCTGCCGGTCAGATACACTTCCGGACCACAATCGTTGCAGCATACCGGCTGTGCATCATAACGCCTGGTCGCCGGATCCTCATACTCCGAAGCACAGTCCGGACACATCGGGAATTCCTTCATGCTGGTCCGTTCCCGGTCATATGGAAGTGCATCCAGGATCGTAAGTCTGGGACCGCAGCAGGTGCAGTTGATAAATGGGTGCAGATAACGCCGGTCTTTCGGATCGTACATTTCTTTCTTGCATTCTTCGCAGATTGCAATATCCGGCGAGACGAAGATCTCCCCTTTTGTCTTCTCGCTTTCTATGATCTGAAAATCATTGAATTTCCCGTATTCTTCCTCTTTTACATCTTCTGTATTGATCTTCAATATGGCAGCTCTCTTCGGCGGCTGATTTTCCAGTCTCTCCAGAAAATCTTTTACACATTTTTCCTCTCCCTGTGCAAAGATTTCCACATAGGGACCTTTGTTACACACACTTCCGGTGATTCCGGCAGCCGCTGCATGACGGCTCACAGTCGGTCTGAAGCCGACGCCCTGCACAATTCCGTAGACACGGATTTTCTTTGTTATCATCCGTTTCTTCCCCCTGTCTAAAACATATAGGTTTCCCATATATCCTGCTTACACGTTAAGCTTTCCTGACACTGCAAAATGCGTCAGCGGAATAAATGTCCCTTCAAATCCCGGAATCATCCGCTCCATACACGGATCTGCAAAGATCACATCATATCCTTCTTTTTCCACCAGCGAAATGAAATCATCCTCTTCTTTCAGACTAATATCATCTGCGGCATCAACATTCAGATCCGTTAAAATCTCCTCTTTCCGCATGAACCATGTCGCTGTTGTGATTGCTTCTTTTTCCCCGGTTCGTTTTTTCGATCTCCTTACGCACTGCATTTGCAATCACCTGCTGCTGTACGATCAGGATCTTCTTTCCTTGATAATTCACTTCCGGCACAAGTTCTGATGCCAGTGGATAGGCAATCTCATATGGTGTTCCGAACTTCTTTTGCAGATACTGCGCTGCTTTTAATGCTGCCGGAGATACGACCACATTCTTCGCTGCCAGAGAAGCATTTCTCACTTCATCCAGTCCGTCCCCCATGCCATAGCAGATGGCACGCATTCCCTGGTCTGCATATACTTTCCGGATCTTATTTGCTGCCTTCAGGTCACTGACATCCTGCGGAGTCATGCCGATAATCCCGATATGTGGTCTGTCTTTATCATTCATATCCTCAGACTCTTCGTTCTTGTCACTGAATTTCTCGAACAATGCAAGATATGCCTTTTCTTCTCCCTTGTCATACAATTCCATTCCATCCGTATTCACCGTCAGGACCGAAAGATCCGTCTTCTTAGACAGCATCCGCTCCAGCGCCCGGTAATCCGTCCCGATCACTGCTGGAACCGGAGTCCCGATCACTGCTGCAAATGTCACATCCAGTTTTTCTGCCGCATCTGCAAGTTTTGCAACCAGTCTGTCGTCTCTTCCAAGGATCGCATCCATATCACGAAGTCCCGCACTGAATACCGCACTTCTGGTTTCAAACCATCTTGGCTCATCGAAGCCGCACACATTTCCCGTACATCCGCCTGCATCACAGATGACCAGCATTCCGCCAAGTTCATATAACACCGACACTGCTCCCGACTGATCCGGTGCAAATGGTGTCAGATATTTTCTTAATCCTTTCATCGCCTACACCTCCAACAGTCTTTCGCACAAATATCTCACACCCGCATATCCGTACGGCTGCACTTCTTCGTTCCACATCACGTTTTTCACATCCGGATGATAGTAGCAGGCATCTTTGCCAATTGTAATTGTAACCCCCGCTCTCTTCCGGATCATAATACAGCATGGTTGGTTCCATATTGGAAAATACTTTGTCTGCGGACTCAATTCAGATAAATTCTTCAGGTATACAAAATTCTCGGCGGTCAGCGTTCCATAGATCTCAGCCACCCGGAATCCATACTTTACAAGTGCCAGTGCCAGTTCGAACGGATCCCCGTTCATACATTCCCCGATGGCGAAAACTGCATCCGGCTTCGCAGATTTCAAGCGTTTTACGGAATCAAGTGCAGCAGCCTCCGCTTCATGATCTTCGAATGGAATCCCCAGAACATTTCCCAGTGCCTGATACTGCTTCGTTATCTTATCAATCTGGTACAATCTCCGAAGTTCGATAAACGGAATCTGCAATTTCTCATGAAAATCTTCCGCTGCGAATCTCGCTTCCGGATGTAATACCAGATTAAAATTCGCCTCTGCCATCGTCTGGTACTCTTCGTAATCCTTGCATCTGGATATCTCGTGTACCGTCTTTACGCCTGCTTTTTCCAGCATTCCGTATAACTCACAATCATCCATAAGTGGTGAGAAGAATCCCAGCAGATTCACGACATTTCCTTTTTTCTTCTTTGGTTCCAATAAAGAATATAAGGACTGACGCACATGCACCATCGGCGGCTTCCGTCCTTCTCTTGTCAGCGCATACATATAACACGGTCTGACCGGAAGTCCTGTCTTTTCTTCGGATTTTCTGCAGATCCGTTCCATATCTGTTCCAAGAAGCGCATCCACGCAGGTAATGCAGATCATCACAACCGACGGCTTCTTCTCCAGACTGTCACAGATCTCCTGTACTGCCTTTGGCACTTTTTTCAGATGTCTTCCCGTTACGATATCGGTCTCATCCATCGTAAGATAAAAGAACCGGTCCTCATACTGCGGCATGGAACTGATCATGGACGTATTCCGTCCGCAGCATCCCGGTGCCACGATCAGCATAATCGAATCCGGGATCGCAAGCCCCGCTCTCTTTACACCGAATCCTTCCGCTCCCGGCGAATTAAATGCAAGCGTCGCCGGAGAACTGTAAATCAGATGCGTATTCGACCGGAACTGCTCCGGAATATCATCCCTTCCCCGCTTCTGTAATTCTTCTACCGTACAATAATAGGCAGTCCCTCTCATACCTTTTCCTCATCTTTCCATAATATTTCCGCCAGATCATAGAAGCATTTACTGATGTCCGACTCCGGATTGCCCTCGATCACCGTCTTCCCCTGGTCTTCACAACGGTTAATTTCATCACTTCTTGGAATCTCTCCCACGATGTCAAATCCATGCTCTTTTGCAAATGTCTCTACTTTTTCGGTCTCATTTTCCACATTTCTGTGATTCAGTACGATTCCGAACACTCTTGCATAACTTCTGTCTTCAAAGTTCTTTACTGCTTTTGAAATGTTGTCTGCCGCATAGAGTGCCATTTTCTCCCCGGATGTCACGATCAGAACTTTTTCCGCATAGTCTTCCCGGATCGGCGCTGCGAATCCGCCGCAGACCACGTCCCCGAGTACGTCATACAGAACGACATCGGGCTTATAGGTCTCGAATAATTTCAGATCTTCTAATAACTGGAATGTCGCAATGATTCCTCTTCCCGCACATCCAAGTCCCGGTGTCGGTCCGCCTGTCTCGATACATAAGACATTTCCGAATCCTTCTTTTGCAATATCTTCCAGTTTCTCCGGTTCTTCGTCTTCTTCTCTCATATAATTCATGACCGGCCTTAGCGGCTCCCCGCCGAGCAGGTTCATCGTCGAATCTGCCTTCGGGTCACAGCCGATCTGGATGACTTTCTTCCCCATCGTGGCAAATGCTGCTGCCAGATTGGATGTGACGGTGGATTTCCCAATTCCACCTTTTCCGTAGATTGCTACTTTTAACATGTGTGTTCCTCCTGCATGTTCTTATTGCTGAAAACTTACCTTTGAAAATTTTTCTTGTATACTTAGATATAATAAAGCACGATATACCCAAATGGCTCTCTTTCATGTTAGAAATCGCCTGATTTTGTATACCGTGCTGTAACATAACCTGCTGTTAACTACTTTTTAATGAAACGAATTCATAACTATTCCTGCTCGGGACTTACCTTGCAGTCAGAGTCATTCCTTTTTTTATTTTCTTCCCTGTATTTTCTTCTCTTTACATTCGGATAGATATCGATCACTCCGTCTGTATCAGTAGGTTTATTATACTCTTTATTCAATTAGTCAGTCAACGCAAACCTGTAGTCTCTTCTTTTACAATTTTCTCTGTCTTTACCTGCCCTTTTTGCGCAAAAGAACAGGGCTGCCGCACACATCATTTCGTACGACAGCCCTGTCATATTTATAAAAAGTTGAGGAATTAATAAAATGGATAAAGATCGGCAATACAATGAACACTGCAATGACGACGGCTCTCGGATCCGCTCCCAGTGACTCGGCAATGGTCCATGCGATCAGACATAAAATACTTCTTCTTCCGTAAATTCAAAGCTGGTCTCATATTCCTGAGATGTAGAAGTAATCACATTCAGATTATTCAGATCTGAAAAAACTTTCTTTCTGACTTTTCAACTTCCCACTTCTTATTTTATATTCTCTACTCTTATATGATCTCTTTCGCTATCTCTTCTACTATCCCTTCACGCCTTTCCGATACACCACATACGCAATCACCGCAGTCACCACTTCCGTGATCCAGAACGCATGCCATACTCCGACCGCTCCCATAAAACGGCTGACAATGAATGCCACCGGAATAATCACAACCACATATCTGCATAACGAAATGATCAGTGAATGCACACCTTTTCCAAGACCTTCCAGTGCCCCGCTGCAGATAACCGATACCGATGAAGCAAGGAATCCAAGACTGATGACTCTGAGTGCCACACTTCCGGCCTTCATCGTTATCGGATTCGCTGTAAATAATCCCATCAGCTGTCCCGGAACTGCCAGACAGATTGCCATTCCGGCTGCCATCATCACGAGTACCAGGATCAGGCCATCCTGGAAGATCTTATGTACACGCTTATGCTCTCCCGCTCCGTAATTATATCCGAGAAGCGGACGCATTCCCTGCACGATTCCATTTGCCGGAAGGTAGAGGAAGGTCTGCAGCTTATAGTAGACTCCGAGAACGAATACGTAGACTTCCCCATAGCCTGTAAGTATTACGTTCAATACAGAGATTAAAAGCGACGGAAGTGCCAGGTTCAGGCTTGCCGGAATTCCGATTACATATAATTTTTTCCACAGCTTCAAATCAGCCTTCAGATATTTCTTTCTGTATTTCACCGGAAGCGGATTCACGATATAAAAGATCAGGTACAATACTGCTCCTGCTGCCTGTCCGATTCCTGTTGCAAGTGCGGCTCCTTCGATTCCCATCTTCGGAAATGGTCCAAGTCCGAAGATCAGGACTGGATCCAGGATAATGTTGATAATCGCACCTGACATCATACAAGTCATTGACTCCACCATACGTCCGACCGCCTGAAACGTCTTCTCAAATACCAGCTGCCAAGATAATGCCGTAGCAAATAAAAATGCAATTCTCGAATAACGCACACCATAGTCCACAATCTGTGCATTTCCCGTAAACATCTGTAAAAACGGTCTCATTACGGCAATTCCCAGAATCATAAATCCGACTCCGTGAATCGTCCCTAGCAGCATTCCCTGTGTTGCCGCCCTGTCTGCCATCTTTTTATCCTGCGCTCCAAGATAAAATGAGATGACCGCATTGATTCCGATTCCAAAATTCCGATCATCACCGCATTGATCAGATTCTGCACTGGATACACCAGTGATAACGCCGTCATGGCATCTTCGCTGATCCTGGCGATGAAGAAGCTGTCTACAATATTATAAAGTGAACTCACCATCATAGAAATGACCATCGGCAGTGCCATCGATACGATCAATTTTAATACCGGTTGTTCTTTCATATATGTCTGATCCATATATATCCCCTTTCTCTCATATGTACTATCTATTAATCTTCTAATTCTATTGCGGATCTTTGCAATGCTTTTCTCTATTTTCCCATCTTGTCACAGATTGTTTCAACTGAATATGTAACAACAAAAAATCCACATGGTTACTTCTACTCAGTAACCATGTGGCGAAAAAATTAGATTGCTCCAGAAAAATCCACATTCATTTTAGGGTTGTATTATAGCACTGTCTTTCAGGGAATGTCAATCACTAGTTCTATGAAATCATCTTCCAATTTTCCCTCATTTGTCACATCCGATTAACAGATCTTATTCCCGTTCGCTTTCATCTTGAATTTCATTCCCAGCATCTCTGCCGCACGCTTGCACATCAGCATACGCTGTAAGAAAATCTCAAAATAATCTAATATAGAACAGATTCCTTCATCCAGTTCAATCTCCAGCAGAATCACCTGCTTTTCGACATTTACATGCAGACTGGATGCCACTGCAGCATAATTCACACGGTCATGTTTGTCAAAGCTTTCCTTGATCGTGTTCCGCACACGGTTTCTTCTTACATCCGTCTTATCCGCCAGTATCAGTGCTGCCGATACCGCATCCACTGCCATGCCGGTTGCCTCATCATGCTGACCGATTGCACTGACGATCACTGCGATGTCTTCATCCGGTGCTTTCAGATCCCGCAGTATCTGAAATGCCATGATTGCGGAACTATGTGCATGATCCACACGGTTTACACAATTTCCCATGTCATGCATATAGCCCGCTATCCTGGCAAGCTCGATCGTATGCTGGTTATACCCTAATTTTTCCAGAATATTTCCGGCAGTTTCCGCCACTTTTACTGCATGTCCTCTGGAATGTTCGGTAAACCCAAGTGCTCCAAGTACCCTATTTCCCTGCTCAATATAGGCATTCACCTCCGGCATATTTTTGATTGCTTTATATGTTACTTTGCTCAATTTTATTTCGTTCCCTTCTAATTCTATAATCTATGTCTATAATCTGTGAATCGCATCCATCGCAAGTTCGGAACGCTCACATTCTTCTGCAGACATTGTAATCTGATAACATAAAGGACTACCCTTCATGTATTCCGACGCATAACTAAGTCCATTCGTTCTCTCATCCAGAAATGGCCGGTCTATCTGATTCGGATCACCAAGCAGAATGATCTTCGTTCCTTTTCCGGCTCTTGTTATGATTCCTTTCACCTGATTCGGAGCCATGTTCTGCGCCTCGTCTATGATCAGATAGGTCTTCACAAATGAACGGCCTCTGATGAAATTCATTGCTTCTGTCTGGATCAGTCCTCTTGCAAATATCTCTTCGATCTTGCCCTGTAATTCCTGTTCATCCTGATAACGCTCTTCTTCATCCGAATCAATCAGCTGCTCTAGATTATCTACGATCGGACGCATCAAAGGTGATATCTTTTCCTGCTCGTCTCCCGGAAGGAAACCGATATCCTGGTCAAACTGCGCATTCGGTCTGCAGATCAGAATTCTTCTATATTCTCCGGTCGGATTGTTCAGCACCTTCTCCAGTCCGACTGCCAGTGAGTAAAATGTCTTCGCCGTTCCTGCCATTCCTTTTACAATTACAAGCGGTGCTTTCTCTGCGGATTTCATCAATGCTTCCTGTAAAAAATACTGTCCGGCATTCCTTGGTTTGATGCCATAAGGCTGGCTCTTTCGGAATTCTAACGATACTACTTTCTTCCCTTCAACTCTTCCAAGATGTGTCTTTTTCACAGACTGATCTGCCTTCAATATGATAAATTCATTCTCCGTAAGTTCCGGCTGGATCTTATTACCATCTTCATCGGACAAATAAAGTTCCTTCAGATGAACGCCCTTTTTTCTTGAATTCTTTGAACTTGTCTTCCGCCACATAGCAAATCTGTCTGCCGCTGTACTGTCCCTCTTCTTCGATGACCTGCTCTGTGCTGAAATCCTGGGCTTCAATTCCGAGAATCTGTGC
>ENA-OQHD01000412-OQHD01000412.1-human-gut-metagenome-genome-assembly--contig:-NODE-412-length-16043-cov-4.352475_pt1 | contig 16043 bp, 20 predicted proteins | sample MGYA00242560_ERZ504711 | MGnify/ENA primary metagenome ERZ504711 (study PRJEB26092, sample SAMD00036198) | human gut metagenome | host: Homo sapiens | study: EMG produced TPA metagenomics assembly of...
GGACTACGGCTCGTTGAACGGCACCTACATCATCACCGATGGCCAAGAGACACAAGTCACCAAGGGCACACCGCTCAAGCTCAGCGCGCCTGCCACGGTGCGTATCGGAGACCAGTTCTTCCAGTTCTCCGAACAGCAGTGACCGCTGGACTGTACAGGCCAGCGAATACTCCAGATATCAATAAACCGCAGGTAACGTACCAAGCAAGCTGTGAGAACAACTTGTACCCGTACGGTACCTGCGGTTTATTGTTGCCGTTAGCGGGCGGTCAGTGACGGTTGCTCGGCTATGCCTATACCGGGCTGGGCGGTCACTGACCGCTGAGCGCAGTAGTTACTTGTTCGAGTCCGACTTGTTATCGCTGGATGAGCTCGACGAACTTGACGAGTCCGATGAGTCCGTAGAGTCCGACTCCGAGTCCGACGAATCCGAATCACTCTCGCTTTGCGACGAACTGTTGCTCAGATCCGGCGCGGGATCGCCCGGGGCCTGACCGATGGTCACAATCACGTCTCCGCTGGATTCCGGACTCCACGCCATCCATTCCATAACGGAATGGTCGCATACCATGGAATCATCATCCAATGGCAATTGCGTGTACTTGCCCACGGACTTGCCTTGCGCATCAACGATAATCTGCTCATCCGTGGTCTTCACGTATATGGTCTTGGTCAGATAGTTGATGCCCTTGAAACTGCCGTCGGTCAGCAACAGACGACCCCACTGCGGCCCATCCAACACTTCCGTGGACTTCAGATCGGACGACAGCAGGAACACGCGTTTGCTTTCGTTGCCGTTACCATCCGTCTGCACGTAGAGGGTGCCGTCGGAGAATTGGTCAACGGCTCTGACGTCTTCATCCTTGCTTAGTCCCAGCACGTCTTTCAACGATTGCTGTTTGCCGGTCGTGCTATCGATGACAAACTTGCCGCTATACGAATCATCGGTCACATACATGTTCTTGCCGAGATACCGCATTCGGCTCAAATCACAACTTGAGTAGTCCGTATCGCAGTAATTCAACGGGAAACTCATGATTTCCTTGTTGTCTTCGACCGAATACAGGTGGTACGAATTGTCTCGCACCATATATGCGTCGTACAAGCTCACGCCGCTCGCGGAGGCATTGACCTGTTTCGCATACTGGTACCCGCCAGAATCAGTGGTAAGCACGATTTTGTCTTGGAAGGTCTGCAATACCTTGGCGGTATCACTGTCATGAGTTACGCCCATCACCTGCGTGTGGTTGATGGTCGCTGAGCGCTCGTCCTTGTTAGCGGTGTATTTTTCATCGCTATGCCACGTTTTCTTGATGGCCACCATGTTGCGGGACTCGGCGAGCAACGAGTATTCGTAACCCTGCTCATAGTCGATAAGGTTGTCTTCCTCGGTTCGCAGGTCGATGCGGTCAGACAGTTCGCCGGTATCGAGATCGACCTCGTGAGCGAACAGATGCACGCTTTCCGGCGTGGTGCCCACTGCCTTGGTTTTCACCGCATAGAACACGAATACCGCCGGATTATCGCCGTACGTGGCGGCGACCTGGGGCTCGGAATACTCCTTCTCCCCCGATTCGAGCATGGATACGTGGATTTCCTTCGATTCATCCAGCGCCGGCGTCCAGACGCCGAAGGCATACTCGCCGCTGCCGTCCAGGGAATCACTTGAGGATCTGGATGACGAATCCGAATCGACCGAGGAATCTCCATCCCAGCAGTGGATGACGTTCGAGACCATCGCGCCGCCAGTCCACTTCCAGTCACTGGCGGAGTTGCCGTCGCATGAGAAATCGGTCATCGTCACTTCGGTGGCTGCCGGCTTGGCGGGCTCGGGTTTGGTTTTCTTCTTGGTCTTGACTTTCGCCTTGGTCTTATCCTTGGGCTTCGACTTGGTGGCGGACGTGGTCGCAGACTTGGTTTCGGCCTTCTGCTGCGCATTGCGCCAGAGAATAAAGCCCGTAACGCCGCCGGCTACCAGCGCTATCACCACGATAATCGCTATGATAATCGGCAGTATTTTACGAGGCTTCTTGCCGTTGTTGCCGTCACCGTTCGACGTATTGCCCTGAGTATTGTCGACGACATTGCCATTACTCTGTACCGGAGCTCCCACTGAAGGGACGGCACCGGCTGGCATGCCATTGTTCGGGGCCGGAGTTCCCGCCTGGGGAACGGCACCAGCAGAGCCAGCATACGTTCCGGGCGTCTGGCCGCTCGGAATCGGACTGCCAAGTGCCGGAATACCCGGGATCGAACCGTTCTGCGTCGAGCCGTTTGGCCTCACAATGCCGGGCTGTGGGATATTCGCCTGAGGAGTATTCGGCCGAGGTGCGCCCGGTTGCGGCATGTTTGGCTGCGGCACACTAGCACCCGGCTGCGGAATCCCGCGCGATGCCACTACCGTGGCATCCTCTGGCACCGGGGCTCCGCACCGCGTGCAGAACATCATATTGTCAGGAACTGCATTGCCGCATTGTGCACATCGTTTCATGGTTCTTCTCCCCCGGCTATCAGCGTCATCGCTTCGGTTCTTCTCTGCCTTCTATTGTAGGAGAGATCACGAATGTGTCGTCGGCCAGCGTGAAATCGCCGCCAGATGCCACATATTCGCAACCGCCGCTTGCCAGTTCGCGGCCACCTACCGCAGTGCCGTTGGCCGAATGATTGTCGGTGATGCAAAAACGTCCATCATCCAGCATGTCAATCACCGCATGGATACGACTGACGTTCGTATTGCCGCCCATGTGAATGTCTGCGGTTTTCGATCGCCCGATGGTGGCTCGAGTGGCGTGCACCGTTATTGCTTTACCGTCGCGCAATCGTGTGACGGTAAAGCCTCTGGACTTGTCCGTGTAGAGGCGCAGCATCGTCTCGCCTTCGCTGTCGTTCTCGTCGGCACGCAGTGCTGTGCTGACGGCGCTGACAGGGAGGATAGGGCGAACGACGTTGTTAGTGGCGGGAACGCGAGCGGCGGCAATGTTGTTGACGGCGTTGGTTGCGTTATGGGCGGTTGCGGTGTTACCGGTGTTAGCCTCGGCCACAGCAGCGTTACCCGTGTTAGTCTCGGCCACGGCAGCAGTAGCGGTATCACCCGCGGCAGCGGCAGCCGCCACATTGGATGCCACACCGCGGGCGGAATCTTCACGGATATATTGTTCGCGAACGAGATTCTCACGAGCGGGCTGCGTTTCCTGCTTGCGGGGAAGATTTACGGCAATCGGCATTGCAGGAGCCGCCGGTGCCGCGGAAGTCGTCGGCATTACGGGCTGTTGCGGTGTCGTCTGAAGTTTAGGCTTGGAGCTCAATACTGTGGCGCCAAATCGCGTGGCACCGACCATGGTGCCATCAGATACCACGGTCGCCCCAAATTGCGTCTCCGAACCATTGTCTTCATGAGGCGACTGCGCTGACTGCGCTTGACGCGGCTGAACAGTGCCAGGCAGCAAATACGACATAAAATCATGCAGGGCATCTGCATTAACCTCTGAATTGCGCCCCAGGAACTCGGCGAGCGCCCGCTGATAGCCTTGCACAACGGCATCCTCAAGCCGGGTCCGGCGTGCGTCGGCCAGCGTCTGCAGCAAAGTGGTGGCGGTGTTGCGATCGGGTTCCAGTCCCAGCGCCGGCACCACCACGAACAGCGGATACCCCTGTGCGGAGATATACACGCTTTTGGGGTCCCACTGCACGTACGACAGCGGCACGCGATGCTCCTCGCATTGCTCCATAACGGACAATACCGCCACGAGTATGCCCACATATTGGCCGCCAGGCACTACCGACCTCAACACGCCATGCATGGTCTCGCAATGAGTCACGTCGTAATAGAAGAGGATTTCCGCGCCATTACTTTCAAACCGGAACGGCAGCATATACCAATGGCCTTCAGCAAGCCATTGTGCCTGCCCAAGATCCAACGACTCGCCTCGCGTGGTATGTATGGTCAGCGTCTGAGCCCCCGTACGCCGATCCTTAACAGTCTTCGCTCTCATAGCACTTAAGTCTAGTCCTGTACCAAGGCCAACGCTTTGCGGAGACGCAAAAGCTCGTCAACACAGTAACACAACTCCGGCTAAGTAACTTTACCAAAAAACCTAAAAACTTGGTAAGATAAGGTTACCAGTTTTCCTCAATATTGGTAAGGTAGCATTACCGTTTTCTTGAAAGGCACATTATGGCAAATCCGATCATCGCCGAAAAGCTGCGCGATTTTAGAATCGAAGATTTCCACCCGATTGTGCCGCGCGACTTGGATCTAGGTAAGCCATTGACCCCGAGAGTAGGCAATCTGGTGAAGGTCATCGTAGGCATGCGCCGCAGCGGGAAAAGCTACCGCCTATTCCAAGAGATAGAGGCCCTACATACATCCGGTGTCAGCTGGAACCAAATCTGCTATATCAATTTTGAAGATGACAGGCTCGGCGACATCACTCCAAGTGTGGGCGATGAAGTAATCGAAACCTTTTGGCTCCATGCATCCCGAAAGCCTAGACACCGGCTTGTACCTGTTTTTTTCGACGAATTACAGGAAATGCAGAACTGGGGCGCTTGGCTACGTCGCATCGTAGACACCACAAAAGCAACGATCTATGTCACCGGCTCTTCCTCGAAAATGCTCTCAAAAGAAATTTCCACCGAATTTCGAGGCCGAGCATTGGACTTCGAGCTTTTGCCTTTCTCATTCCGTGAGTTTGTCCGCGCGCGCGGTATCGCCGAATCAGAATTGCTCAGCCGGAACGAAGCAGCTGGATATTCCACCAAAGAACGATTAATGCTGTCGGCCGCATTGATCTCCTACCTGGAAGAGGGCGGATTCCCAGCAATCGAGGGACTGCCAACGCCTCAACGTGTGAACCCTGCTCCAGTCATATGTGCAGCGTGTCGTATCCCGCGATGTAGTGGAACGTTATGACATCGCGCGTCCAAGAGTTGCCTCCGCATTGGCACGACGCTTGCTTGGCAGCAACGGCAAGCCATTGTCTATTCGCAAGATAGAAAACGAATTGCGTTCAGCCGGACTAGCCACCAGCCGTGTGCTACTGGGAGATTTATTGGAATATTTTGAAGACGCCTATCTGGTGTTTCGAATGAAAGACTTCTCTATGTCGCTCAAAGAGAGCACCACTTCCACATCAAAAATTATACGCCATAGATCCCGGGCTGGCCGCAGCCTCAAGCATGGCAAGCGCCAGAGATGATGGCCAACGATTGGAAAACGCCGTTTATCTCGAACTACGCCGCCGAACCGCAGGTTATCGTCGCGACGGCATATCGTCATGCCATACCAAGGAACATGGCTATGAAGTTGATTTTGTGATGGGCGATGCACTCGAACATGAACAATATGAGCTATATCAGGTCACGGCACGCATGGATGATAATCGGACCATCGAGAGAGAAACCCGCGCGCTCTGGGAACTCATGGCCGAACAAAAGCTCCATGAAGGAACCATCATCGTCGGCGATGGAATCGAGCGCGAATACCGCAACAGCAATTATGTCATCAAACAAGTGCCCGCTTGGAAATGGTTCGTTGCGCATGAGCCCCGGTAAGCTTCACCGGCCATGTCAGATTCCTGAGATGGCAACCATGATGGCAAGGAATATGAACAGAGTCTCGACCCAGATGAGTTCGGCGGAATACCACATCCAGAACGGTTCGACCCGCTTGCTGGCGCATTGACGGGCAATCGCCACTTCGCTTGGCAGCACCGCCCAAGCCATAAACAGGGCGACCAACAACAGCACAAAAGAAATGGGCACCCAACCGCATTCCACCAGCACTATGCCGAACAAGCCGATGCTTGCCGCGATTCCAATGCCAATCATGGGCTTTGCCGCACCCTGCCTTTGTCTGCGAGGAATCACGGCGAACACGAAAGCAATCACGGCAAACACAATGCCCCCTACCACTGCGGGCCACATCCCAACTACCGTGTCCGATTCCTTCAACGGGCCAGGCACGCCGCTTCCCGCGAAATGATCGATCACGCCGTCACGTACGCCACGCATATAGAGGATCGTTCGGCCCAAACCGGCACCCAGCATGCGCGAAGTGCCTTCCCAGAAGCACAGCATCATGATGTGAAACAACGTGCGTTCACGTGGCCAGATGAACGCGGGCAAGACCAACAGTATGCCAACCACCGGCAATACGGCACACACGCCGGCCATGAATCCCAGGAAATCGAACGAGCTACCATCGATGCCCAGCACGCCCAGCCACCACGGATCAAACCCGATGCTCAGGCTCATGTTCACCCACCATGCCTGTGCCAACATATCCGCCACAGACAAAGCGGCAAGCACGCCGATCCGCCAATACACGCCGCACCCACATCACACACCCGTGGCGGCCGCGTAGGCAAGCAGCATCAACATGACGAAATCAAGCACCAGGAAACCAGCAGCCACAGGCTGCCACGAGGCATCACGCCCCTCCAAGACACAACGCCGGATCGCACGAAGCTCACCGGGAATCCAGAACAACACCATGCCGACCGCCATCACGGAATTCACCCAGAACAACTGATTCGCATCGGCCGGGCCGACCCACAACATGCCCATTAATCCCAAACCGGCAACCACATTGCCACCCACACGCACACGCGGGGAAACACCCACCCCACGCAACACCACAAGCACCACGGCAACCACCACGGCAACCCCAGCCACAACCAAACCAGGCACCACCACAGCAGGAGAACTGTCGTAATACAGTCTGTCCGGACGTCCAGTCGTGGAGTCAATCAAACTTTCGACATGGGGACCATACATCGCATACATAACGGTCTTTCCAATCTCCGCGCCCACGGCACCGGCGACACACTGAACAATCAGAACGTCCCCGGCAACAGCAATCCACGGCTTGCGCATAACATGAGCAGCCAGCCACAGCAATAGTCCCGGAACAACACCCACGTCGAAAAAGACCGCCACAGGCCACCAATCGCTCGACAACGAGATACCGGCCATCTGCAGGAACCACACACCACCTCTAGCGGAATCACGTTCGAAGAACGCATACCGGGCTTGCAAACCTACCTGCGCAAGGAACAGCACAAACCACATGATAGTCCACAAGGCAACCCCCAAACGAGTGAACACACGCCTGCCACCCACAGGAATGCACATGTCGATGAACTCGCCCAACGCGCCATTCGCCAGAACACGATTCTCACCGCCGACATCAGAACCGCCAGCCTCGGCATCACCGCCCACACCAGCGGCTCCACGCTCCCACGGTGGCCGACCACCACTCTCACCATATCAATCACCTCTCCACCATAAAGGAACGAATCGCGGAACCCGCATAAACAAATCCTTCACCGGCATTGTTCACCGCATCCGCCGCATCATTCAACTGGGCAAGCCCCGGAATGAACATTTTCGCCACATCCCATGGACCCGATGTCTGCCGCCCGTACTTGACCTGATCAAGTACGAAATCATGCGCATGGCCAGCCAGATTGGCCCCCTTCTGCAACAAATGCTCACGACCGGCGTAATACAATACCGTTCTCAGTGTCCGACCGCTGCCTCCCCATCGTCCCACCTGAGAAGCGATAACACGCACACTATCCGAAACCCTCTTCACATCACCAAGAAACGTCATCCCTTCCGACACCTTCGTGTAAGTAGGGAGAACCTTGGAATACTGGGTGAGTATACCGAAACTCGCCACGCTGTGACACTCCCCGAGATTAGTTGCGATATTCCCCGACGCCAGTTTGAAGGATCTCAAATCATCTGCCAAACCGGTCGACTTCGCCACACTAGCCGTTTTGAATCCTTGCAATCCGGCGGAAAGACAACGTACCGATCCAATAATCGAAAGAATCAGGAAAGCACCTTCTGCAATCACTTCGTTAAAAGATGCATCCCTATAAAGATAATCTACATACTTGTCTGCTAACAGTAAGGCTCCCAGCGCCACGACTGCCAGCGCGATTCCCCATCCAGAAACAAACAGGCTCACTATGGCGAGCACGGCGGAAGCGGCCTTCGCGAACGATACGATGCACTGCCATCCATCCGAATAATGGAACTTCTCGAAACCGTTCACGGCAGGTGCATGCTCCTGTGCCTTGGCAATCTCACCCGCACGTTTATGCGCTTCACTCTCATAGGCCAAGCGGATATCACGTACACGACGTTTCGCATCTGCCCACTCATCGCCCGCGGTCTCGACATGGTCGCTGTACCCGTCCAGCATCTGCTGTGCGGCTTCCTTCGCCTCACGCGCATTCCTGCGCTGCACATCCGTGGCGGCATCGGGCAACTCGTCAAACACGCCCCCAGCCTGCGTCAATGCCGAGCGCGCCCCACAAGACAGCCGCTCATACCGCTCCTTCTCGTCGCCGTGCGGCGATGGCACGTTCCAACTGGGTTTTGGCATCCGACTGGAACCCGTCCAAAGACTGCATCCAGCCACGCAGCTGACAGGACACCTCACCAAAGCTGTCAGCAAATCGGCCGAAATCCCTAGGAAGATCCTGCAGCTTCTCCTCGAACTTGACAACCCACTCGCCCTGCATGCCGGCCTTTGTGTCCAGATTCTTCAATGCGGACGCCATTTCGGAGAAATCCCGCGACAAACACTTGTACTTCCATGCCATACGCGCGATTCCCTCGGTATCACCCGACACCGGATTGTCCGGCTGGCCCACTACGGCCCAGTCCAAATAATCGAGATTCTTCATAATTCCCCAACTCCCCTATTGATCCGATTCGTCCGATTCGGTTTCCACCGAGACTCGCAATGTCGCCGTAATTCTGGTAAACAGCTCGAACAACGTGTCAGACAATTCCACCTGAGGCGTAATGCCGGTAGCAAGAATTACCTTTCCCGCACAGGGGATGAACGTACGCAACATCGCCAACCTACCTACGGGCTTACCTTGTTGGCCATGAACGGTTTCTACAGAAGATGCCTGTACCGCAGGACCGAGTTTATTGAATGACGTTTTGCTCATGTGCAGTTCATCACCTTCGGGCAGGCCTTCCCGCTCCGTGAGCAGCGACTCCACGATGGCATCCAATTCCTCATCCGCTGTACCATACGGCACAGCGGATGGAAGCACTGAGACCATGAATGCAGCCATTACCAATATGGGGCTGGCATCATCAAGTTCCGTGGTTATGGCGTATCGTACACCAGCTTTCCATGATTGCTCGTAAGAGTTCGCCAGATATTTGCGTAATGCCGGATAAACTTCTCGCCAGTCGGCGATGACGTGTTTCATCGGTTCAAGAGCCTGCCGAATCTGCCGTTCCCGGTCAGCAGGATCCAACAGGATTTCTCTCCATCCCTGTGGAGGTATCAATGAAATATGTAAGAATTCAGTCAACGGATTCTCCCCATCGCCGGTCGATAATGCTCATAGCAGGCAGTCAAGATTGGTGCACGGCATCGGAAATGGCCTTGGCAATCGCCTCATCGGCCTCATCGGACCCGGTTTTCACGTTTTCCAAGAAGTCACGAAGATTCTCCGTCTTCTTCTTGTACTTGTTCTTCGTATCGCTGACCTGATGGTTGAATGCGAAAACCGCATCGACCAGCTCGGAACAGCCGACATTGTCAGAACTCGGCTCGGTAATCTGCTCATCCAGATTTAGCCGATCACGAATACTGTTGAAACCCCTGCATCAGCGTGCTTACTGATTCTTCCACAATCGTCAGGTTTTCGGCCACCCAGCAACCTCCTTGTTGTTCGTGCAATCCTTCATACAGTTTTCTCGGCAACACCAATCAAACCGATTCTATTGGCATCCAACCCGATACGGCAAGACCTTCCGAAGCGAATGCTCACGACTCGGCTAGCTCGCGAACGTGCCGCACATACGACTCCATATCGGCGTTCAGGAGATCCATGGCCAGTCTGCGGCTCCATGAGGGGTCGGGAATGCGCGCGAGCAGCATGGCCGCCATGCTCGAGCACAGGTCACGCGAGGACTCCAGGTACCGCATACGTTGGTCGAGATCCGCATCGGGCCGCAGCCCGTCCGAATCCTGCAACGTGCGCGCGGCGATGATGGGCAACGCCAGTATGCCGTCATCACAAACGATTCCCCGGTATATGGTAAGCAGATTCAACGCAGCCTCGAGCCGGTCTCCATCACCCTGCTCCAACGCGGTGGAAACCAAAGGCTCCACGATTCCCGCTCCCGCCAAGGTCAGCAGCTTGTCCTGCACGAAATCCGGCCTGCGCCAGGGATTGCCATTATCAAGCTCGCCATCACCATCCGCATCGCCATCGGCATGGTCGAGGAAATAGCGATATGCCTCGATGACGTGGTCCGCATCGAACAGGTACAGTACATCGGATTGCGGGAACGGACGGCCATCATCCGCGACGTCAAGCCCCTCCCCGTCGTCAGACGCGGTAGAATCCTCGCCTGACGAATAATGAGGACCGTCTTCCGCCTTATGCAGCTTCATCTCCATCGCGGCGGTCTCGCCACGCCGCATCGCCGCGGCTATGGCGCGATCGCGCAAATCCGACACCACCAATTCGGATTCGTTCGTGTTCAACGACACATTGGAGTACGGAAGAATGCAATTGAGCGCGTCATCGTACTGTTCAATGAGGAACAACCTCGCGATATACGCGCTGGAGGTATCTCCTTCGCCCCAGCCAAGAAGGACATGGGCCGCCAACCGACATGCCGAAGTCAGGAAATCAAAAGTGGCATCTAGATTCTCCACATCCGCATCGGCTATCTGCTGGCGAAGCTGCAACTCCTTGCCCCAAATCATGCGGAACAGCCAGCCGAACACATCCTCATCATCAATCATGGAAACTGAATCAGATATAAATCCCTCGCCCTGGGCAACCAAATCCTCATCATGGGTGCGGACGGCCAAAGCGATGATATCGGCGGGATTCGTCTGCCCAAACACACGATAGGACCTCCACACCAGATCGTCCTCGAAGCCATCCGGCAACGGAACCAGCGGATTCTTCCACATCCGGAAATCCGCAACCAGCCGCTTCAACTCCTCGACATACCGTCGCTCATCCAACCGAATGGACATCCCCACTCACCCTCCTTCACACTACCATCCCAGCGCACAACCAGCCGTCACGCCATGGGCAGCGCCGTACACACGCCAATGACGAACAACGCCTCGGCGGTGAGCCAGAACGCGGCCGGCCACTCGCCACACGACTCACGACGATTATCCACACAAAAACAGGCAGCCGCCAAATCCAACGGGAACCACAGGAACCCAACGAACAACGCAACCAGCGGGGCCGCCACCAACGCGAAACCGCTCACATGACGGGTCAACGCGATGCCGATGGCCGCGACCAGACCAACCAAGCCACCACCGTACGATATATAGCGAGGAAGAATATTCGACCCACGATACCGATCCTCCCGGTACAGGAACAGGGAACCCGACACCAGCAGTACACCGGCCACCAAGCCAATCACCCACCAACCACCCGATGCAGGCTGTGCCAAAGGCGCAGGCAGACGATCAGACGACCAATCCACGAAATCCCCCGGCTTCAACAAGCCAGTCGCCACATACCGGTCCCACAACCATCTACGACCAACCTCCTGACCCACAAACGAACCAACCGCAAGCATCGCCAAGGAGGCGAACATCACGAAAGGCACGGTCAGACGAGGCCACAAACTGCCAATCGCGTAAACGATGAACGGAGACAACGCCATCGACGCAAACACAATGACGAACACCCCAACATTGGGGACGGCCATCAACGGCCACCAATCATCCGACCCATTCGCCTTCGCCACATCCATGAACACTACCTGCACCACCACGGACACCACAAAAACAGACAGGAACCACAAAGACTTCAACACCACGCCACGCATTCCGAACGCACGACGCCCCGGACGCGGACCATGCAGATGAGGAACCGTCAACGCCAACAAGCCATGACTCTCATACTCCAGAGTCGGACCACCATTCGCCGCAGACCGTTCATACTTGTCTCTATCAATGGTCTTTAACATATCCCTGACCGCAGGATCGTTCCGATCTCCCTTAGTAAGCAGAAACTGACGGAACTCCTCATCAGACTCATCCTCCGAAGGAGACTCCGATAAACGTGCATATTGCTCCGGTTGCCGACCATCATTTCTAGAATGCTTACTCATCGTCAATCATCCATCCTTTATAGATCACTGATACCAACTCGAATGGCATTAGATGCCTCAGCCACCCCATCGGACAACTTGCCTGGTGCCTGATATATGGTCTTGAAATTCCACAAATGATCAGGATCCGGAACGAACGTCTTGAAATAATCCTGTGGCGAATGCTTCCACTGCAGACCACCATCCGTAGTCGGATTCACAAACGGCTTCACCACTTTCGCCGTATTCAACGTGTCATACGTCGCGTTGGCATACGACACAACATGCTGACCAAAATTCATGGTGTCCCACACCGTCCGATGGGTACCGACAGCCGCGATATTCTTCATGTCGTGGATACCCCGAAAATCGGTATACCCGGTTCGGGCATTCATAATTGTGTTGCCGATGGACCACCCATGGCCTTTGCTCCAATCTCCGAATCTCTTGAACTGACCATCCCAGAAATCCCTCATCACCGTGTTGTTTGGGTTAGGATGAGCGGCATTCGCGGCCTGTTTCGCATCCTGCCAACCGGAAACGAAACGATTCCATGCCCTGCCGCTGTTCTTCAACGAATGCCCAACATTATGCATTCCCTTGCCTAAAGCATCCCAACCCTGACGAGCCAAATTAGCGGCATAGTTTCCTGTTCCATCATGACGTATAGCACTCAATACGTTCTCTCCGGATTGCATTGCTTTGCCGCCTTCGCTAACAAGCATCTTCCGGAAACCACCTGCAGCATCCTTAGATTTCAATAACCGCTTACCCCACTTAGTCGGCTGCCACAGTCTTGCGCGTAAAGCTTTTTTTGTAAATTGCGTTGATCACCACCATGTCTCTTCCGCCAACTCCGCGTTGGAAGGCATCTTTCGCAATGAGCCTAGCAGCGCTCTTGGCATTTGCAATCTTGCTTACAGCTTTCAAGCCGGCCCCAACATCCAATAATGCCCAGAAACCGGATACCACAACTTCCCACCACGACGCATCACCGTTCGCCTTGGCCAACAGCTTGTCCACGAACAGCAGCGCGGCCACCGCCGCGGAAGCAACGGCAATCCAACCGCCGAAGAACAACCCAATAACACCAAGGACAATGGAGGCGACCTCAAGAATCTTCACGGTAATCTGCCAAGCATCGGAATACTGCCATTGCTCCGCAAAACCATGCAACTTCGGCGATTCACGCGTGGCAGCGGCAATAGCCTTGGCCTGCTCATCGCCAGCCTTCTTATAGTTGTCGACGATCCTATGCACCGCTGCTTTGGCCGCTTCCAAATCTCTATTGGCCGTGGACAGTCCTTGCTCATACTGGTCGACCATGCTCTGCGCCTGTCTGCGTCGATCCCGTGCACGCTCATAATCCTCGTCACTGGCATCAGGGCTGAGATTGGAATACGCACTTTGCACACGATCGAATTCACGCCGGCTTGATGCTACATTCTGTTGAGCATTCGCCTGCGCTCTCTTGGCATTCTCCACCTCCACGAAGGCACTGGAAGCCTGACGCTGATAGCTATCGATGTCTGAACTCCACGTGTTCAGTGCTTTCGCGACATCCCCAAACCCTGTGGCAAAGTTGCGGAAATCCTTCGGCATGGTACCAATTTTGTCAACGAACTTGGTCACCCATTCGCCGCTCATGCCTTCCTTGGTCTGCAAATGATCCAAATCATCTGCCATCTTATTGAAAGTGCCTTGCAGGTTCGAGTATCGCCCCGCCAAGTCGGCAGTGAATCCACCATTCCCAGGAACCTGATTCCCCGAATACCCGACGAAAACCCCAATCCTCACCATCGAGATTCACGATATTTCCTCCCCACTCGTCGACGCATACGCGCTGGAATTCACAAACTCAATACTCACCGTATCCGTCATCGAAGCAAACAAATTAAACAAAACATCAGCAATATCAATTTGCGGAGTGGCACCAGTTACCACAAACACATGCTCCCCATACGGGATGAAAGTTCGAAGCGACGCCACATGACGATCGGTTTTATCACCCTTGTCATCAACCAACGACGTTATTGATTGCGCCTGAACCGCAGTCCCCATTTTCGGCAAATTCACTTTCTGCAACGACATGAATTCACCATCACCAAGTTCAGCCTGTTCGCTGGAAAGCGTTTCAATAACTGCGTCCAATTCATCATCCAAATCACCTAAGACACTGGCCTGAGGTAATTGTGCAATCATGAATGTCGCCATTACCTGCACAGCATCATCAGGATCAATATCCGTCGCAATTGCATATCGGACACCGGACTTCCACGCATCGGCATATGCCTTCACCAAGTAACGGCGCAACGCGGGATAAACCGTTCGCCATGATGGCACAACATAGCGCAATTGACCAAGCTGACGTTCAATTTCTATCTCGCGATGTTTTGGATCCACTTCAATCTCATGCCACCCTTGTGGTGGAACCATGGAGATAACATATTGCTCGTTTGTCAATCCCATCCCCCTTGAAGATACGGCCTAAAGAAACTCAATGCCTCATGCCTGTAGAATCAATCATCTACCACCAGACACGTCAGCTCCCACTGCCAGAAGTATGATCAACCTTCAACGAAGCCTGAATCTGCTCATCGACTTTATCGGAACCGGTTTTGACATTCTGTAGAAAATCAACCAATTTCTCGGTTTTAATCTTGTATTTATTCTTCGTGGATGAAACCTGAGTATTGAATTTGCTCAAGGCATTAATAACCGGGGCGTATCCCACATTGACCCTTGTCAGGTTTCATATCATCATTGCCACGTAAATTCAGTGTCTGCTGAATGTTCTCAAAGCCAGTCTTCATACGAACAATGGACTCATCAATAATGACTATCTTGGACTCAGCCATACACTCTCCCGATACAAGTACTGGGAAAACAGTACAAAATAAGCAACGGCCTGCAATGCCTCAAAGCCCCCCTGCATCGCAGGCCGCTCACTTGCCAATTCAGGCAGTATTACTGCAGCGCGCTGGCCAACTGAGAATCGAGTTCGGTCAAAGCATCCTGCGTCTTTTGCAGGAACTGCTGCATGCCATTAAGACCATTCACAGTATCGGTTGCACCCTTAGTGAACTGCTGGTACGAAGTCTCAAAAGCACCGGAAGCCTTATCTGTGACGAAGCCGCTCGTCACCAACTCGCTCACGGTCTTGTTCAACTGATCAAGCGTATCGACAAGACTTTGGCGGCCACTCTCAAGGCTGCTCTTCACACGCTGGATGTCATCATACGTTACATTTACGTTGGCCATAGGACTAACCCTTCCCATACGGAACCTTACGCCACCGGTCCATACCGCCGCCGACGCCGAATGGACAACCATGCCCATCCATGAGTAAGAATACCCCCGATATACGGTCTTGACAATACATTGAGCCAGAATAAGAACAGTAGAACGATGCTCTTAAAACTAGCTGACCTGCACCAACTTTGCTCTCATGCCGCCGAAACGTAACACATCACCCGGAACCATGCTGGTCCTGGTAAGCTTAGGCAGTTCAATTCTGGAACTATGAGATTCCAACCATGTACCATTGGCAGAATCACAGTCCATCACCCAGACCTGCCCTATAGCGGTCACACCAAATTCGAAATGTCTGCGCGAAGTCTGCTGGCTGGAATCATGCAGCACCGCAAATGCCTCATATCCATCTTCTGCCGTAGGTGGCATCCGCCCGGCACCACATCTCGATTTCACCTCAATGCGCTGCCCATCCGAAAACTCCATCACATACCGCGGAAATTTTGCGATGCAAGGGCAGATTCACTTCGGCAGAGACCGGTTGACCAGCACGTACTGGTGGTTCGCCAAATGAAGACCCTTCCAAAGCGGCGCGACTCCATTCATCTCGGATACTGGTCTGACTGGTTCTTGGCAGCACAGGCAGTTCCCGATACACCTGCGCGGGGCTCGTA
>ENA-OQHD01000413-OQHD01000413.1-human-gut-metagenome-genome-assembly--contig:-NODE-413-length-16027-cov-8.314465_pt1 | contig 16027 bp, 10 predicted proteins | sample MGYA00242560_ERZ504711 | MGnify/ENA primary metagenome ERZ504711 (study PRJEB26092, sample SAMD00036198) | human gut metagenome | host: Homo sapiens | study: EMG produced TPA metagenomics assembly of...
GGAGCAGCTCAGGGGTAATCTTGAAGGATACGGTCTTGCTTTCGCCCGCTTTCAGGAACACCTTTTCAAAGCCTTTCAGCTCGCGTACGGGGCGGGTAATGCTGCCTACGAGGTCGCGGATATAGAGCTGCACGACTTCTGCGCCGTCACGCTTGCCGGTATTGGTCACGGTGACTACGGCAGTGGTGGAGCCATTTTGTCCCATGACCGGGGTACTGAGGGCGATGTCGCTGTACCGGAAAGTGGTGTACGAGAGACCGTAGCCGAAGGGATACAGCGGCTCATTGTCCACATCCAGATAGTTGCTGCGAAACTTCTCGAACCATTTGCCTTCTGCCAGCGGTCGTCCGGTATTCTTATGGTTGTAGAACAAGGGTATCTGCCCCACGATTTTTCGGGAAAGTCATGGTCAGCTTACCGCTTGGGTTCACGTCGCCGAACAGCACGTCGCCAATGGCATAGGCCGCTTCGCTGCCACCGAACCATACGTTCAAGATAGCGGGCACATGTTCCTGCTCCCAGGTGAGCGTCAGCGGCCGGCCGGTGAAGAGGGTTAGTACAACGGGCTTTCCGGTCTTCAGCAAGGCTTCCAGCAGGGTGCGTTGCACGTCGGGGATATCGAGGTCGGTACGGCTGGAGCTTTCACCGCTCATTTCGGAAGACTCGCCCAGGGCGGCTACAATCACGTCGGCACCGGAGGCCACCTTCAAAGCTTCGTCCAGCAGTTCCTTATCCGTACGGTTGTCCCGGCTCAGCGATCGGCCGAATAGGGTGGCGCGTTCCTCGTAGGCTACATCACCGATGAGGTTGCTGCCTTTGGCGTAGGTGATGTTCACCCGGCCGGCTGTCATTTCTTTCAATCCTTCGTACAGAGAGGGATAGTCGTCCAGGCGTGCGGCAACACTCCAGGTACCGGGCATGTTGCTGCGGGTATTGCCCAGGGGGCCTGATGACGGCGACGGTGCCTTGCTTCTCCAAAGGAAGGACGGGACGAGAAGACTTCTTGCCTTGTCCCTCAAAAGGTTCGTTTTTCAGCAGCACAAAGCTTTCGGCGGCAATCCGGCGTGCGGCGTCGCGGTGCTCGCGCGTGAAGATGTCGCGTGCGGGACGGCTGAGGTCGCAGTATTTGTAAGGGTCATCGAACAGCCCTAACTTGTATTTCGCTTCAAGGATGCGGCGGCAGGCTGCATCCAGCGTCTTCATGGTTATTTTGTCTTCGGTGAGCGACTTTTTCAACGTGCCCACGAAACCTTCGCTCACCATATCCATGTCCACACCGGCGTTGAGCGCACGGGCGGAAACGGTCTGCAGGTCACCGATGCCGTGCTCCACCATTTCGGAGATACCGGTAAAGTCGGTCACCACAAAACCGTTGAAGCCCCATTGTTTGCGCAGCACGTCTGTCATCAGCCAGCGGTTGGCGGTGGCGGGCACACCGTCCACTTCGTTGAAGGAGGCCATCGCACTACCCACTCCGGCGCGGACGGCTGCTTCATAGGGGTACATGTATTCGTTGAACATGCGGTTGCGGCTCATGTCTACCGTGTTGTAGTCGCGTCCGGCTTCTCCGGCACCGTACAGTGCGAAGTGCTTGACGCATGCCATGATTTCGTCGTTCCGTTTCAGTTGGTCGTCCGGGTCTTTTCCCTGATACCCCAACACCATGGCGCGGGCGATGGCACCTCCGAGGAACGGGTCTTCTCCCGACCCTTCGGATACACGTCCCCAGCGTGGGTCACGGCTGATGTCTACCATCGGACTGAATGTCCATGAGATACCGTCGGCACTGGCTTCTGTAGCGGCTATGCGGGCAGACTGCTCGATGGCTGCCATATCCCACGTGCAGGAGAGGCCGAGGGGGATGGGGAAGATGGTCTCATAGCCATGTATCACATCCATGCCGAACAGTAGGGGGATGCCCAGGCGGGAATTCTCTACGGCCAGTTTCTGTACGTCGCGTATCTTGGCCACTCCTTTCAGATTGAAAAGCCCTCCCACGAGCCCCTGCTCAATCTTCTTGGCCACGTCGCTGCTCTTTGCCTGACCGGTAGTGATCTCTCCGGTCACGGGCAGGTTGAGCTGGCCGATTTTCTCTTCCACAGTCATCCGGCGCATCAGTGCGTCGATGAAGCGGTCCATGTCCTGCGGAGATTTCTGCGCCTGCACGGTGGCGGTGACACCTATTAAAGCGGTCGCGAGCAGCAGACTTGTTCTCTTGAAAATTTTCTTCATATTCATATTGAATTAATTGTTTGTAAGTATGTTCCCTTCATTGTTTTTAGATTGCCGTCACTCTATTGCAGTGGCGCTATGACTTCTTTGCAACGGTGCTGCAATTTCTCTGCAGTGATACTGCAAACGATTTGCAGCGCTACTGCAACTGCTTTGCAGCGACACTGCAACTGTTGTGCAGTGCTACTGCAACACTTTTGCAGTGCCACTGCAAAAAGTTTGCAGCTCTTTGCAGTAGCAATGCTTTGATTGATAGCAAGTTATAAAACAGACCTTTTGCCATTGATTGGGTCGGCTGTTTCCTTTGGCCGGGTATCAATAGTCGGGGTTCTGTACCAGTACTCCGTTCGATTTGTCTATCTCTGTCTGGGGCAGAGGCAGTAGCGCATTCTTGTCCTGGTAATTCTTTCCGGCAGCTTGCAGCACTTCTTTGGCAATGCCCCAGCGCACGAGGTCGTAGAAGCGGTCGGGTTCCAGTGCCAGCTCTACGCGGCGTTCGTGGCGAATGGCGTCACGCAGCACAGACTGGCTGGCAGATTCTACCTTCGGAAGCACGTCTGCCAGTGTGCCGCGGGCATGGGCGCGTACTTGTTCCAGATACCCGGCGGCTTCGCCCGTCAGCCCTTTCTCGTTGGCGGCTTCGGCAGCCATCAGCAGCACGTCCGGATAGCGGATGAGGCGGATGTTTACCCAGAAACCCATACGGCTGTACTTGCGGCGCAGTGTCGGGTCCGTGTAGGCCTTCTTGTTGAAGTAGGCACCCATGGCGGTGGATACGGGTGACTCGCCATAAGGCTGGTTGGTATTCTCCGGTGTGATGGGCTCGTCCGTGCTGCGGCGGAAGTAGAGCAATGTGGCGTTCCGGCGCGGGGTCGCCCGGCTCAAAGGCTTCTCCCATCAGTTTGGTGGCCATGTGCCAGCCCCATCCCAGGTCCCACTCGCCGGCTCCGCGCACCCCTTGCACCTGGCAGAACTGGCTGCCGATGCTGGCATCCTCTTTCATGGCATCGGTGGCTTCGCATTGCAGTTCGAAGATGCTCTCGCCGCAGTTTTCCCCTTCTACGGTGAAGACTTTGTCGACCGGTGTATTCAGGTTGTAGATGCCCGACTTTATCACTTCGGTGGAGGCTGTGTACATATTGTCCCAATCGTTCCGCATCATATAGGTGCGTGCGTGCAGGGAGCGTGCGGCGCCCCAGGTCAGCCGTCCCGTATAGTCGCTGTCCCACCGCAGGGGCAGGCATTCTTCGGCTTCGGTCAGGTCTTTGTCAATCTGTTCGTATATCTTTTCCGCCGTGGTCTTGGGCACGTTGGCATCGGAGGCTTCCACTACCTTGATGGTGACCAGCGGCACTTCGCCAAAGGCGCGTACCAGGTTGAAGTAGCACCAGGCACGGAAGAAGAGCGCTTCGCCGCGGTTGCGGATGGCTTCGGTGTCGTCCTTGTGTCCGCTCTTCTCAATGTCGTCCAGGATTTCGTTGCACTGGTAGATGATTTTGTAGTTCTGTCCCCAATAGGCGCTGAGCGGCCCGTTGGAGGCAGTGTATTCGAAGTCGTCCCACATGGCGGCCTCGTTGCTGCCGTCGCCGGCGTCACTGCCTTTCTCGGAGTCCTCGCTGCGCACCATGTGCACCATAAAAGCAGGAATACCGGCAGTGATGTCGTACGAGCGCATCAGGTAGTAGACGTTGAATATCTTCCCGCCTACAAGGGCGTTGGGAGAGTCATCTTCCGTGAACTGCCCCAGCGGATCGCGGTCCAGGAAGTCGTTGCAGGATGTCAGTGAGAGGGCTGTTGCACCCACCAGCAATGTAAATATGTATTTTATCAGTTTCATAAATTTATATTTTTCATTCCCCGTTCCCTTTGAAGGAGTCGGGGGAGGTTTGAAGTTACTCTTTTTTAGGGGAGAGGCTTTTAGAACGTCAGATTAAATCCGAACGTATAAATCGCCGGCATCGGATAACTGCCGTCGTCCACCCCGAAGGCGATGGCACTTCCGCCCAGTTCCGGGGTATATCCGGTGTTGTGCTTCCACGTCTTCAGGTTCTGTATGTTCACGTAGAGCTTCAGCGCCTGCATGCCTATCTTCGAAATCAGCGCCTTGTCGAAGTTGTATGCCAGCGACACGTTACGGATGCGGAAGAACGAGCCGTCCTCTATGTAATACTCGGAGTTCAGATTGTTGATGGTATGCTTGGTGTTCAGCAGTGGCTGGGTGTTGCTGGTACCCTCGCCGTGCCAGCGGTCCATGCGTTGCTCCATGAAGTTGAACTGGCTCCAGTTGTAGTTGTCCCAGGTACGGTAAATCTGATTGCCGCCTTGTCCCATCATGTCTACTGCCAGCTCCCAGTTCTTATAGCCCAGTCCGAGCGTGAAGCCGTAGGTGATGTCGGGGGTGGGGTTACCAATCATCGTACGGTCTGCCGTGGTGATTTCTCCGTCACCGTTCACGTCGCGGAATTTCAGGTCGCCCGGGGTGACGGTTGCCAGTGTGTTCTTGGGAGAGTGCTCAATCTCCTCCTGGGTCTGGTAGACGCCTTCCACCTTGTAGCCGTAGAAGTAGCCGATGGGGTATCCTGCCATTGTGTAGCTCTGCTGCTTGTCTCCGGCTATGATGGAGTAGCCTTCCTGCACGAGGCTCAGTACCTTGTTCTTGATGGTGGCAAGGTTCATACCGATGTTGTAGTTCCAGTCACCTATCCGGTCGCGCCAGCTCAAGGCAAGCTCTACGCCCGAATTCTCGATGGAGCCGAGGTTTCCGATACCCGGTACAGTGCCCGAGATGCCCGGCACTTCGGCCAGCAGGTCTTTGGTTTTCTTCTTGTAGTACACCCCTTCAAAGTGCAGGCGGTTGCGGAGGAAGTTGGCTTCTGCACCGGCTTCCCAGGCTTCCACCTTCTCCCAGCGCAGTTTGGGGTTGGGCAGGTAGGCAAGCTGGTAGCCCGGATAGATGGCAGACGGGGTGCCGAACACGGCGGAGTAGGCATTCGTCAGCAACGGTTCGGCGGGATAGGCACGGTCCAGGTTCTGGTTGCCCAGTGTGCCCCATGAACCTTTCAGTTTCAGCATGTCCAGCCAGGTGATGTCCTTCATCCATGCCTCTTCGCTCATCAGCCAGCCCAGGCCGACGGAGTAAAAATTCTGCCATTGGTTGCCGGTGTAGGAAAAGGCGGAAGAGCCGTCCCGGCGGTAGGAGCCGTTGAACAAGTACTTGCCCTTGTAGTTGTAGAGGATACGTGCCAGTACGGACACGGTGGAACGTTCCCACTGCGTGCTGCCGTTGGTGGCGGTGGCTGCGTCACCGATGCTGACGTACCATTTGTCGGGATTGTCCGGAATGACCAGGCCTACCCCTTGGGTACGGGCGCCGTTCAGATTCTCGAGCTTGTTGTAGTAGGTGGTAAAACCGGCAGTGGCCGTCAGGCTGTGGTCGCCCCAGGAGTTGGTGTAGGTCAGCAGATAGTCGCTCTGTACCTTCATTTCAGTCTCTTTGGCTTGGGACACTCCGGTCTTGCCGTTGCCCAGCGTGGCTATGTCTCCCTCGACGCTTGCGTCATATACCTGGATAACCGGGGTGTATGTCCGTGTGCTGTTCGAGGCATAGTCCAGGGAGAACATGGCCTTGAACTGGAAGTGTTTCAGGAAATCCCATTGCCCGTACACGTTGCCCGAGCCACGGTAGTTCTCGGCTTTCGTGGTATTCGCCTTCAGGTCTACGTCCACCATCGGGTTGTTCATCTGTGCCTTCTGGAATCCGGGCAGTGAGGTGTAGAGGCCGTACTCGGAGTTGAATACATGCGCCACCGGAGCTGCGCGCAGGGCTGTAGCCACACTCTTCGTGTCGGCGGGCAGCATGCGTGCCCCGTTGAATTGGAAACCTACCTTGAGGTTGTCCGTCACTTTATAGTCGTTGCTGATGTTCAGCGTGATTTTGCTGTACTTCTCGTGCTTGATGTTGCCTTGCTCGTAAGCATAGCCCGCACCGAGATAGAAGCTGTTCTTGTCCGAGGCACCCGTGATGCTGATGTTGTTGTTGGTGATGAACCCAGTCTGGAAGATTTCATCCTGCCAGTTGGTGTTTCCCGTCCAGTCCGAGAAGTTGTATTCCGGGTTGCCTTCATTCCTCAACTGTTCGTTGTACAGCAGTTTGAAGCCTTCGGCATCCGTCAGTGCAATTTTGTCGGTGACGGACTTGAAACCGAACGAGCCGTTGATATTGACGCGTGTCTGTCCCTCTTTCGCCTTCTTGGTGGTGATGATAATCACGCCGTTGGCACCGCGCACACCGAAGATGGCGAGCGACGACGGGTCTTTTAGTATCTCCATGGATTCGATGTCCTGCGGATTCAGGAAGTTGATGTTGTCGTTGAACAGTCCGTCCACCACATAGAGTGGCTTGTAGCCGTTGATGGAGTTTGTTCCGCGTACACGGATTTCCGGGTCGGAGCCTGCCTTGCCGGAGTTTATCACCTGCACGCCGGCAATCTTTCCTTGCAGTGCGGATACGGGTTGACCACCGGCTTGTTGGCGATTTCGTCGCCTTTAATGTTGGTGATGGAGCCCGTAAGGTCTCGCTTCTTGGCGCTGCCATAACCGATGACAACGGTTTCGGCCAGCATCTGCGAGTCGTCTTTCATCTGGACGTTGATTACCGACTGGCTGCCTACCTTGACAGCTTGCTTCACCATGCCTACATAGGAAAAATCCAATGTGTTCTCCGGGGTGGCCTGGATGGAGTACCGGCCGTCTATGTCGGTAATCACGCCATTGGAGGTTCCCTGCACCAATACGGTGGCACCAATCAGCGGGTCACCCAGGGCATCGGTCACGGTACCGGTTACTGTTTTCTCCTGCGCCGATGCGGCGACACTTGCCAGCAGGCACACCGTCAGAAATAGGTTTCTCAGTCTTCCGGTTTTCTTCTTGGGAAGGTTTAGGTTCTTCTTCATTACATTGATTTTTTAGTGGATAAATCATTCAGTTTCTCCTCTGAACAATCAAAATGCAAAAAAGATTTGGTGACGGTGTTAAAAAAGGGCAGCCCGGTTTTCGCGGACTGCCCTCTTACCTAAAAGCAAAACTATACCTATTTCAACTCAAAACTCGTAGTCTTTACATCGCGGCTGTTGGGTCCAATCATTACATGGAACTCGCCGGGTTCGTATACATACTGTATGTCGTAGTTGTAGAACTTCAGCAATTCGGGGTAATGGTGAAGGTCACCTGCTTGCTTTCGCCTTTTTTCAGGTGGATGCGCTCGAAGCCTTTCAGCTCTTTCACGGGGCGGGTAATGCTGCCCACCAAGTCGCGGATATAGAGCTGTACGATTTCATCTGCATCGTAGTTACCCGTATTGGTTACGGTTACGGAAGCGGTCAGCTTGCCGTCCGCATTCAGTTGCTTGGAGCTGAGCGTGATGTCACTGTACTGGAAGGTGGTGTAGCTCAAGCCATAGCCGAAAGGATACAGCGGGTCGTTGCTCACATCCAGGTAGTTGCTGCGGAACTTCTCGAACCATTTGCCTTCTTTCAGAGGACGGCCGGTATTCTTGTGGTTGTATGCCATAGGCAACTGGCCCACATTCTGCGGGAAAGTGGTGGTCAGCTTACCGCTGGGGCAAACGTCTCCGAACACTACGTCGGCAATGGCGTCTGCAGCTTCACTACCTCCGAACCATACATTCAAGATGGCGGGAACATTTTCATTCTCCCAAGTCAGCACTACGGGACGTCCGGAGAACAATACCAATACTACGGGTTTGCCCGTTTTCAGCAATGCTTCCAGCAGGTGGCGCTGTGCGTCCGGCATTTCCAGTTCGGAACGGCTACTGCTCTCACCACTCATCTCGGAGGACTCGCCGAGGGCGGCTACAATGACATCGGCTTGTGCGGCTACTTTCAGGGCTTCGTCCAGCAGTTCTTGGTCATTGCCACGGGGCAGTTCACGGCCGAACATCGTGGCGCGTGTCTGGTAGTCGGCATCGTACATCATCGTATGTCGAGGACAAGTCCGACGTGCGCAAGGTGGAACCGTACGTCTACTGCCAGATGGTGGCCGGTCCCGAGGCAGCGACCCCGGGCGAGGGCAAGAACTCCTGGCTGACCGGCACCGCCGCGTGGACGTTCGTGGACGTGTCGCAGTATCTGCTGGGCGTGCGACCGACGCTCGACGGCCTGGCCATCGAACCGCATCTGCCGGAACGGTTCGACCAGCTGACCGTGACGCGCGTGTTCCGCGGCGTGACCTACCGCATCGCCATGAAGCGCACCGGCGAGCGCACGGTGAGCGTCGACGGAGCGAAGATTGGCGGTAATGTGGTTCCCGCTTTGAGCGATGCCAAATCCGTCGATGTCGAGGTCACGTTCTGATGTGAGCATCAGAACGTGCTCACAAACGGGACGGGCCTACACTCTCCTCAACATGAACATGGATTGCCGGAGCATCTTGCATATAGGTTGTTCCGGCGATCCTCCATCGGTTTCCTGCAACCTTGTGGAAGGCAGGAACCGATCAGAACAGTGCGAATCCGTGTGCCGCATAGAAGGCCGCATGGATTCGCACACACAATCCGTCTAAGGTAGCGATATGCAGTATTGTGAAGACATCATCACCGGCATCGATGGCAGTGAGGCCACGTTCGTCCGGTACGTTCTCGACAACAGCGAGGAGATCGATCCCAAACGTCAACGCCCCAGCGTTCTGGTGATTCCGGGCGGCGGCTATGCCATGACCTCCGACCGCGAGGCCGAACCGATCGCCATGCAGTTCCTCGCGGCCGGATGCAACGCGTTTGTGCTGCGCTATTCCGTCGCGCCATCCGTCTTCCCCACGGCTTTGCTGGAAGCCGCGGAAGCAGTGCAGCGCATACGCGCGCATGCGGACGACTGGCATTGCGACCCCAGTAAGATCGCGGTAATCGGATTTTCCGCAGGCGGTCATCTTGCGGCCAATCTTGCGACCACGGCGGGTGACGACACCATGCGGGCACATGGCTATGACCCTGACGCGGTGCGCCCGAACGCATTGATGCTCGGCTACCCGGTGATCACTTCAGGCCCGCTCGCGCATCGTGGCAGCTTCGACTGTCTGCTTGGCGACAACAGCGATAATCAGGTGGCGTTGGACGCGGTGTCCATCGAACGGCATATCGACGCGAAGACGCCGCCCGTATTCGTATGGCATACCATCACCGACGATTGCGTACCGGTCGAGAACACGCTGATGTTGGTCGATGCCTGCAAGAAGGCCGGCGTGCCGGTCGAGGCGCATCTGTTCCCCCAAGGCGGGCATGGTCTGGCGCTTGGCACTGCGGAAACGGCGTGGCAGGGGGTTAATGGCATCGAGCCATGCGTCCAGCAATGGCCGGTGTTGGCCAACGCGTGGCTACGGCGACTCTTCGCCTAGAGGCCAGAGGGCGTAATAGTATTGGATGGTTTTATGAGGGACACGATGAGCAGGGGTGTAAGGAGCTGGCTATGAGCGTCGCGGCATGGGATGGATTCCTGAATGACCAGAGCAACTGGCCGGCCGCCTCACGCATCGGCAACGCTACGGGGGCCACTACCGCCAGGGACACGCTGGGCGACAAGACCTTCGTCAAACGCAAGCGTATGAGTCAGGAGGAACGCCACCTGCAAATCCTGCAGGCCGCCGTCAAAATCATCGCCACCAAGGGGTTCTGGGGCATGTCGTTGCAGAACATCTCCGACGAGCTGGGCATCACCGAGGCGGCGTTGTACCATTACATCTCCTCGAAGGACGATCTGCTCAACATGGTGCTGCCGGAATGCTACGACACCATCGATGCCGACGAATACAACGCGGTGACGGCCGCCATCGTCGACGCCGACGGGCACCGCGTCTACTACTACCCGCGCTATTGCCTGAACATCGTGCTGTACAATCTGCAGCGCCCCGAGCTCGTGCAGCTGTATTCGGTGCTGAACGGCGAGGCGCTGAACCCCTCGCACCCGGCCCACGATTTCTTCATCGGCCGCCATTTGCGCCAATGGGAGATGATTTGCTCGATGAACTGGCTGCTGCCGCCGGACGTGGACGAGGAACGGTTCTACGACCTGTACACCCTGGCGATGAGCGCCATGGACGGTCTGCAGTACCGTTGGCTGGGTGACAATTCGATGAATCTGCTGGAGCAATGGATGAGCATCTCCGACATCATCTTCCCCGATAGCGAATGGCAGGGCTTCCGCGACCCCTCGGAGCACGACCCGAAGAACGAATCCTGCCTGCTGCCGCTTACCTTGTCGGCACGGCAGTAGCTCTGACCCCGAAGATCAGCAGAGCATTACAGCGGAAGATCGATATCGACCGCCCACCGCTCTTGTGCATATTCGCCATCGGCGGGGCCGTTCACGGGAAGCGGACCCGCCGATTTTCGTATCGGAAGCATCCGCGACTAGCGGATCGGCACCTTCTCCATGCCTTCGACCTCGGTTTCGAAGGCGTAGTAGGCTCCGATCAGACCGGCGTTGTTGGTGTGCCGGCAGCGCTTGACAACCGTGTGGAAATCGCTCCACTGCGGGATCTTGTCGAGCGCCGCATTGACCAGCGGCAGCAATTGCTGTTCACGGCAGATGCCACCGCCCAGCAGCACGCATTCGGGGTCGGCCACGGCGACGATGTTGAAAATGCCGATGGCAAGATAGTCGATCCACCGGTCCACGATCTTGCGCACACGCGGCTCATCGAGACGATGGAACAGGGTGGCCGGCACGATGGAGCCTGTCGGCACGTCGAATTCCTTGGCGTACTCCTCCGCCAGCACGATGGTCGACAGGTAATCCTGCATGGTGTGGAATCCACCGGTCTCATAGTTCGAGATCATCATGCCCAGCTCGCCTGCACGCCAATCCTTGCCTCGGCGGATCCTGCCGTCCAGGAACAACGCACCGCCCACACCGCTGTCGATGGTGATCAGCGCAAAATCGTCGAGTTTGACGGCGTTGCCGCTCAGCTTCTCCGCCATTGCCGCGCAGTTGGCGTCGTTCTCCATCCATGTGGGGATCGGGTCGTCAAGATAGCCCTGCAGTTTTCTGCCGATTTCATGGCCGTACAGTATGCTTAGCGCGCCGGCGGTAACGGCGACCTGCTTCTCCGTGTCGATGAAGCCGGGCACGCTTATGGCGATGCCGTCAAGAGGGGCACGCTGCTTGGAAACAATATGCGCGAGCGCCTGGTAGAAGGGCTCCTCGCCGTCGACCGGAGTCGCGATAGTACCCGGAATGCCCATGCGCCCGTCCTCGAACACCACGTATCGGGTGAAGAACGTTCCGATTTCGAACGCAAGGATGCGCTTCTTTGCAGTCATATCGTTATCTAACCCATCTTTAATAAAAATCCTGCCTTGGTACAGTATAGCGTTCCCGCCCATACTTAAGCGCTTCCGCCCCATCCCCCGATACGCTCAGCCAACACCCCTTTGCGTACCACCAATGCAATGGCGGAATCGAAGTGCGTCATAGCATATTCGTCTGCCATTGTGCAACATATGCCATAACAACTTGTCAATATTTATCGATACGGTTGCCTATTGGAGGCTCTTGCAATACACGCTTTTATGACTCCCGCCGCTTACGGCGGGCAGCCCCCTAGATGCCCCCATCAATGACGTTTTCCACGTCGCGCGAAGACAGGAGAAATAGATGAGAAACAAGGCAATCGCATGCCTTGGCGCAATCGTCGCTTGCGCAACGGCTCTCGCCGGAATCCCGGCCACCGCCATGGCGGACGACTCCGCCGGCCTGACTCCCCAATACACCTACAATTCCCAGAACGATAACGGCATGACCTTCGAAAAGGTCAGCCACGCCGATCAGGGCCTGAGCCAGGCCGATGGCGTGGTCGATTACACCGGCGACGGCACCATCGCCCCCTATACCGCCGGCCTGAGCACCACCGGCAACGGCGACCGCGGCCAGTCCTACAGCTATGCGGCAGCATCCTCCGGCGACTGGGTCTACATCGGCACCATGTACGGCGGCCTCGGCGTGCAGGCCATTCTGAACCGCGATATGACAAGCCTCGGCCTGACCTCCAAGCAGGCCACCGCACTCATCCAGACCATGTACGCGGGCAACATGTACCTTGGCGAACCCGACGGCAAGAGCGCCGGCGGCATGCTGTTCAAGTTCAATGTGAAGACCGGCAAGACCAAGATCCTCATGTCCAAGAGCACCGGCATCGACGGAGGCAAGGGCGTGATCCCGACCTTCCGCAGCGCCTTCAAGATGAACGGCAAGCTGTACTTCGAGGGCATGGTCATGGACACCAACAACAAGGATCTCACCCAGCAGGAGATCCAGACCGCCATGGCCTATCAAAACGGATTCCCGTGCATCTACGAAGTCGACCCGGCCAACAACGACAAGCTCACCAAGGTGTATGACAGCGTCGACGTGGATGGCTTCCGTTCCCTGGTCAAGGGCAACGTGTTCACCTCCACCCGTGCCATCGGCTCCTTCGGCAATACGCTGATCGCCGGCGACCTCAAGCCGACCGCGGACGGCAAGGGCAAGGCGCTGCTTGTGGCATCCAAGACCCCGTCCGATCCGAACTCCTACAAAGTGATCGCCGACATGGCGAGCTTCGACAACCTGCCCGCCATCCACCGACAGGATGTCAACGGCGGCGGCGGTATCTATCAGGTGCAGGAGTTCAACGGCAAGCTGTACGTCGTGGTCTGCACCGGCGACACCAGCACCCTGAACGAAGAGACCGGAACCATGCGCTCCTTCGCCATTTACGTGGGCGAGAACAAGGGCGATTCCACCAACAAGGCCGATTGGACCTGGCGTCCGCTCGTAGGCGACACCGCCAAGGGCGCCAAGTACTACTACGGTCTTGACAAAAGCCGTGTGAGCGCCGGCGCCTGCACCCTGCAGGTCTACGGCGACCACTTGTACATCGGCGACTACAACGACGTGTCCAGCGCACTGCAGGGCTTCGTCACCAAAAGCAACTTCGTAACCCAAGCCACCAACCTCGAACAGTCCGTCAACCTATACCGCATGGACAAGAACGAGAACGTCGAGATGCTCGTGGGCGACAAGAACGACACCTTCCCGAAGGGCGGTTCCACCGGTCTGGGCAGCGGCTACGACAACCACATGAACCAATACACCTGGCAGACCACCGTCCATGAGGGCAAGATGTACCTGTCCACCATGAACACCACCACCCTGCTGGAGCCGATCGCCCAGTTCACCAACGGCGACATCCTCAACATGAGCGAGAAGGACTGGAACAACACCGTGCACTACCTGCGCGTGTTCCTGCGCCTGCTGTGGGGCACCGGGTCGACCGATCCGGCCTCCGCCATCACTGCGCAGAGCGCCGACCGGAACGCCACGGTATCCGCACAGGCCATGCCGTCCACCGACGATCCCGAGGCACTGGTCGAATGGGCTCGCACCGAGGCCGGCAAGGACGCCTCCGCCACCCAGCCGCAGACCGCCGACGCCAAGTCGGTCACCAACGCCAAGCCGATCAGCCTGACCGCCGCTCAGACCAAGGAACTGGTCGACGGCATCAAGGACGGCAGCATCGTGCCGGGCAGCCTGGCGGCATCCGCTTCCTCCGACGAGGCTTCGCAGCTCTTCGACATCAACAACGAGCTGGACGCTCTCGGCTCCCAGCTTGCCGACAAGGGCTCTGCCGACTTCGCCAACAACTACGGTGAGGTCGTGGACGCGTTCCAGGGCATTGACGACATCATCCCCGACAAGTTCAAGGGCTTGTACGAGACAATCGTCAAACTGACCAGCAAGGCCAATCTCAAGGCCTACGCCAAGTCCCTGCCGTACCTGTCCAAGTCCAAGCGCGGCTTCAACCTGTTCGAGATCACCGACCGTTCCGCCACGAACGAAGGCGTGACCGTCGGCACCGTCACCGATGAGGGCTTCGGCGACCCGTTCAACCACGGCCTGCGCATCTTCTGCGACACCGACGACTACATGGTGGTCGGCACCGCGAACCCGTTCTACGGCACCCAGCTGTGGCGCGTGCGCGATACGCAGTACGCCGTGAACGTCTCCGCCACCGAGGGCGGCTCCGCCTCCGCGGATGTCGAGCGCGCGGCCAAGGGCAGCAAGGTCACGCTGACGGCCACCGCGAACAAGGGCTACCACTTCAAAGAGTGGAACGTGCTGAAGGGCAACGTCTCCATCGAGAACAACGCCTTCGAGATGCCTGACGGCAGCGTCTCCATCCAGGCTGTGTTCGAAAAGGACGCTGTTGAACCGACGACGCCAACGACCCCGGCAAAGCCTGCCACAGACACGAAGCCATCCACAACACCGACCGGTGTCACGTCCACCCCTTCGACCGGCTCCTCCGTGCTCGGCATGGCGGTCGCCGCGGCTGTGGCACTGATTGCAGGCGCCGCGATTCTGCTGAAGAAGAAGCAGGCGTGATGATGACCGGCGGTGTGATCGCAGCCACCCGATGAACGCGGAACGGCGCCATACCACCGGTTCCTGACGAAGAAGGCCGATGTCCATCAAGGGCATCGGCCTTCTTCATATTCGGCTTCGTCGAGTGGAGTCGTTCCGCTCCGTCTAACGTGGTCTACAGCATTGCGATCACCGCAACGCAATCACATCCACGCCATACGGCTTAAGCTCGATCAGATCGTTGATGACGGTGCCGGTCAGCAGCTCCGTGCCACCGTTGAGTTCGCTGAGGCACAGACGCTTGTCGGCGGCGCTGTTGTTGATGAGGAACGCGTAGCGGGTGCCGCCATCGCCATAGCGCACGGACAGGCTGACATCCTCCGGGGTATCAAGCGACTTCAGATCCAGCTCCTTGATGATCGGAGCCATGAACGCGCTCATGCCGGTCTCGTCCAACGGAGTGCCCACAAAATAGGCTTTGCCCTTGCCATACGCATTGACGGTGAGCGCGGAATGCCCAGCATAGAATTCGTCGCCGCCGTACGTAGCAAGACGCTCGGCACCTTCGCGATGAATAATGCTCGCCACGATCTCGCCCTTGGCATCAACCGTGCCGCCATGCACTTCGATGGTTTCGCCCGGCGCAAGCGCATCGATCTCTTCGACCCATACGCCCATAAGCCTGCGCAGCTTGCCCGGGTAGCCGCCTGGCACCACCAGATCATGCTCATCATGGATGCCGGCCATATAGCCGGTGATGAAGGTGCCACCATCCGCCACATAGGCTTCCAACGTTTCAGCCACACCAGGCAACACGGTGATCAGCGCCGGGGCGATGGCCAGATCATACTGGCTGAGCCGCGCAAGAGGCGTGGTGCTGGCGATCATATCCACCGGCACATTGCGACGCCACAACGCACGGTAGAAGCGATGAACCTCATTGGGATAGTTGAAGCCGGTGGTCGGGCCGACACAGCCTTCAAGCGACCAGTAGCTCTGCCAGTCGAACATGATGGCTACACGGGATTCGATGCGCGAGCCCATGATCCGCCTGCCGATGCGGTCCAGTTCCTCACCCAAGGCCGCGGTCTCCTTGAACACGCGGGACTCCTCGGTGCCGTCATGCGCGATGACCGCGCCATGGAATCGCTCGCAGCCGCCAAGGGACTGCTTCATCTGGAAGAACCGCACGGTGTCGGCGCCATGGGCCACGGCCTGCCAGCTGAGCTTACGCACTTCCCCCGGCTGCTTGACCTTGCAGAACGGGAACCAGTTCTGCTGGTTCGGGGTCTGCTCCATCAGCATGAACGGCTTGTTGCCGCCGATGCCGCGCATCAGGTCGTGGCACATGGCGGTGAAGCTCGGCGGGGTGTCCATGCCCG
>ENA-OQHD01000414-OQHD01000414.1-human-gut-metagenome-genome-assembly--contig:-NODE-414-length-15977-cov-6.976972_pt1 | contig 15977 bp, 15 predicted proteins | sample MGYA00242560_ERZ504711 | MGnify/ENA primary metagenome ERZ504711 (study PRJEB26092, sample SAMD00036198) | human gut metagenome | host: Homo sapiens | study: EMG produced TPA metagenomics assembly of...
CTGGGAAAGTTAATAAACTTTCTTCCCAGGATAGTTCCGTCTGGACGCATGATGGTACAGACCGCATCCGTATTGATGCCGAGATCCACACTGCAGATCGTTTGTTCTTTGACAGGTGTCCGGCTTAAAGATACCTCTTCCGCATACGTAAAACGCAGAAAATACTTGTCGTGCTTTTTCTCCAACGTTGGCGCCGAAGCTTTTTTCGCCCGACCAGTGTTTTCTTAAATATTCCATATCCGTATGTTTCAGCCGCACAGCAAACCATTTCCAGTCATGGCCATCGTACAGTTTTAAAAAAGGGCCGCATCTTTCTCTTCTGTGTTTTCACGGTACATGACATCGTGGTAAAAAACCAGGCATGGCATACTGCTCACTTTTCAGATACGGCTTTCCTGTTTTCTGTCCCTCTGCTTTCCACTGTTCCAGACGCGTCTGATAAGAAGATACACTCCCAAGCGCATGCTGGACTGCCGCCCGTCTGAAATAGGATGGCATCTTGGGAAAGCAGAAATCAAAATCAAACCGGGCCGGATTCCGTTTCGTTGTATGCACCAGATGTTCCGCTGCATTGAAACGTTTCTTACTTTCCTCAATTTTGACCAGTTCTTCCCATACAGATTCATACACTTCGACCAGATAGCGGACAGCAGAACGGTAAATCTCCAGTGTCTGGCGGATTGGAATATTCTGTTTTCGTAATTCTACACCATAACTGGATATGATTTTCATTCGCTTTTTCCTCCGGGTTTTAACGGGATTTTTCCTTCTGCCCTTCTATGTAAGCAAGTACCTGTTCACGGCTCCGGTCACTGACCGTTACAGCACAATAAGACGGATTCCACAAATGCCCTCCCCACAACTCTTTCTTTAGCTCTGGATACAAAAGGAACATCTGGCGCGCAAGATTCCCCTTCATGATTTTGATCATGTCTGAAATATAAAACTGTGGTCGACAATCTACAAGCAGATGAATATGATCCGGCATAACCTCCATAGCCAGGATTTGAAATTTATATTCCTGTGCAAGACTTTCCAGCATTTCTTTGCATTCCACATCAATTCCGTCTTTTAAAACCTTTTTTGCTATACTTGGTACACCAGACCAGATGATACTGCAGAGAGTACACATATCCTCTACCATAGGAAAGATCATTTTTATTAATTGTAAACATATCTTTTCCCATAAAAACATTATACCATATACATAGGAATATATCAAACATTTGTTCTCATTTTTATCAAAAATCTTGCGCGTCTAACTCATCACTACTACAATATATTTATGGGTAATCCCCTTACTTCCAGTAAGGATTTATCCATCTCATTACTTAAACTGTTAGAATGTAGGATGCAATGGTATATCGACTTCATCACTTGGACCTCGCGTCCGTACTTTAGACTGATAACCGGCTCCTCATTCACAGTGTTCGTTTTATGCAGGTTGAATCACATTAGGTGCATTCGTGTCACACACAGTAGTTTGAACAGGTAATGAGTAAAACTGGTATTTATCCATTGTAATATTTTTTAAGGAGTGATAAATTTATGAACGCAGTAGGTATCGATGTTTCAAAAGGTAAAAGTATGGTTACAATTCTGAGACCATTTGGGGAGATTGTATCCTCTCCTTTTGAGATTAAGCACACATCCAGTGATATCCATTCACTTATTAAACTTATTCATTCTATCGAAGGTGAATCCCGGGTTGTAATGGAACATACCGGCCGCTACTACGAAGCACTTGCTCACCAGCTTTCAGCAGCAGATCTCTTTGTCAGTGCTGTTAATCCCAAGTTGGTCAAAGATTTTAATAACGATTCTCTTCGCAAAATCAAGTCCGACAAAGCTGATTCTGTCAAGATTGCCCGCTACGCTCTTGACAAATGGCAAAGTCTTGAACCGTATAGTATTACAGATGAATTACGCGCTCAGCTAAAGGTCATGAATCGTCAGTTCCATTTCTATGTGAAACAAAAAATCGGCTATGAAAAATAATCTTATTGGCCTCATTGACCAGACCTATCCAAATGCAAATACTTATTTCAATAGTCCCACCCGCAGTGATGGTTCCCAGAAATGGGTTGATTTTGTCTCTACATACTGGCATGTAGATTGCATTCGTAAAATGTCTCTAAACGCTTTTGTTTAACATTATCAGAACTGGTGCAAGCGCAAAAAATTATGCCTTCAATAAATCAAAAGCGGAAGAAATTTACACCAAAACAAAGGAACTTGTTCCAGTATTTCCTAAGAATGAAATAACCAAACATATCATCAGACAAGCTGTCGATCAGCTCAACAGTACTTCCGTTACTGTCGAAACAATACGCACTCTCATGAACGAGACTGCCTCAAAGCTTCCTGAATACTCAATTGTCATGCAGTTTAAAGGGATTGGTCCATCTCTCGGTCCACAGCTTATGGCTGAGATCGGTGATGTAACCAGATTCACGCATAAAGGAGCCCTTACTGCATTCGCCGGAGTTGATCCTGGGGTAAACGAATCTGGTTCCTATGCCCAAAAAATGCGTCCCAACATCCAAACGTGGATCTTCAAATTTAAGAAAGACTCTTTTTCAAGTAATGGATGTTCTTATCAAAACCATGCCTCAGGATGATCCTGTATATCAATTCATGGACAGAAAACGCACCCAGGGTAAGCCTTACTATGTTTATATGACTGCAGGTGCTAATAAATTTCTCAGAATATACTATGGACGAGTGAAAGAATATCTTTCTGTTCTTCCTGATCCAAGCTAATTCAAAACTTTTACTTTCAGACCAGCACTGGTTGTGGTGGCCTTATTTTAATGCCTAATTTTTAACCTGTAAAGTTTTTTAACTTTCTTCAATTTTAGTATTGACTTTTTATTTGCAGGCTGAAGTAACGAGAATGCGACGCGCAGTTTTCAATAAACGCCAGGATATCATCCAGTGATCTGTCACTATGAGAATACGCTTCATAAAGAGTAGTTTTTATCTTTTCAGATTTTCCGTATTATCCTTCTTCTTTTCCGGTATACTTCTTCCATTTGACACTCCCCACAGCAAGGGGTTTTACGACGCATTGGATAAGCAGCAAGCTTTCGGATCACGCCATTATCCCTTACAGAATAATGGATTGCATCGATGTAGAGAATAGGATAGACCTCGTCCAGTGGCCGGTTCTGCCAGTCTTCAATCCGTGGCAGAATCTTATCCGTCACATCAGAAATTTGAACGCAAAGCGAAAAAAATTTCCCCCCGCACCAGCTACTTCCGGTACAGGGGATTTGTCATACTTTATTTTGTTTTCTTCTTTAAAAATCCAATCGATGTCTTACAGATCAGTTTATCGAAAATCATAAACATTGCCGGCAGAATCAGGATAACAACGACCATACTGATGATCGCGCCCCGTGCAAGCAGAGTACAGATGGAACCGATCATCTCAACCTGAGAGTAGCAGGCCACACCGAAGGTTGCGGCAAAGAAGCTCAGACCACTGCTGATGATGGACGGCATACTGGTCTTATGGGCAATACTGATAGCTTCCTTCTTGTCTTTTCCATTCTGGCGCTCTTTCTGATAACGGGTTGTCATCAGGATCGCGTAGTCCACGGTTGCACCGAGCTGAATCGCTCCGATTACGATGCTGGCCACGAATGGAAGGCTGGTTCCCTGATAATACGGGATTGCCATATTCAGCATAATTGCAAACTCGATGACTGCTACCAGAATAATCGGCAGAGAAATCGATTTGAAGATCAGCAGAATGATGATAAAGATTGCACCAATGGAAAGCACGTTTACGTTGACAAGGTCAGCATCGGTAACATCCTGCAGGTCTTTCATCAACGGTGCTTCACCGATGACCATTCCATTTTTATCGTAGGATTTTACGATTTTGTCAATCGCTTTGACCTGTTCGTTTACTTCATCTGTTGCGGACTCATATTCAGAGCTCACAAATGCAAGCTCATACTCATCGCTCTGCAGCATGCTTCGGAGATTTTCCGGGATCATGGATTCCGGAATCGTCGGTCCAAGCAGGGAACTCATGCTGATGGTCGATTTGACACCTTTTACGTTGCCGATCTCCTCCATCATTTTCTTTTTCTGTTTGGAATCCATATCGCGGTCCATCATGACGATGTGCATGTTGCTGACGTTGAACTGCGCTTTTACTTCATCGTTTGCCACGTTACAGTCCAGGGTAGATGGAAGGGAACGTGCGATGTTGTAATAAATCTGGGTATGATTGTTTCCGTAGATCGACGGGAACAGCAGAACCAGGAAGATCACAACCCATACTTTATAATGTTTGGTGATAAAGGCGGACGGTTTATCCAGGCTTTTTACCAGCGGTTTGTGTCTCGTTTTCTCAATTGCCTTGTCAAATACCAGAACCATGGCCGGCAGGACGGTGACACAGCAGACAACGCCGATCAAAACACCTTTTGCCATAACGATACCAAGGTCGCGGCCAAGGGCAAAGGTCATAACACACAGTGCCAGGAAACCGGCTACGGTGGTAACGGAGCTTCCGGCTACGGATTTGAACGTGTTGGCGATTGCATGGCCCATCGCACGCTCTTTGTCATCCGGGAAACGCTTTTTATTCTCCTCGAAACTGTTCAGCAGGAAGATGGAGTAGTCCATCGTAACACCAAGCTGCAGCACGGCGGTCAGCGCTTTTGTGATGTAGGAAGTCTCACCAAGGAACACGTTGCTTCCCAGGTTGTAAAGGATTGCAAGTCCGATACTTAACAGGAACAGGATCGGAACAACGAAGGAAGTCGATGTCAGCTCGATGACAACGAGGCTCAAAACTGCGGCGATGACAACGTAAACCGGCAGCTCTTTTAATGCTACGTTTTTGATATCGGTAACAACACCGGTCATACCGCCGATGAAGCACTGCTCGTTCGCAATTTTACGAAGATCCTCGATTGCCTCCATGGAGTCATCGGAAGAAGTCGTATTATCGAACAGAACGAGCATCATGGTTGCATCCCCATTGTAGAATGCTTTCCGGAGTTTTTCCGGGATCATCTCAACCGGCACGCTGATGTCTGCCACATCGTCATACCATAAAACTTCTTTTACGTGGTTTACCTGCTCGAATTTTTCTTCGAGTTTCTGTACGTCCTTCATTTCCATGTTTTCCACAACAACCATGGAGAACGCACCCATGCCGTATTCATCCACCAGAATATCCTGTCCTTTTACCGTTTCCAGATGCTCCGGCAGATAGCTGAGCAGATCATAGTTTACTTTCGTTGCTGCCATTCCGATGACTGACGGAATAATCAGCAGAAATCCAATGATCAGCATCAGAATCCTGTGCTTGGCAATCCATTTGCCAACTTTAACCATTTTCATTCATCTCCTCTGATTCATTTTTAACTTGTTTTTCTAGTACCACATCTTACAACTTAAATGACTATTAGTCAATATTTGAAATGGCAGAAAATGAATTTTGGTCATTTTTTGTTTACTTTTACAAAAAAGTAACGGAAATCGGAAATGGGAATCGTTGATTTTTCTGCGCATCAAAAAAGAGTGCCTGGCTCCTTCGTCCTGACACTTCTTTTTTATGCATTTTTTTATTTCACTTCAACCAGCTCAATCTCAAAATTCAGCTCTTTTCCAGCCATCTCATGGTTGGCATCAAACGTGATATTGGTCTCGTCTTTTGCAGTAACTTTTACCGGGAACGGCTGGCCATACTGGTTCTGCAGATAAACCTGCTGTCCGATCTCTACTTCCTCTGCTCCCGGAAGCTGTGCGATCGCAACGGTGAAAATTGCGTTCGGATCCGGCATTCCGTAAGCCTCCTCCGGCATCAGATGGATGTTGACTTTTTCGCCGACTTCCATCTCTGCAACGGCTGCATCGAAGCCGCGGATCATCTGCCCCACACCGCAGATGAACTCGAGCGGTTCGCCGCGGTCGTAGGAAGAATCAAACTGGGTTCCATCGTTGAAGGTTCCTCTGTAGTGGGTACGGCAGGTTTTTCCTACATTCTTACCTTCCATAACCGGAGTCGGTGCACCGCATCCGCCGCCGCAGGTTCCGCAGGAACCGCCGCAGGAGCTCTCCTCTTCCTCATGGCTTCCGCAGTGGTCGCCGCAGGAATGGCCTTCCTCGTGATCGTGGTGATCGCAGGTTGCACCCGCAGATGTGAGCGTTCCGTTTAAGTAAGCTTCCACCGCTGCATCCACATCTCCCTCCGCTCCGGAGCAGAGCTCTACGCCTGCCTCAGCAAGAGCAGCCTGTGCACCGCCGCCGATGCCGCCGCAGATCAGAACATCCACGCCCTGCTCGGAAAGAAGGCCTGCCAGTGCGCCGTGGCCGGTTCCGTTGGATCCGATCACTTCGCTGGAAACCACCTGATTGTCTTCTACTTCGTAAACCTTAAAATTCTCTGTTTTTCCAAAATGCTGGAAAATATTCCCGTTATCGTATGTAACTGCAATTTTCATCTAACTAAATCCTCCGTAGTTTTTTCTTACGCCTCTTTTTTCCTGCATAAAGGCTTCAATTTGGTCTGGATCACGCATCAGATTCTCGGAAAGAACCTCGCATCCGTCCTCTGTAATCAGGATATCATCCTCGATCCGGATTCCGATCTCCCACTCGTCAATATAAAGACCCGGCTCATCGGTGATGATAGCGCCTGGACGCAGCTTGTCGTTCCATGCCGCGGTCACATCGTGTACATCGATGCCGAGGTGATGGGAAACGCCGTGCATGTAATAGGTTCCGACATCCTCTTTCTTCTCGATCAGGCCAAGTTTCACACAGCCCTCGCCGAGAACATCCTTTGCGATATCGTCGAGCTCTTTTAATGTCATACCCGGTTTTGCTGCTTTTGCAACGGCGCGGTTTGCTGCCAGAACAACGTCGTAAACCTGTCTCTGACGGTCCGTATATTTCCCGTTGACTGGATACGTTCTGGTGATATCTGCGCAGTAGCCCTGGAATTTTGCTCCGAGGTCCATCAGAAGCAGGGTCTCATCCTCGCACACGTCACGGTTGGTGTCGTAGTGCAGCATCGTTCCGTTTGCACCGCTTCCTGCGATCGTCGGGAATGCGGTTCCGTCTGCTCCCTCGTGGAAAATCTTGTACTCGAAATCAGCCTGTGCCTGATACTCGGTGCAGCCCGGTTTCAGATTCTTCATCACGAATTTCAGCGCGTCGTCGGTGATCTTGATTGCCTGGCGGACGAGAGCGATCTCATCCTCATCTTTCTGCATCCGCAGTGCTGCGATGACAGGAGCAATGTTTTTAATCGGTCTGCCTGGAAATTTCTTTGCGAACTCCTCTGCCTTTACCATGTTGTAATCCGGCAGATCCTCGACCTGATAGCGGTAGCAGTCGAAATACAGGGTTCCGATGTCCTCGCGTGCCATCAGACGGTTTACCATGCCCTCAAAGGAATCCAGGAAACGAACGTCATCGATTCCGGTGATCTCCTGTGCCTCGGATACGGTTACTTTTCTTCCAAACCATCTCTCCTGGTTCAGATCCGCTTTCTCGATAAACAGAATGGATTTCTCCTCTTTTGCGGTCTTTTTCATCATCAGGATCATGTGATCTCTGCGAAGGCCGGTCAGATAGAAAAAGTTGCGGTTTGCTTCAAACGGCAGATATTCGTCTGCGCTGACATGCAGCTCGATTCCAGAAAACAAAAGCAGTGCGGAATCCTGGTCCATTTTATCAAAACCTGTTTTCTTCTTTCTGTAAAGTTCATCTGTCTTTCCTCACTTTCTTTTAGAGCCTGCCAAGATCTGTTTTCGGCTCCTCTACTAAGATAACACGTTCGTGCTTTTTTTCCTACCTTTTTCCTGCTTTTCTGTAAAATTCTTATTTTATTCCGCACTTTCCAGTCCTTTGACAACTTCCAACGCTTTTTCGAGCTGCACATCGCTCGTCGCGTCATCCGGCAGCTCCACCTCGACATCCGGCGTAATGCCGACCTTGTGGATGTCGTTTCCGAGCGGCGTGTAATAATGGGCAATCGTCAGTTTCACCACGCTGCCGTCCGAGAGCTGGAATGTATTCTGGACAATGCCTTTTCCGAATGTCGTCGTTCCGACAATCGTTCCGATGCCGTAATCTTTGACTGCTCCCGTGAAGATTTCTGCCGCACTTGCCGTATTTTCATTGACCAGCACGACGAGTGGAATCGAGATCGGGGTATCGCCGTCGCAGGTATACTCTTCCCGTTTTCCATTTTTATCCTCGGTATACACGATGAGTCCCTCCGGCAGGATCTGGCGCAGGGTGTCGCAGACTGCCGTCACAAGGCCGCCCGGATTGCCGCGCAGGTCGATGATCAGGCGCTCCATGCCCTGATCCTGCAGTGACTGGTATGCTTTCTGGAACTGCTCGGAGGTAAGCCCTGTAAACTCGCTGATGGCCAGATAGCCGATCTTGTCGTCCAGCATTTTACCGTCTGCCACAATCGCCGCAAGCTTCTCTTTTGTGACTTCCGTTTCAATCAGATCCGCCTCGCCTTCCCGCTCGATGGAAAGCGTCACGGTATCGTTCTCGCTGTTTTTCAGAAGACCGACCGCATCGTTGAGGCTTAAGCCTTCGAGTGTCTGCCCGTCAATCTTCACAATGCGGTCATCCGCCTGAATACCGGCCTTCGCCGCCGGGGTATCGTCCTGTACGCCGGTGACCTGCAGCTTATCGCCGTCCAGCGTCACCGTAACACCGATGCCCTGATAGTAACCCTCCTGCGCTGTCTTGATCGCTTCGTATTCCTCTTTCGTGTAATACGTAGAATACTTGTCGCCGAGGCCGCTGATCATCCCTTTATACATCGCATCCGACAGCTCTGTGTCATCCACATCGCCCGCGTAAAGCTGGCTGATCATCGCTTTGATCGCCGCCGTCTTCCGCCACGACCAGAAGCCGCCGGGGTGGTCCGCACTGCTTCCCGGCCAGAGAAACGTTGTTCCGACAAGCACGATCATTACAATCGCCAGCATCGAAATCATGCCCGCAAAGTAGCTCTTCCGCATCTCATTTTTTCGGTTTTTCTTTCTGTTTCTGCGCTTTTTCGGTTTTTCCTGCTCTGCCGCTTTTACGCCCTCTTTTTCTTCCTTCATCAGTTCTTCCAAAATATGCCTCCCAATCGAAAGATCCCGGAATCTTTTGACGGATTCCGGGACTTATTTTTACTTCATTATATTGTCTAATCCTATCAGACTTTCAAGTGTTTTCGAATCGTAAAGATACTGCCGACAAGACCGATTCCCATACCGAGAATGAGTCCGACTGGAAGCAGAATCCGGAAGACGGCCGATACCGGCATGAATGCCATAAAGTTCGACAGTACGCTGAACTCCGTCATAACGTAGCTGATGACTCTGTTGTATACAACGTACAGCAGCCCCAGCGGAATCGCTGCTCCGACAAGACCGATCAGGATACCCTCGATCAGGAACGGAGCCCTTACAAACAGGTTCGTCGCACCGATCAGCTTCATGATACCGATCTCCTCTTTCCGGACCGAAATACCGATCGTGACGGTATTGCTGATCAGGAAAACAGATACGGCAAGAAGAATCAGGATGATCGCGATGGAAACGTAGCCAATGACACGGTTCATCGTCGTCAACGTTGTTGTTGCGCCCTCGGCCTGTTTAACCTCACGGACACCGTCCAGCGAGCGGATATACTCAGCCAGTGCATCCTGCGTCTCTACCTGGTATACGTAAACCTCGTAGTGAGCAGAAGTTGCGAGCGGGTTGTCGTTTGGCTTAAAGCCGTCCTTGTATTCCTCTTTTCCTTCGAAATACTGTTTTGCAAAGTTTTCCCACGTCTCATCCGCGGAAACATACTTACATTCCTTGACCACATCGGTCTTGGCCTTGATCTCCGTTCCGATCTCATCGATCGTCGCCTGATCCACATCTTCGTTGAAGAAGACGGTCATGGATACGTCTGTCTCGGCATTTTTTACGATGTAGTTAAAGTTGATGACAACCGCAAAGAAGATACCGAACAGAAAGATACAGGCTCCCATGGTTGCGATGGATGCCAGCGAGAACATCTTGTTTCTCCAGATGTTTTTGACACCCTGTTTGATGCTGTAGCCCAGTGTACTAAACCTCATGGTACTCGCCCTCCTTCTCATCGCTGACTACCACGCCTTTTCGCATGGTAATAACGCGTTTTTTCATGGAGTTGACGATCTCACGGTTGTGGGTTACCACAAGAACGGTCGTTCCTCTGTTGTTGATTTCCTCCAGGAGCTTCATAATCTCCATGGAGTTTCCCGGGTCCAGGTTTCCGGTCGGCTCGTCCGCCAGAAGAATGTCAGGCCGGTTGACAATGGCTCTTGCCACGGCAACTCGCTGCTGCTCTCCTCCGGAAAGCTCCTTCGGGAAGGATTTGTACTTCTCTGCCAGTCCGACCAGCGTCAGGACTTCCGGCACGCGCTTTTTGATGACGCGGTTCGGTTTCTCGATGACACGCTGTGCGAATGCTACGTTTTCATAGACATTCCGGTCTTTTAAAAGGCGGAAATCCTGGAATACGACGCCGACACCGCGGCGGTATTTCGGCACTCTCCAGCGTTTCATTTTATTTAAGATCTGTCCGTTTACCTTAATGGTACCGGATGTGGGCTCGAGTTCTTTCAAAAGGAGCTTGATCAGCGTCGATTTTCCAGAACCGCTGTTTCCCACGATAAAGACGAATTCCCCCTTCTCGATGTGTAAGGATACGTTGTTGACGGCCGGCTGGCCTTTCGCGTAACTCTTACTTACACTATCCAATGTTATCATGCAATTCCTCCTTCAAGGGTTCTCGCTTAATAATCGAGCGTTTCCATGTATTTCATGTACTGCACAACCATAAGCGCAATCTTGAATGTGATCGCATCTTCAAAAACTCTAAGATCGAGTCCCGTGCTCTTCTGCAGCTTATCCAGCCGATAGACAAGGGTATTTCGGTGTATATAAAGCTGTCTCGAGGTTTCCGAGACATTCAGAGAATTTTCAAAGAATTTATTGATCGTTGTCAGTGTCTCCTCATCAAAGTCATCCGGCGATTTGTTGCCGAAAATTTCTTTGATGAACATTTTGCACAGTGGGATCGGAAGCTGGTAAATCAGACGGCCGATGCCCAGTGAGCTGTATGCATAGATATCATTCTCAGCGGAGAAAATTTTTCCGACGTCCATCGCCATTCTGGCTTCTTTATAGGAACGCGATACTTCTTTGATCTCCTTGACAATGGTACCGTAAGCAACGTGGGTTTTCCCCTCCTCATCTCTTCCTGCTGCTTCCAGAATGGTGGCTGCCACTTTGTTCATCTGGGCATAATCCTCACCTGGAGCAAGTTCCTTGACGATGATAATGTTTTTCTCATCGACGGCAGTGATAAAGTCACCGGATTTGGTACCGAGCAGACTCTTGACGCTTTCCAGCGCCCCACTGTTTTTATCCGGATTTGTCTCAAGAATAAATACAAGGCGGCGTGCTTCCACTTCAATATGTAACTTCTTCGCCCTGTTGTAGATGTCGACCAGCAGCAGGTTGTCGAGCAGCAGATTCTTGATAAAGTTGTCTTTATCGAAACGCTCCTTGTAGGCGGTAAGGAGGCCCTGAATCTGGAAGGTAACCATTTTCCCGATCAGGTGAATGTCATCGTTTCCGCCTTTTACAACCAGAATGTACTCCAGCTGGTGTTCATCGTATACTTTAAAAAACTGATAGTTTTTCATGGTCTGGGAATCTGCCTGAGACTGCGCAAACGTTACAATATCATTCTGGCTGATCTCAACCTCCGGAAACGTCGTTACCAGAACCTTTCCTTCTACATCAGTCACGCAGAGTTCGACACGCGAAATATTTTTGATTCCCTCAATGGTACTCTGTAAAATCTGATTTGAAATCATATTTTCTTCCCTCTTTCATCCTATAGTTTGTCTCCGGCTGCACCCGCTTTCATTGCCAGGCATATCCACACCCCTATGGTTCTGCGCCTGATGCAAAGTACCTCACAGATATACTTATTTTAATACAAAATAGACAAAAAAGGAAGAGAAAACACAACATTTATACCACAAATTACGTAAAAAGGTCAGGAAAAATCCGTCTGGAAGCCCTCTCCTAAGACCTCTCTTGCATCCGACACAACGACAAACGCGTCCGGATCGATCGTTCCTACGATCTGTTTGAGCTGCGGGATCTGATTTTTTTGCCCACAACACAGAATACCATCATACGCTCTTCGCCCGTGTACATTCCCTTGATGTGGATGCCGGACGCGCCGCGGTCGAGTTCTTTCATGAGCTCATCGGCTACCTGCTCCGGATGCGCGGTAATGATAAACGCGGATTTCGCATAATTCATACCTTCCATCAGGGCATCCGTCATTTTCGTCGTCACGTAGATTGCCACGATCGCATAGAGCGAAGCGTGGATACCGAAGACAAAAATTACCGGCGATGACGATGATTCCATCAAGCACCTGCATAACCTGTGCAACGGAATAGTGGCGCAGCTTTCTCTGGATCAGAGCCGCCATCATATCCGTTCCGCCCGTCGTACCGTTTCCGATGAAGACGAGGCCGATGCCTGCTCCCATCAGAACGCCGCCGAACAGTGCGGAAAGCATCCTGTCATCCGGCACCAGCTGCAGCACCGGGAGAACGGCAATCCAGAACGTATTCATCAGGGTTCCGAAGATGGTTTTCACCAGAAAATCGCGGCTCATGCGGATTCCGAACAGAAAGAGCGGAATGTTCAGCACAAGGTTCGTCACCCAGAGCGGAACTCCTTTTCCGAACAGCATCTGGCTCAGTTGTTTGATGACGATTGCAAGACCGGAAAATCCTCCAGTAACAAGCCCCGCCGGGTCGTAAATCGAGCTGGTCGCAACCGCCATGACCGCGGTTCCCAGCGTAATCAGCAGATAATCTCTCCACTGCTGTTTGTTCCGTATCCAGTTCATGAACTTCAACCGTCCTTTTCGCTGTTATATTTTGTTACCATCCACTTGAACGTATTCTTCTTTAGCAGAGTTCCCCACCAGCTCGTTTTTATACCGGCCTCGTTCTGCAGCGTCGAATGCTCGCCAAGGCTCAGCCAGATTTTTGCGCTGATTTTGCTGCTGTTTTCCAGAACGAAACGATCCTGCCGCGTTCCCGCAAGGCCGCTCACAATCACGTCCGTCGTCTGGCTGTTGATCTCGTTGACCAGGCTGTCAAACGCGGATTCCTCCAGCGTCTCGACGACAGCACCGCCTCCGATCTCAATGCCGGGATACGTTTCTGTCAGATATTTCTGCAGTGTCTGCAGTTCTTCCCCAGTGTCGCCCAGTACGAAAATCCGGCTTTTCTTCTGAATCAGTCCCCAGAAAAAGCGTGCGATGAACTCGTTCGTCTCCACTTCCTCATAGGACGGCGTCTCCGGGTCAATTCCTGCTGCCTCCAGCACCTCGGTTTCCCCGATGACCGTCAGATCCAGATCTTCGATATACTGTTTCCACGTCGGTTCCTTGCTCGCCTGCATCAGCATCTGCATCGTAACAATCCCGATGGTGTTCAGCTTATCGTTTGAGAGGTATTCCTCTGCAATCTCCATCGCCGCATCGACGCGGTAATGTTTCAGCTTCACACCTAAAATTTCCAGTTCTGCATTCATTGTTCTGTATACTTCTGTTTTCCTTCGAAATCCAGAAGCGTTTCCTCCATGTTTTCCTGCCGTTTCTTCCGGCAGCGCTGTCCGCCTTTTTCTTCTGGCAACAGCTAATCTTCATTATACTAAAAAAACGAGGCTGTTGTCAAAAACAGCCTCTTTTTCTGCCCTGTTTTCACAGAATTTTTACAATTTATCAGACCGTCTGCGGATTAAACCTCAAACATCAGATCGCCGTAGGACGGCATCGGCCACATCTCTTTGTCTACGATCATCTCCAGTTTGTCAACCGGTGCACGGAGTGCCTCCATAGCCGGAGCAACTTTCTCGTAGTAGTATTTTGCTTTTGCTTCGCCGTCTTCCATCTCGCATCCTGCATTCTCGATTGCGATCAGCTCGTCGAGTGCTTTCTGGGTTTCCTCAAGCAGTGCACTTGTCTCGTTCAGCAGATTCTTCTGTACACCAACTGCTGTAACACCTGCTGCGGTGATGGTGTTGATAGATCCAGCCAGGGAAGTCGCATATTTGATGACTGCCGGGATGATCTGTTTGCTTGCCATGTCGATCATGGTCTTTGCTTCGATGTTGATGGTCTTTGCATAGTTCTCGAATTTAACTTCTGCACGGGATACCAGCTCTGCCTCGGTGAATACTTTGAAATCGCCGAACAGTTTGATTGCGGTATCAGTGGTCAGTGCCGGGATTGCGTACACCATGGATTTGATGTTCGGAAGTCCTCTTCTCTCTGCCTCAGCTAACCACTCATCTGCATATCCGTCGCCATTGAAGATGATTCTCTGATGCTCACTTAAGTTCTTCTTGATCAGATCATGGACAGCGTCCTCAAAGTTTTCAGCGCCTTCCAGTACATCGCATGCATCGCGGAATGCTTCTGCAACGATGGTGTTCAGTACGATGTTCGGAGCTGCAACGGAGTCACGGGAACCAACCATACGGAACTCGAATTTGTTTCCGGTGAAGGCGAACGGTGAGGTTCTGTTACGGTCGGTAGCGTCTTTCTTGAGATCCGGAAGCGTCTTAACACCAGTCTCCAGAACGCCCTCTTTTTTACTCTTGGTTGCATTTCCGGTGCTGATCAGCTGCTCAACAACGTCCTCCAGCTGCTCGCCAAGGAATACGGAAATGATGGCCGGCGGTGCCTCGTTGGCTCCCAGTCTGTGATCGTTTCCTGGATCGGCTGCGGACTCACGGAGCAGATCTGCGTGAACATCAACAGCTTTCAGGACGCAGCTTAACACAAGCAGGAACTGAATGTTCTCGTGCGGTGTTTTGCCCGGCTCAAGAAGGTTGATGCCGTCATCTGTGGTGATGGACCAGTTGTTATGTTTTCCGGAACCGTTGACACCTGCGAACGGTTTCTCATGCAGCAGGCATTTCAGTCCGTGCTGGCATGCAACTCTCTTTAAGGTCTGCATTACGAGCTGGTTGTTGTCGACTGCTACGTTTGCCTCGGAATAGATGGAAGCCAGCTCATGCTGTGCCGGTGCAACCTCATTGTGCTGTGTCTTTGCGGTAACGCCCATCTTCCACAGCTCAATGTTGACCTCCTTCATAAAGGAAGCAATTCTCTGACGGATGGTTCCGAAATAGTGATCGTCCATCTCCTGTCCTTTTGGAGGCATTGCGCCGAACAGGGTACGGCCGGTGTAGATCAGGTCTTTTCTCTGCAGGAATTTCTCTGCATCTACCAGGAAGTATTCCTGCTCCGGTCCTACGGAAGGAGTTACTTTCTTGGAAGTGGTGTTTCCGAACAGTTTTAACAGACGCAGGGACTGTACATTCAGAGCTTCCATGGAACGAAGAAGCGGTGTTTTCTGGTCAAGCGCCTCTCCTGTGTAGGAGCAGAATGCAGTCGGAATGCAGAGGGTTGCGCCTGCTGCGTCCTGACGAACGAAAGCCGGTGAGGTGCAGTCCCATGCTGTATATCCTCTTGCCTCAAAGGTAGCACGCAGTCCACCGGACGGGAAAGAAGATGCATCCGGCTCGCCTTTGATCAGCTCTTTACCGGAGAAGCTCATCAGTACTTTGCCGTTCGGCATCGGTGCTGTGATAAAAGAATCGTGCTTTTCTGCAGTTGTACCAGTCAGCGGCTGGAACCAGTGTGTATAGTGTGTTGCTCCTTTTTCAATTGCCCATTCTTTCATCTCATGTGCAATCGTATCTGCAGTAGCAAGATCCAGCTCACCGCCTTCTTCGATGATCTTTTTCAGCTTCTTGTAAACATTTTTTGGGAAGACGTTCCTGCATTACAGTGTCATTGAATTACATTTTCGCCAAAGATTTTGGCCGGATTTACATATTCTCCCA
>ENA-OQHD01000415-OQHD01000415.1-human-gut-metagenome-genome-assembly--contig:-NODE-415-length-15954-cov-3.050041_pt1 | contig 15954 bp, 20 predicted proteins | sample MGYA00242560_ERZ504711 | MGnify/ENA primary metagenome ERZ504711 (study PRJEB26092, sample SAMD00036198) | human gut metagenome | host: Homo sapiens | study: EMG produced TPA metagenomics assembly of...
GGCGTGAATCTAATAGGAAGGGCAAAAAATCACGCAATTAATATTGTAATATAAATCATATAATAACTCCTGCAAATATGGAAAACAAGATTCAAGAGCTGACCGATAAGATCTACCGCGAAGGCGTAGAGAAAGGAAACGAAGAGGCACAGAAACTTATCGCAAAAGCTCAGGAAGAAGCCAAGAGAATTATAGAGGATGCTCACAAGGAAGCGGATTCTATCGTGGCTACCGCTCATAAGTCTGCCGATGAACTGGCAGAGAATACAAAATCTGAATTAAAGTTGTTTGCCGGTCAGGCTGTGAATGCTCTGAAGTCCGAAATCGCTACGTTGGTGACGGACAACATTGTGAATGCCGATGTAAAGGCATTTGCTGCAAACAAGGATTATCTTAATGCCTTCATCGTTGCATTGGCGTCCAAATGGAGTGTGAACGAACCAATCGTTATCTCTACTGCCGATGCGGAAGGCTTGACAAAATATTTCGCAGCGAAGGCGAAAGACCTGCTGGACAAGGGTGTGAAGATTGAGCAAGTGAATGGCATCAAAACCTTGTTCTCCGTATCGCCTGCCGATGGTTCGTACAAGGTGAACTTTGGCGAAGAAGAATTTATGAATTACTTCAAGGAATTCCTGCGTCCGCAATTAGTGGAAATGCTGTTCTAAAAACTCCCACAGGATTATGAGTAAATACTATTACTTGGTAGCCGGTTTGCCTGAACTTACTCTGGAAGACAGTAAACTGAGCTATACAGTAGCCGATTTCAAGACGGAACTATATCCTGCCTTGTCGGAAGATGATAAAAGTTGATAGATTTGTTTTATCTGAAATTCGATAATGCGAATGTCTTGAAACTATTGAAGGATAAGGATGCTGCCATCGACCCGCGCGGAAACTATTCGTCGGAGGAACTGGTGGAATATATCTCACAACTGAAGGATGGCGACGAAGTCTCTGACAGTGTATTCCCATCTTATCTCTCTACGTTCATTTCCGAATACTTCAGCCTGCCTGCCGAGGACGGTTTCTTGTATGAAGACCGCCTGGCAGCGCTCTATTACGCCTATGCTATGGAATCCAGGAATCAGTTTGTGTCTTCCTGGTTTGGCTTCAACCTCACTCTCAATAATATATTGGTGGCGCTCACAGCACGTAAGTTCAAGCTGGACATTGCTCCGCTGATTGTGGGTGATACGGAAGTGTGCGAGGCTCTGCGTACTTCCAATGCCCGTGACTTCGGTCTGGGTACTGAGGTGGATTATCTGGAGCAGCTGGTGAAAATCAGTGAGACGGAGGAACTGGTGGACCGGGAAAAGAAACTGGACCAGCTTCGCTGGGACTGGATGGAGGAGGCCACATTCTTCGATTACTTTACCGTGGAACGTCTGTTTGTCTTCCTGCTACAGCTGGAGATGATAGAACGGTGGATTTCGTTGGATAAAGAGAAGGGTAACCAACTGTTCCGCAGCATTATCGCTGCCTTGAAAGACGAGGTGCAGATACCCGCAGAATTCAGATAAAATAAACAACTAAAAATATATGGCAACAAAAGGAACTGTTAGTGGCGTAATAGCCAACATGGTGACCCTCGTCGTCGACGGACCGGTAGCGCAGAATGAGATTTGTTATATCTCGACCGGAGGAGACAAGTTGATGGCGGAGGTGATTAAGGTAGTAGGTACCCAGGTCTACGTGCAGGTATTTGAGAGTACCCGCGGACTGAAAGTGGGGGCCGAAGCTGCGTTTACCGGACATATGCTCGAAGTAACACTGGGGCCCGGTATGCTTTCGAAAAACTACGACGGTCTGCAAAACGACCTCGATAAGATGGACGGTGTTTTCTTGAAACGCGGGCAATATACCTATCCGCTGGATAAAGGAAGCAAATGGCATTTTGTGCCTTTGGCAAAGGTGGGCGACCAAGTGGAAGCCGCTGCCTGGCTGGGACAAGTGGACGAAAACTTCCAACCTCTGAAAATCATGGTGCCTTTTGAACAGAAAGGTGTGTGCACCGTGAAATCAATTGCAAAGGAAGGTGATTACAGCATTGAGGATACCATTGCAGTGCTGACGGATAGCGAAGGTAATGACATCCGGGTGAACATGATACAGAAATGGCCCGTGAAGCGCGCCATGACCAACTATAAGGAAAAACCGCGTCCTTTCAAATTGCTGGAAACCGGTGTGCGTGTAATCGACACCGTAAACCCGATTGTGGAAGGTGGTACGGGTTTTATCCCCGGTCCGTTCGGTACTGGAAAAACGGTGCTTCAGCATGCCATTTCAAAACAAGCGGAAGCGGACATCGTAATCATCGCTGCCTGCGGTGAGCGTGCCAACGAGGTTGTGGAAATCTTTACAGAATTCCCGAACTTGGTTGACCCGCATACGGGACGGAAGCTGATGGAACGTACGATTATCATTGCCAATACTTCGAACATGCCGGTGGCTGCCCGTGAGGCATCTGTCTACACGGCTATGACGATTGCAGAATACTACCGAAGCATGGGATTGAAGGTACTGCTGATGGCGGACTCCACTTCACGTTGGGCGCAGGCATTGCGCGAGATGTCCAACCGTATGGAGGAGTTGCCCGGTCCCGATGCCTTCCCGATGGACTTGTCCTCCATCATCTCCAACTTCTACGGCCGTGCGGGTTATGTGAAGCTGAACAACGGCGAGTCCGGTTCCATTACTTTCATCGGTACGGTATCGCCTGCCGGTGGTAACTTGAAGGAGCCGGTGACCGAGAATACGAAGAAGGTGGCACGCTGCTTCTATGCCCTTGAGCAAGACCGTGCCGACAAGAAGCGTTATCCTGCCGTAAACCCGATTGACTCGTATTCCAAATATATAGAATACCCTGAATTTGAAGAGTATATCACCAAGCACATCAACGGTGAGTGGATTGGCAAGGTGAATGAAATCAAGACCCGTTTGCAGCGTGGTAAGGAGATTGCCGAGCAAATCAACATCTTGGGTGACGACGGTGTGCCCGTAGAGTATCACGTGACTTTCTGGAAATCGGAATTGATTGACTTCGTTATTCTGCAGCAGGATGCCTTTGATGAAATTGATGCCGTGACCCCGATGGAGCGTCAGGAGGAGATTCTGAATATGGTAATAGAAATCTGTCATACAGAATTTGAGTTCGACAACTTCAACGAAGTAATGGATTACTTCAAGAAAATGATTAACATCTGTAAGCAGATGAACTACTCGAAGTTTAAGTCGGAAGAATACGACAAGTTCCATAAGCAGTTGCAGGAACTGGTTGAGGAACGTAAAGCCTAAGGATGTACTATGTGACTATTTACAATTTACTATTTGCCTTGCGGATGCAGGTGTACGGAGGTTGTAGATAGGAAAATAGTAGAATAGGATGGCAGAGATTTAAATAGTAAATAGTAAATTGCTAAATTGTAAATAAATAGATGGCAACAAAAGCATTTCAAAAATATATACCAAGATTACTCAGATTACGAAAGCTACGTGTTCGCTGAAGGCAACCGGAGTGGGGTATGACGAGTTGGCGACCGTAAACGGCAAGCTGGCCCAGGTGGTGAAGATTGCCGGCGACGAAGTGACTTTGCAGGTGTTTGAGGGTACGGAAGGTATTCCCACCAATGCAGAGGTAGTATTCTTGGGCAAGGCTCCTACAATCAAAGTGAGCGAGCAGCTTGCCGGACGCTTCTTCAACGCCTTTGGCGACCCCATCGACGGTGGTCCGGCCATTGAAGGCGAGGAGGTGGAAATTGGCGGTCCATCCGTGAATCCGGTGCGCCGTAAGCAGCCCTCGGAACTGATTGCAACCGGTATTGCAGGTATCGACTTGAACAATACGCTGGTGTCCGGACAGAAGATTCCGTTCTTTGCCGACCCCGACCAGCCCTTCAACCAGGTGATGGCGAATGTGGCTCTGCGTGCGGAGACTGACAAGATTATCCTTGGCGGTATGGGTATGACGAACGATGATTACCTTTACTTCAAGAACGTATTCTCCAATGCCGGTGCGCTCGACCGTATCGTCAGCTTTATGAATACCACCGAGAATCCTCCGGTAGAGCGTCTGCTGATTCCGGATATGGCACTGACGGCGGCCGAGTATTTTGCTGTAAACAATAATGAAAAGGTGCTGGTGCTGCTGACGGATATGACTTCCTACGCCGATGCGCTCGCCATCGTGTCCAACCGTATGGACCAGATTCCTTCGAAGGACTCCATGCCGGGTTCCCTTTATTCGGACTTGGCGAAGATATACGAAAAGGCGGTGCAGTTCCCAAGCGGCGGTTCCATCACGATTATTGCGGTGACGACTCTGTCCGGTGGCGACATTACGCATGCCGTGCCCGACAATACGGGTTATATCACGGAAGGCCAGTTGTTCCTCCGTCGTGACAGCGACATCGGTAAGGTTATCGTTGAACCCGTTCCGTTCCTTGTCCCGTCTGAAACAGCTTGTTACGGGCAAAAAGACACGTAAGGACCATCCGCAGGTGATGAATGCCGCCGTACGTCTGTACGCCGATGCCGCCAACGCCAAAACCAAGCTTGAAAACGGTTTCGACCTGACGAACTACGACGAACGTACCCTTGCCTTTGCCAAGGACTACTCCAACCAGCTACTGGCCATCGATGTCAACCTCGATACCACAGAGATGCTCGATGTGGCATGGAGTCTGTTCGGCAAGTATTTCCGTCCGGAAGAGGTGAATATCAAGAAAGAGCTTGTGGACCAGTTCTGGCCGAAAGCAAACTAAATAAATGTACGATTAGACGATTTACGGTTTACGATTGATATTACTGAAATTGTAAATCTGTAAATTGAGAAATTGAGTAGCTTCAGTCGTCTAATCGTAAATCGTTAAATCGTAAATAAAATGGCTATTAAGTTTCAATATAACAAAACCTCGCTTCAGCAACTCGAAAAGCAACTGAAGGTGCGCGTGCGTACACTCCCCATTATTAAGAATAAGGAGAGTGCCCTGCGTATGGAAGTGAAGCGCTGCAAGGGAGACGCTGCCGCGTTGGACGCGAGGTTGGAAAAGGAAATCCAAGCTTACGAAGCCATGTTCGCCCTTTGGAATGAGTTCGACGCTTCATTGATAAAGGTCAGCGATGTTCATCTCGGTGTAAAGAAGATTGCCGGTGTACGGGTGCCGTTGCTCGAGAATGTAGATTTCGAGATACGCCCTTACAGCTTGTTCAATGCGCCCAAATGGTATGCAGACGGGCTGCATTTGCTTAAGTCACTGGCACATACTGCCATCGAGCGTGAATTTACTGTTGCCAAGTTGAACTTGTTGGAACATGCGCGTAAAAAGACCACCCAGAAGGTGAATCTTTTTGAGAAAGTACAGATTCCGGGTTATCAGGATGCTCTGCGCAAAATCAAGCGGTTTATGGAAGACGAGGAGAACCTTTCCAAGTCATCGCAGAAAATCATGAAATCCCATCAGGAGAAAAGGAAGGAGGCAGAGGCATGATTACGAAAATGAAGAAGCTCACGTTCCTTGTGTATCATAAGGAGTACGAAGCATTTCTGGCACAAATCCGGGAACTGGGCGTGGTGCACGTTGTGGAAAGGCAGTGCGGCGAGATGGACGACACCTTGCAGCAATTCATGCAGAAGCGTACGCTCTACAAGAATATGCTTCAGAGCATGCACACCCTGGCAGACAAACAGCCGGAAGAAAAGGTGCATAAAGAGTTGTCGGCCGATGCTCTGGTGAAATTCTACGAGGACTTGCAGGCGCGGATACAAGACTTGAACCAGCAGATTCCCGCCATCGACAAGGATGTGGTGCAGATGGAAGTCTGGGGCGATTTCGATTGGAGAGCCATCCGCAAGCTGGAAGATGCTGGTTGGTTCGTGCAGTTCTATACCTGCCCGGAGAAAGACTATAACGAAGCGTGGGCAGAGGACTACAATGCCATCGTGGTGAAAGAGAACGGCGGACATCTTTATTTCGTGACCGTCACTCCCCAACCGGTAGAACTGGATGTGGAACCGCTCCGTCTACCTTCACTCAGCCTCTCCGAACTGAGCCGGAAGAAAGCCGATACGGAAGAGGCCCTTGTGCAGGCACATGCCGGATTGAAAGAATTCTGCAAAGCGAATTACTGCACGTTGGAGAAGTACAACCTACAGCTCCAGGAAGAGATAGACCTGCTGAAAGTCAAGCTGAACAGCGAACATATGGCAGAAGGTGCCGTAGTGTTGATGGAAGGCTGGATTCCCGAAGACTGCGAGGCGGATGTGAGGAAACTTCTCGATGAAAGCGGCACTTATTATGAGATAAGGGCTGCCAAGCGCGAGGACAATGCTCCCATCAAGCTGAAAAACAACGCCTATACACGCATGTACGAAGTGCTTACCAAAATGTACGGTATGCCCGAATATGCCGAGTTCGACCCGACACCGATACTTGCGCCATTCTTCTCGCTCTTCTTTGCTTTCTGTATGGGAGATGCGGGCTACGGTCTGGTACTGATTGCACTCGGGTTCATTTTGAAAAGGAAGATGTCCAAGTCCATGAAAGGCATGATGAACCTGGTGATTACGTTGGGTATATTTACGTCCGTCATCGGTGCCATATTGGGAACCTTCTTCGGTGTAAGCCTCTTTGACCTGGAGATACCCGCCAAACTGAAGGAATTCATGATTGTGGGTAAGATAGGTGAGACTACCTATGACAAGCAAATGCTGCTGGCGTTGATTATCGGTGCGGTGCACATCTGCATTGCCATGACGGTGAAGGCCGTGGGACAGACCGTTCGTTTCGGCTTCAAGGAGTCGCTCAGTGCTTGGGGATGGCTGTTGCTGGTGGTGGGATTTATCTGCACCGGCGGACTTTCCTTCTTCAAAATAATTTCGGAAGACGTGTCTACGTGGGCATTTATCGTGATTGGCGGTGTTTCTGCCATCGGTATCTACCTGCTGAACAATATCCACCGGAATGTATTTGTCAACATCGGTGCCGGAGTATGGGATACCTATAACATGGCAACCGGATTGATGGGCGATATACTTTCCTACATCCGTCTCTATGCCCTCGGCTTGGCAGGCGGTATGCTTGGAGGCGTGTTCAACCAGCTTGCCTTCATGGTGAACGATGCTGCAGGTCCGGCCCTGGGATGGCTGTTCTGCGGTCTGATACTGATATTCGGGCATACGCTGAACATTGCCATGTCTTGTCTGAGTGCCTTTGTACACCCGCTCCGTCTGACATTTGTGGAATACTTCAAGAATTCCGGTTACGAAGGTAAGGGCGAAGCCTATAAACCTTTTACAGTAGTAAAGAAATAACAAATTAAAAAACAAATAAAATAGAAACATTATGAATGAAATTTTAGGTTATCTCGGTCTGGGCCTGATGTTGGCCCTTGCAGGAATTGGCAGTTGCTTCGGTACAACTATCGCCGGTAGTGCGGCAGAAGGTGCGTTGAAGAAAGACCCTTCCAAGTCAGCAAGTTATATGATTTTGTCGGCCCTTCCGGCTACGCAGGGACTTTACGGCTTCGTGGCTTTCCTGATGTCCATGGGCAGGGATTTTGCTACGGACGGCCCTTTGATGCTGGGCATCGGACTGGGTGTGGGGCTGGTATGCCTGTTCTCCGCTATCCGTCAGGGACAGATTTGTGCTAGCGGTATTGTGGGTATTTCCCAGGGACACGACGTACAGACCAATACAATGATTTACGCCGCGCTTCCTGAATTCTACGCTATTTTGGCGCTGGTAGCTGCATTGATGGTATAATCCGGATTATAAGAAAATAAACCCCAGGGATTTACAATTGAAATCCCTGGGGATTTTTTGTTTAAATTCCTTGGGGCTTCAACTGAAAAACTCCAGGAATTCCTTTTTTTGGAAACTTCGGGAATTTTAGACGGAAAAAATGCATGGATGGGCGAGCCAATGGGGCTTTTGTGGCTAAACTATGACATTCCGCAAACGATTGTTTATGCATATTTAATCAGCTTTTTTTCGATTAAAAGGCTAGTTTTTCAAAGAATAATACGTACTTTTGCAGCCGTAATTAAGATAAAGAGATTATAACATAATATGACTAAAGAACTACTTACCCCCGATTACATCTTCGAAGCGAGTTGGGAAGTGTGTAATAAAGTAGGCGGTATCTATACAGTTTTGTCTACAAGGGCAAATACTTTACAGACTAAATTTCGCGATAGATTATTCTTTATAGGGCCGGATTTCTGGCAGGGAAAAGAGAACCCTTTGTTCATTGAGTCTGATAACCTTTGTGCAGCGTGGAAAAAACATGCAGCGTTGAAAGACAATCTTTCCGTCCGCGTAGGTCGCTGGAACATTCCGGGAGAACCTATTGTTATATTGGTTGATTTCCAACCGTTCTTTGCAGAAAAAAACTGAGATTTATACAGAAATGTGGAACCGCTATCAGGTGGATTCACTGCATGGATATGGTGATTATGACGAAGCATCCATGTTTGCTTTCGCTACCGGCAAGGTGATAGAGAGCTTCTATCGCTATAATTTGACGGAAACGGACAAAGTGGTGTTCCAGGCACACGAGTGGATGACCGGCATGGCCGCCCTCTATCTTCAGTCTGCCGTTCCCGAGATAGGGACTATCTTCACCACCCATGCCACGTCCATCGGCCGCTCCATAGCTGGCAACAACAAGCCGCTTTACGATTATCATTTTCGCCTACAACGGCGACCAGATGGCGGAGGAGCTGAACATGCAGTCCAAACATTCCATTGAAAAGCAGACGGCCCACTATGTGGACTGTTTCACCACTGTGAGCGAAATCACAAACAACGAATGCAGGGAATTGCTTGACAAGCCTGCGGATGTTGTGCTGATGAACGGTTTTGAAGATGATTTTGTACCGAAAGGCGCCACCTTTACCGGCAAGCGCAAACGTGCCCGTTCCACCATGCTGCGTGTGGCAAACTGCCTGCTGGGTGAGGACTTGGGCGACGATACGCTGATTATCGGTACCAGCGGACGCTATGAGTTCAAAAATAAGGGTATCGATGTGTTCCTGGAATCATTGAACCGGCTGAACCGCGATAAAGATTTAAAGAAGAAAGTATTGGCGTTTGTCAACGTGCCCAGCTGGGTGGGAGACCCCCGCGAGGACTTGCAGAAGCGCTTGAAGAGCAAAGATAAGTTCACCGAACCGTTGCAGTGTCCTTTCATCACCCACTGGCTGCACAATATGACGCACGACCAGGTGCTGGATATGCTGAAATACCTCGGTATGGGCAATCGTCCCGAAGATAAGGTGAAAGTAACTTTTTGTACCTTGCTATCAGGATGGTCACGATGGCATCCTCAACAAGCATTATTATGACTTGATTTTAGGCGAGGACCTCAGTGTCTATCCGTCCTATTATGAACCGTGGGGATATACCCCGCTGGAGAGCGTGGCTTTCCGGGTGCCTACCATCACCACCGACCTTGCCGGTTTCGGACTTTGGGTGAACAGCCTGAAAAATCCAGCATGGCATAAACGACGGAGTGGAAGTGCTGCACCGTTCGGACTATAACTATTCCGAAGTGGCAGACGGCATCAAGGACACCGTAGCCTTGTTCTCTACCAAGACGGAAGCCGAAATCAAGGAAATACGCAAGCGTGCAGGCCAGGTGGCAGAGCAGGCTTTGTGGAAGCACTTTATACAATATTATTACGAGGCTTACGACATTGCACTGCGCAATGCCATGAAGCGTCAACTAAAATAAAAGAATTATTAATCAATTAGTTATCATACAATGAAGATTAAAGTTAGTAATGTAAACACTCCTAACTGGAAAGATGTGAATGTGAAATCGCACATTCCCGCCGAACTGGAGAAACTGTCTGAACTGGCACATAACATCTGGTGGGCATGGAATTATGAAGCCACCGAACTGTTCAGAGACCTTGACCCTGCTCTCTGGAAAGAAGTGGGACAGAACCCCGTACTTCTGCTGGAACGTATGAGTTATGCTAAACTCGAGGCACTCGCAAATGACAAAGTTATTCTGCGCAGAATGGATGACGTATACTCCAAGTTCCGCACATACATGGATGTGAAGCCTGACAGCAAGCGCCCGTCCGTGGCTTATTTCAGTATGGAGTATGGTTTGAGCCATGTACTTAAGATATATTCCGGCGGTCTGGGTGTACTTGCCGGTGACTACCTGAAAGAAGCTTCCGATAGCAACGCCGACTTGTGTGCAATCGGTTTCCTGTACCGCTACGGTTACTTTACACAAACATTGTCTATGGACGGCCAGCAGATTGCCAATTACGAGGCACAGAACTTTGGCCAGTTGCCCATCGACCGTGTATTGGATGAGAAGGGCGAGCAGATGGTAGTGGATGTTCCTTATCTGGACTACTACGTGCATGCTTATGTGTGGAGAGTGAACGTTGGACGTATCTCTCTCTATCTGCTTGATACTGATAATGAAATGAACAGCGAGTTCGACCGTTCCATCACTCACCAGCTGTATGGCGGTGACTGGGAAAACCGCTTGAAGCAGGAAATCCTGCTCGGTATCGGTGGTATTCTGACGCTGAAGAAGCTGGGCATCAAGAAAGATATCTATCACTGCAACGAAGGACATGCTGCTTTAATCAACGTACAGCGCATCTGTGACTACGTGGCCGAAGGTCTGACTTACGACCAGGCTATCGAGCTGGTACGTGCTTCTTCTCTCTATACTGTACATACTCCGGTTCCTGCCGGTCACGACTACTTCGACGAAGGCCTTTTCGGCAAGTACATGGGCGGCTATCCTTCAAGAATGGGTATCAGCTGGGACGACCTGATGGACCTCGGACGTAACAATCCGGGCGACAAGGGTGAACGTTTCTGTATGTCTGTATTCGCTTGCAACACTTCTCAGGAGGTGAACGGTGTGAGCTGGCTGCACGGAAAGGTTTCCCAGGAGATGTTCGCTTCCATCTGGAAGGGTTACTTCCCCGAAGAAAGCCATGTGGGCTACGTTACCAACGGTGTACACTTCCCCACTTGGAGCGCTACGGAGTGGAAACATCTCTATGCTGCGCATTTTGATGAGAACTTCCTCTACGACCAGTCCAACCCCAAGATTTGGGAGGCTATCTATAACGTGTCCGACGAAGAAATCTGGAAGACGCGCATGGTGATGAAGAACAAACTGATTGACTATGTTCGCAAGCAATACCGTGAAACTTGGTTGAAGAACCAGGGTGACCCTTCACGCATCGTTTCCCTGCTGGACAAAATCAATCCGAACGCTCTGCTGATAGGTTTCGGACGCCGTTTCGCTACCTACAAGCGTGCACACTTGCTGTTCACCGACCTCGACCGTCTGGCCAAGATTGTGAACAACCCCGACTATCCGGTACAGTTCCTCTTTACCGGTAAGGCTCACCCGCACGATGGTGCCGGCCAGGGCTTGATTAAGAGAATCATCGAGATTTCCCGTCGTCCGGAGTTCCTGGGCAAGATTATCTTCCTGGAAAATTATGACATGCAGTTGGCACGTCGCCTCGTTTCAGGTGTGGATATCTGGCTGAACACTCCGACACGTCCGCTCGAAGCATCCGGTACTTCCGGCGAGAAGGCGTTGATGAACGGTGTTGTAAACTTCTCCGTACTCGACGGCTGGTGGTTGGAAGGCTATCGCGAAGGTGCCGGTTGGGCATTGACCGAAAAGCGTACTTACCAGAACCAGGAACATCAGGACCAGCTCGATGCCGCTACTATCTACAGCATTCTTGAGCAAGAAATTCTGCCGTTGTTCTATGCACGCAACAAGAAGGGATATTCTGAAGGTTGGGTGAAGACTATCAAGAACTCCATCGCACAGATTGCTCCCCACTATACAATGAAGCGTCAGCTGGACGACTATTACGACAAGTTCTACATCAAGGAGGCCAAACGTTTCAAGATGCTGGCTGCCGACGGTTGTGCCAAGGCTAAGGAAATAGCTGCCTGGAAGGAAGAAGTTGCCGAGAAGTGGGACAGCATTGAAGTGGTGTCTTGCGAAAAGACCGAAGACCTGGTGAAAGGCTCCATCGAGAGCGGTAAGGAATACACCATTACTTACGTTATCGACGAAAAGGGCTTGAACGATGCCATCGGTCTGGAACTGGTGACTACTTATACGGCTCAGGATGGCAAACAGCATGTTTACTCCGTAGAACCGTTCAATGTAGTGAAGAAAGAAGGTAACCTTTATACTTTCCAAGCTAAGCACAAGATGGAAAATGCGGGTAGCTTCAAGGTTTCTTACCGTATGTTCCCGAAGAATGCAGACCTGCCTCACCGTCAGGACTTCTGCTACGTTCGCTGGTTCGTATAAGAGCATGAAAAAAAGATAATGTGCCTGCGGATATGACGGAACACATTATCTGTTCAGATAAAGATATCATCTGCATGATGCAGGCAGACCATCCGTTTACTTTAAACGGATGGTCTGTTTCTTTTCTAGAGCTTGCTTTTTATTTCGGCTGTCCAGGCGTCAATGCGTTCGGCGGTTTTGTTACTTTCGTTCACTTCGTCGAGGGGAAGTCCTACGAATGCACCGTCTACCACGGCGATGGAAGAGGAGAAGGAATACCCGTCCGTGCTGACTTTGTTGCCCAAAGGAAGGCTACACCCGCTATCTTCAGGTCCTCGTAGAGTACTCCGATGCCGTCGCAGAATGTGTCGCAGTAGGAGTCGGAGTCGCCGCAACCGAATAAGGCTACGAACTTCATGGAAAGGTCGGCGCTCTTCAGTACCTTTACGCCGTCATACCAGTCGTCCTGCAGTTCGCCGTCTCCCCAAGTGGAGGTACCTAGAACCAGCACTTCATATTCCTTGATTTTATCGGCGGTCATCTTGTCAACACTATGTACGTCGGTGGAGGAAACTCCCAACTTTTCGGCTATCTGGTTAGCCAACTCTTCGCAGGTTCCGGTACTGGAACCATAAAAAACACCAGTCTTTTTCATTGTAAATAAAGTGATTAAATTGTTTGCTGCAAAGTAAAGGCTTTGCCGGAGAACGTGAAATACCTACATGTAGGGCTTTTAGTGTTGTGCCGCTCCCCATTTCGGGTTAGCTTGTGGCGTGGTTTATAGAGGTCGCGGCTACCTACTAATTGGGATGGCAGACTCTCTTTTTGATGAAAGTAGGTATTGCCGGATTGTTAAAAATGAAGGACATTTGTACCGGTAATAATAGACAAGTGTTTATGGTTAGATTCGTACATTCCACTCATTCGCAATTCCATCCTTCCGTGGCTGGTAAGTGGCTGGTGTGGGGGACTTTGATGATGCTTCTTGCGGGGGTGGCTATCATTGTTTTTTCGGTATTCTCGCATGATGCACTCGATGCGTACTGTAATTGCATAATCTGTACTTTCAACCGTGTCCCGAAGGAAGGGGAATATTTGTATAACTGCTACCTGCCGGTCATCAGCATGGTGTGGGTGGCGTTTCTGGTACTTTTGGTATATGTGGTCCGCTATTGCATGAACAAGAGGAGGTAGCCGGGTGTTCTATAGGTAAAACTGAAAGGAGACTATATGAAAAAGATTGTTTTGCTTCGCCACGGCGAGAGTGCATGGAATAAGGAAAACCGCTTCACGGGGTGGACGGATGTTGATTTGACAGAGAAAGGCGTTGCTGAAGCTGTAAGGGCGGGTGAGCTGCTGGCAGAAAAGGGATTCCGCTTCAAGAAGGCGTATACTTCCTATCTGAAGCGTGCCGTGAAGACACTGGATTGTGTGCTGGACCGCCTCGACCAGGACTGGATTCCGGTGGAGAAATCGTGGAGGTTGAATGAGAAACACTACGGCCAGTTGCAAGGGCTGAACAAGGCAGAGACGGCTGCCAAGTACGGTGACGAGCAGGTGTTGGTATGGCGCCGGAGCTTTGATGTGGCTCCGCATGCATTGGCCGAGGATGACCCGCGTAATCCGCGTTTTGAGGACCGTTATCAAGAAGTGCCCGATGCCGAACTGCCCCGTACGGAGTCGTTGAAAGATACGATTGAGCGTATCATGCCTTACTGGAAATGTGTCATCTTCCCGAATCTGAAGACGGCCGACGAATTGCTGGTAGTGGCTCATGGCAATAGCCTGCGGGGTATTATCAAGCATCTGAAGCATATTTCGGACGATGAAATTGTGCATCTGAACCTGCCTACGGCGGTGCCCTACGTCTTTGAGTTTGACGATGAGCTGAACTTGACGAAAGACTATTTCTTGGGTGATCCCGAGGAGATAAAGAAATTGATGGAGGCTGTGGCCAATCAGGGAAAGAAGAAATGATTTTGGCGCGCGGAAGCGCGCTATTTCTTTATCCTCTCATTCCATGGAGCAGCGTCATGCTGAGCAGTACCCCGACCACTATACAGATGAGGATAAGGAACCAGTTCATGAGCCGTGCACCCAGCTTGGTTTCCTTGTGCAAGTTCTGTTCAAAGTAGTTCTTGAAGAACAGATAGATGGCAGGCACGGTGGCGCTTGCCAGTAGCAGGTCTTCGGGAATCTTGTAGATGTAGACTTTGGAAAAGGCGATGAGCGCCCAGTGGCAAAGGAACAGAATGACGAGCAGGTTGACCCTGCGCGAGAAAGCCAGCAGCAGCCCGATGGTGAAAACTGCTACCGAGCAGGGCATCACGGTGGTGGTCATCATGGGAAATTCCATTCCGCGTGCCCACGAAAGGAGCGGGTAGAGGAAAGGCATTGCATAGAGTACCCCCACCAGTACCTTGTATTTCGGGTTGCGCTCGAACGGAGTGTAGCCGGTAAACAAATCCCATAGCCACAACACTGCAATCACTCCCCAGAAGATGGCGAGTATATGGTGGTGTCCGCGCGCTCCGCAATACATCATGTAGTACACGATGGATATCCACCCGTTCAGAAATACCATGTAGATTTTCATGGAGCGTTTTGCCCATAAGGTCGGTTTCCGGTAGAGTTGCGTGGTGAGCAGGATACCTGCTGCGGTGATGAGGAGCTGTGTCCACCAGGTGGCCTCGTTGTATTGTGCGATAAGTATTCCAGAATATTTCCATTTGTGTCCATTAAAAAAACGGCTGCAAAGGTAGAGTTTTCTGCCGAAAGAATGAAATCGTTTTCTACATTTTGCCTATCTTTGTGCCTCCAAAAAATAGGTAAAAAGATTCATGGATAAGACTTTGACTGAACAAGAGATTGCCCTGCTGCGCAGGAAACTCGATTTATTGCTTCGTACCGGACAGCTGCTGGTGGAGAGTGCGGCTGATACGAACCGTGTTGTTCGTAACCTGAACCGTGTTGCCGCCTATCTGGGGCTGCCGGAAGAAAAGCTCCACATCGACGTAAGTTATACCATGCTGGTGGTGAATGTGAGCGACGGCCTGCATTCGTTCTCCAAATTCCAGAAATGTGAAAAGCATGGCATCAACATGACTGCCATTTCCGAAATCAGCAAACTGTCCTGGCGGGCTATTGAGAATGACTATTCCCTCGACCAGTATGAGGAGGAACTGGAAAGAATCAAAAACAAGAAGCGGAACTATGTGCCATACGTTGTTGCCATCGGTGCCGGCTTTGCCTGCGGAGGTTTCTGTAAACTGTTCGGTGGTGACTGGATGGCGTTTCTGTTTACCTCTATCTGCGCTTTTGCCGGCTTCCGCGTCCGTGCCCGTTGCATGGAGTTCGGCATCAATCACTATATGAGTATTGCCATTGCCGCATTGATTTCTACCTGTCTGGCCTATGTGTCTTCGTTTGCCGGGCTCTCGGAAACTCCCTATCATCCGTTGTTGGCGTGTGCACTGTTCATCGTTCCGGGGTGCCGCTGATAAACTTTGTGGATGATATGATTGACAATTATATCCAGGTGGGCATTGTGCGGGCTGTGAATACGGTGCTGATGGTCTGTGCAATGGCCTTCGGCATTGTAATAGCCATGCGCCTGCTGACGGTGGAGGATGTCGTGATTGACAA
>ENA-OQHD01000416-OQHD01000416.1-human-gut-metagenome-genome-assembly--contig:-NODE-416-length-15951-cov-3.341759_pt1 | contig 15951 bp, 20 predicted proteins | sample MGYA00242560_ERZ504711 | MGnify/ENA primary metagenome ERZ504711 (study PRJEB26092, sample SAMD00036198) | human gut metagenome | host: Homo sapiens | study: EMG produced TPA metagenomics assembly of...
ATCCATCAGATCTGCCCCTTCCACTTCAATAACCATTCCTTTTTCCGAATGTCGTTTTAATTCCGGTCAGCTTCACACAGGATAATCCGATCGGATTCGGACGGAACGGTGATCTGGTTGCAAACACACCGCACCGTTTATTCCCCCCAAGCCGCGGCCGGACGCACGGTCGGACTCCAGCCTGTTCTGACAGCCTCTGAAAACTCCCAGATCAGCCACAGATGTGAACATTCTTCGAGTCCTTTTAGTGCCTCTTCTTTGCGGTATTCCGGTTCGAATACAATAGTTCCTTTCGTATTCACAAGTCCCGACTGTCTCGGAATCCCGAATTTTGTCGGAAAGTCTGTTTGGATTTTTGCTATATATTTCAGTGCTTTCAAATATGTTCGCTCCTTGTTTCCCCCAGATACTCTTTTAATCTGGCAATTTCATCTTTGTGTCCGGCATCATCAAGCGGTGTCTCCAGATAGAATGGAAGATCTTTTAGCTTTGGATGACGCATCACATTCAGAAGAGCTTCCAGTCCGATCTCTCCACCTCCGATCACTGCATGACGGTCCTTTCTGGAATCAAACGGCATCATACTGTCATTTAGATGGACAGCTCTTAAAAGCGGCAGTCCCAGTATCCGGTCAAATTCTTCCAGCACTCCATCCAGATTATGAACAATATCATATCCCGCCGCAAACACATGACAGGTATCCAGACAGATTCCGATCCTTTCCGAATGCTGCACACCGTCCCGGATCTCTTTCAGCTGTTCAAACCGGTAACCGATCTCTGTACCCTTTCCACTCATCGTTTCCAGTAAAACCGTAATGTTCTCCGAACCTGTAATTGCCTGATCCAGTCCACGGATGATATTGGCAATTCCTGCTTCTTCTCCAATCCCGGTATGACTGCCCGGATGGAATACCAGATTTTCTATCTGCAATTCATCCATACGTCTGATATCTTCCCGTATCACCGTACAGGCAAATTCATACGGTTTTTTCTGTTGCACTCGCCAGATTCATCGTATACGGTGCATGTGCGAGAACCGGACCGAATGCATGATCTTTCCGTATCTTCTGGAATCTTCCTATTTCTTCCGGCAGATACGTTTTATAACTTGATCCTCTTGGATTCCTGCTGAATATCTGCATGGTATCAGCATTCATCTTTACTACGTTTTCCGCAGTTTTTGCAAGTCCTCCTGCGATGGACATGTGTGTTCCGATTGTATACATTATTTTCCTCCATAGAATCATCTTAAAACTCTGATGCTCATTATAACATGCTTTCTATTTCAGCAAAAGAATCTCTTTTTCCGGCAGTTTCAAATAATCCGGAATTCCTTTTTCTTCCAGTTCTGCCCAGAGGGTTTTCTGTACATACCAGCAGATATCGTCGCTTTCTTCCGTCTCTCCTTTTAAGAAATATTTCCATTCGAATGGAAATTCTGCCTTTCCTTTTACCTTAACCGGAATACAGTTGTCTTCTCTTTCTCCCCATACCGGAATGAACTCGTGGGCGCGGAGCCCGATATGGGTGATATCCACATCTATCATCTGTTTCAGATGAAGACAGGTTCCCCAGTCCGGAATCCTGACATGATGTGCATCCAGACGTTCTGCCGGAACGATATTCTTACATCCGGTAAGTCTTGCAGCTTCTACCTTCTTTGGATGGTCAAATATCTCCTTTGTATCACCATAACAAATCTGCTTCCCGTCATCGATAATAAGAAGTTCTTCGCTGAACCGGTAGATTTCATCCCTGCTGTGGGACACCAGGATCACCGTCCCGTCATAATCACTCAAAAGTTCCATCATCTCCTGCTGCAGACGGTCTTTCAGGAAGACATCCAGTGCCGAAAACGGTTCATCAAGAAGGATGACGGACGGCTCATATGCCATAATCCTCGCCAGTGCAACTCTCTGCTGCTGACCACCGGAAAGCTCTCTCGGAAGTCTTTTTTCCAGCCCCTCCAGGTGGAAATGCCGTATCATCTTCTCTACCTGTTCCTGCTTCTTCTTTTTATCACCGGAAAGTCCGGCTCCTACATTCTGTGCCACGGTCATTGCAGGGAATAATGCATAGTTTTGGAACATATAACCGACATTTCTTTTCTGTGGTTTTAAACACGTTCCGGAATCGGAATCATACAGGATATGCTCTCCGATCCGGATATAGCCCTTGTCCGGATGTTCAATTCCCGCAATGCTTTTCAAAGTCAGACTCTTGCCGCTTCCGGAAGCCCCAAGGATTCCGATTCTCTTCTTCATGGATTTCCAGTAGACATCCAGTTCATATTCTCCAAGCTTCTTATGTATCTTTACTTCCATCGACATCTGTCTTTCCTCCTACCATCTCCGGATATTCTTCATATTCCGGCCTGTCACCAGATTCATGAGGAATATCAGCACAAATGCAACCAGCATAATGATCACAACCCAGATTCCGGCTGTCATGTAATCACCATCCTGGATAACCATTGCAATTCTCTGGGAAATGGTTCCCGTCTTTCCCGGAATATTGCCTGCAAGCATGGACGTTGCACCGTATTCTCCCAGTGCTCTTGCGAATGTCAGGATTGTTCCTGCCACAAGGCCCGGTCCTGCAGAAGGAACAGCAACCTTCCAGAATATCTTATATTCCGGCATGCCAAGTGTCCTTGCCGCATGGATCAGATTTACATCGATCTGTTCGAATGCCGCTCTTGCATTTCTATACATCAGCGGAAATGCGATCACCGTTGCTGCGATGATACAGCCTGCCCAAGTCTGTACAACCTTGATACCAAAACTCCTCATACAGCAGAATTCCAAAACCGGACGTCTTCTGCTGAACAGAAGAAGCAGGAAGAATCCTGCTGCCGTTGGTGGCAGTACCATCGGCAGTGTCAGGATTCCATCTGCAATTGCTTTCAATTCGGAACCTGCCTTGATCACTTTCTACGCAGCAAACAGACCAACGGAAAAATGAGAATATCGTTGCAACGATTCCTGTCTTCAATGATACATACAACGGACTGTAGTCCAGTCCCTTTAATATCTCTATCACTGCATCCATGTACTTTTCCTCCTATTTCATCTATTGCATCTATTACATACTTTATCTGTAATATACTTTGATAAACAGAAAACATGCAGCCGTAACCGTCTGCATATTTTCTGTGTTTGTACTCCTATAGATTTTCTTATCTTTCTACATCTGTATCAAAGTAGTATGCATCAAAAACTTTCTTGGCCTTATCAGATAATACGAATTTGTAGAAGTCTTTTGCTGCTGCAGTCTGTGTCTTATCTGCCTCATCATTCTGTACCTGGCAGATCGGATAGATAACATCACCTGTCAGATCATAGCTTACTGTCTGAAGGATATCGAGTTTGTCTTCATATCCGTAAGTATCTGAATAGTATGTTGTTCCCACTTCGCAGGATCCTTCTGCTACTGCTGTAAGTACTTTGCTTACATTGTCTTCCTCACTGATCTCAACTCCACCGAGTGCCTGTGATACCTGGGCTGTTGTAATGGCATCTACTTCCCCGTCTGTTTTTAATGTTCCGAGATTTACAAGTGCCTGTCTTGTGTACTTTCCAACCGGAACACTTCCTCCTGCAAGTGCGATACTTTTGGCATCTTTCAAATTCTCAAGCCCTGTCACCTTTGTTCCGCTGTCCTTTAGAGATATAACTACTACCTGGTTGTTCAGGACGTTTGCTCTTGTTCCGTCTACTACCAGTCCGTCTGCTTCGAGCTGATCCATCTGCTTCTGTGCTGCCGAGAAGAACAAGTCGCATTCATATCCTTCTTCAATCTGTGTCAGAAGCGTCCCCGAACTGTCTGCGTTGAAGGTGATCTTCACTTCCGGATGATCTTCGTTATACTCTTTAGCAAGTTCTGTCATAACTGTATTCAGACTTGCTGCGATGAATACCTGGATCTCCGTCTCTTTTTTGCTGTCATCTGCTGCCTTTTCTTCTGTCTTTTTGTTTCCTCCGCATGCTGCCAATGAGACTATCATCACTCCCGCCAGAAGGACAGCTGCGATTCTCTTTACCATCTGGTTTCTCATAATACTTTCTCTCCCTGTTCTTGTGTTTTTATAAGTTTACCAGTTGCTATATCTGCACCAGGATTATTTTCTGCCACATTCCTGTACATTTCCCCGCAGAACATCCAGTCCGTGAGGAAGTCTCGGAAGAATATACTCCAATGCTTCCGTCACTGCTTTCGGACTTCCCGGAAGATTGATGATCAGTGTCTTCTTCCGAATTCCCGATACTGCCCGGCTAAACATCGCACGGTCTGTAACCGTCATGGAATAATTCCGGATCGCATCTGCAATTCCATTTGCCATGCGGTCACAGACTGCACAAGTAGCTTCCGGCGTTACATCCCTTGGTGCGAATCCCGTTCCACCTGTTGTCAGGATCAGATCGAGCTGCCTTTGATCCGCCAGACGGATCAGCTGCTTTTTGCAGTCCTTCTTCGCCGTCCGGCAGAAGAAGTGTCTCTTTTATATCAAATCTGATATGTTCTTTTTGCTTCACTTTCTCTTAGCATCTTTTCAACCGCCGGCCCGCTTAAGTCTTCCCTCTCCCCGGCAAATGCTTTATCACTCAGTGTGATCACCGCAGTGCTGTATGGCCGGTTTGCCTGCGGCATTCTGACTTCTACACTGTCACCCACACAGATGTTTCCACCTTCCAGCACTTCTGCGAAAATTCCTTCTCTCGGCATGATACAGTCTCCCATCCGCCGATAGATTGCACAATGGCTGTGGCATTCTTTTCCAATCTGTGTAACTTTCAGTCTGACAGTATCCCCGATCCGTATCTCGGAATCTACCGGAACATTTCTCAAGTCGAATCCCTCTATGATCAGATTCTCTCCAAATGCCCCGAAATCCACATCTGCTCCCTGTTCCCGGAACGCTTCAATCTTCTCCAGTGCAAGGAGGCTGATCTGTCTGTGCCATTTCCCGCCGTGTGCATCTTCTTCGATTCCCCAGTCCGGTACGATCCTGGCAGATTCTACCGGATACTTGGCAGTTCCTCATTTTTTGGCTGATACAGATTCCTCTGACTACGCCTTCTTCTGATCCATCCTGTTTTTATCCTCCAATCTGTGCCATCTGATGTGCTTCTGTAATCTCCCCCGGCTTTTCAAAACAATGTGCCGCCGGCTTATTCTCTATGGCATGCTTTATCTGTTCTCTTATCTCATCATCTGTTCCGTTTTTTCAGTAATTCTTTAAGCGGATATATATCCCCGTAACACAAGCACGGCTTCAGGTCTCCGGTTGAAGTCAGCCGGATGCGGTTACAGGTGTTGCAGAATTTACCGTGCATCGCACTGATGAATCCGATGCTTCCTTCAAATCCCGGGATCCGGTAATATACCGCAGGTCCGTTTCCATGTATTTCCGGATCTATCCGGATATCCGGATACTCTTTCTTTATTTCATCCAGTAATTCCAGATTCGATACACCTGTATTCCTCTTTCCGCAGCCAATCGGCATCAATTCTATAAACCTGACATCTACCGGCAGTTTTTCTGCCAGTCTTGCCAGTGCTCTCCATTCCTGTCTGTCACCGGCATCCTGCAACACACTGTTTACTTTGGTCCGTATTCCACTTTCTGCCGAAGCCTCCACTGCTTCCAGCACAGTATCACAGGCATCTGTTCCGGTGATCTTGTAGTACTTTTCATGATCCAGTGTATCCAGGCTGATATTTATCCCATCCAGTCCGGCATCCTTTAATGCTTTCAGGTTTTCTTTCAATAGGACACCGTTTGTCGTCATCGTCACCTGGATGATACCCGGAATCTCTTTTATCATTCCGATCAGATCCACACAACCTTTTCTTACCAGCGGCTCTCCTCCTGTAATCTTGATCTTCCGGATTCCAAGCTCTTCCGCAAGCGTGCATATTTTTTTGAATTTCTTCGTATGTGAGGATCTCAGACATAGCTACCTGCGTAATTCCATCCGGCATACAGTACCTGCATCTCAAATTACACCGATCCGTAATAGAGATCCTCATATAATCAATTGTTCTCCCGGCAGCATCGATCATATGTCCTTCTCCTGTCCGGCTTTCCACACTCCACTTTTTCCACCTGTTTTCTCCAACAGCCGGATATTCTTCATGCACATACCTTTATCCACTGCTTTACACATATCGTAGATAGTAAGCAGTGCTACCTGTACACCGGTGAGCGCTTCCATCTCTACACCGGTCTTTCCGACTGTCTTCGCTGTACAGCGCGCTTCAATTTCACAGGCTGCCTCTATATATTCAAATTCTATCATAACCTTGCTCAGATTCAGGATATGGCACAGCGGAATCAACTCCGATGTTCTCTTAGCTCCCATGATCCCTGCAATTCTGGCCGTTCCAAGAACGTCTCCTTTTTTCATTCCGCCTGTTTTCACTTTTTCGAAACACTCCTGCGACATTGAGATTCTTCCCATTGCCGTTGCTTCACGCACTGTGTCTGATTTTTCACTGACATCAACCATCACTGCATGTCCCTGTTCATTAAAATGCGTAAATTCTCCCATGATTACTCCTTTTTACTATGTGATTCTGCTTATATCCTGATTACCCGAACGGCTTCTCCTTCTGCATACGTCCGTTCACCTTCCGGAAAAATCACCAGGCAGTTACTTCCGATTCCGTTCTTAAGCTGACCGTTTTTCTGGATCTGTGGTAGATATACACCGCTTTCATCGCATCTTCCTTTTACAATCCGTTTCATTTTACCTGTCTTTACAAATGTCTGTTTCAATATTTTCATCTGATTCTTCTGCAAATACCTGCTGGCTTCCATATCTGTCAGATAGCCGCCGGCTAATACTTCAAATAACGCTTCCACAGCAAATGGATTGCCTGAAAGCGACAGAACCGGAGTTCCCTTCACCACCGAAAGCATCGTCGGCATTCCGGGTTTTACCTGTATCCCATGAAATAACACGTTTCCGGTCAGATTTTCTATGACACCCGGCAGAAGGTCTTTCTCTCCTACCGACACACCTCCGGTTGTAAGGATCAGATCTGCTTCTTTCCATGCTTCTCTGATCTCATCTGCAATTTTACTTTGGTCATCTCCTGCTGTCTGATACCGTACTACCTCGCAGTCCGTCTCTCTTAACCTTGTACACAGCCAGATTCCATTCGCATCGTAGATTTTTCCCGGCTGCAGTGGTGTCTCCGTATTCTGTAGTTCATCACCCGTTGTGATCACCGCTGCCTTCAGTCTTTTGTACACCGTAAGGTCTCTTACTCCTGCTGCCGTGACAGCTGCCAGCAGATAAGAATCTACCGGGGTTCCGGCTTCTGCCAGCAAATCTCCTGCCGAAAAATCTTCTCCCGCCGGGCAGTAATTTTCTCCGGGCTTCGCATTATGATATATCCGGACTGCTCTTTCGTCCCATTCTGCATCTTCCTGCTTTACCACACAGTCTGCGCCTTCCGGTATCATCGCACCGGTCATGATCCGTACTGCCTGATACGGCTTTAGCACAAGTTCCGTCTCCTGTCCGGCACACACGCACCCTGTAACTTCTAATGTAACCGGATGCTGTATATCCGCCCTGCATATATCTCGGCCTCTCAATGCGAATCCATCCATTGCGGATCTTGGAAACGGCGGCTGTGTCACTGCCGCATATACCGGCTTTGCCAGAATCTGTCCCAGACAGTCTGCCGACCGCTTTTCTTCTTTTTTTACTTACAGGCATGCAGGTTTTAAACAACTCCTGCGCCTGTTCAAGTGTTACTCTGGATGGTCGCACTTTATGTCTCCTTTCCAAATGGGCAGACCGGATAATGGCATTCCCGGCATCCCAGGCAGAGTCCTCCATGTCCCATCCGGATAATCGCTTTCCGGTCAATCCGGACTCCTGCCGCTATTCTCGGAAGGATCAGGTCAAATACCGTCGCCTTTGCATACATCACACACCCCGGAAGTCCGACAATCGGTGTCCCGTCCTCAAAATATCCAAGACACAACATTGCCCCAGGAAGTGTCGGTGCTCCATAGGTTACAATCCCGGCTCCGGAAGCTTTGATCGCCCCCGGCGTCTTATCATCCGGATCAACACTCATTCCTCCTGTACAGATGATCAGATCTACTCCTGATTTCTTCATATCTGCAATCGCCTGTGTAATCATCTCCATGTCATCACTGCACAGCACATGTTTTATCATCTGTATCCCGAACGCTTCCAGTTTCTTTTCTACTACCGGCGTAAACTGATCCTTGATCAGGCCTTTATAGACTTCACTTCCTGTCGTGATCACACCTGCAGTCTTTAATTTCCACGGTGTCACCTTCAATAATGGTTCTTTCCCCGCTGCTTTTTCTGCTTCTTCCAGTTTCTTTTCATCTATGACCAGCGGAATCACACGCATTCCCGCAAGCTTGTCTCCTTTTCTCACTGCCACATTCGTATGTCTGGTCGCGATCATGATCTCATCGACACTGTTCACATCATATAAACGCCCGACATCCACTTGAAATAAACCGTCAATATCCGCAATCAATTCAATCTTTCCTTCTTTTACTTCTGACGGATGCATATTTTCATTCTGTGCAATCTTACGCAGGCGTTCCGCACCTTCATCTTCATGAAGCATTCCATCTGTCTTCTCCCAGACATACAGATGTTCTTTCCCAATCGAAAGCAATACCGGAATATCTTCTTCTGTGACAACATGTCCCTTTCGGAATCTTGCATCTTTCGTTACTCCCGGAATGATCTGTGTCATGTCGTGACATAATACATGTCCTGCTGCATCTTCTGTTCTGATCAGTCTCATATTTTTTCTCCTCATTTTCTTTTTGTTTACATTATTATCATGATATATTCTGTATATAGCGGAATAAAAAATTCTGCCGTTTTCTCTATCTCTTCCAATGTGAAGACATTTTCGCAATCCAGAATCTCCACATCACTGATCACTGCCAGACATTCTTCCGGCAATAGCGGCATGGGTTTTCCGGTCCCCTTCCGGTGCAGCATAATCTTCGGCCATGGTCCTTGTTTAAATCCTTCCGTCAGGATCAGATCTACTCCGTCTATCTTTTTCAGAAATTCCTCCGGATCTATCTGCCTGTTTTCCATCAATACCGCTTTTTCCGATGAGATCAGTCCCGTCACATCTGCCCCGGCTTTTGTGAAACGGTCACTGTCTTTTCCTTCGTGGTCAATTTCAAATCGGTGTCCGTCATGTTTCACAATTGCGATCTTAAGTCCCTGTGCTTTCAGCTTTGGGATTAATCTTTCCAAAAATGTCGTCTTACCGGTGCCGGAATATGCAACAAAAGATACAATCGGAATATCTGTGTGCAGTTCTTTTTCCAATCTGACTGCTGATCGTTCTGTAAACGTCTGATATTCCTCCCTGGTATTGATATTTTGGAATTTACGGCTTCCATCCGTCAATCCTTCTACAGCTACATAACACACTCTCAGACGCCCCAGCAGGTGCTTTACCTTCAAATCTCCGGATTCCAACTGTTCTTTCAGAATCTCCAGTATAGATTTCCGATACCATGCACAGAGAACGTATTTCTTTCCGGTTCTGTCTACCGGGATTACTGCATCGATTCCATCTGTCAGATAATGTTCCAGTTCCTGTGCCGTATCCCAGTTAACCAACGGCATATCACAGGACATTACCCAGACCTTATCATAACTGCATTCTTCCAACACCGAGCAGAGTCCCATAAGCGGACCCTTATCCGCTTCCCGGTCTTCGATATGCCTTGCTCCTATCTCAGGATAATCCCGCCGGTCTTTTACCGAGAGCAATATCTCATCTGCGTCTTTTAGATTTTTCTCTATCTGTTGTAAAAAGTGTCTTCTTCCCAATCAAAAGTCCTGCTTTATCCTGAGCCATCCGGGTGCTTTTCCCTCCGCAAAGTATCACTGCGCTGGATCCGGACTTTATCTTATTCAATTCTGCATTCATAATATAAAAAAGCCTGCTCTTTCCGAAAAAAGGAGCAGGCAGACACAGAGAACTTGCCATGTATTCAAAAAATTCTGCCACTGGCAGTTCTTTACAGATGCTTGGACATCCGGCAACTTCTCTTGTATATCTCAGGTGCTGCTCTCCTTTCCCAAAGTATGCGGGAGGCAGATATGTTTCCACATCTACCCTGAGGAACTGACATATCTGCCGTTCCTGGCCAACATCCCATCATCACATTCTTTATTATGTCTAATTTGATTTCATTTTGCATACATCAACGTCTCAGATATGATACATTTATGTGATCTTAAGGTATGAAGGCTTCGGGAGTAAAACCCTTGTATTTTCACTTATTTTAACATGCATATTATAAACGTAGTTCTCCGTTCTGTAAAGAAATATCTCTCACAATCTCCGGAAAAGCAATCACCGGCGGCTGATCTGCCACGTGCTCTCCAATCTCCTTTTTCCATCCACGCCAGATTATACCACCTGTGGAATTTATAACCACAGTTTGTAAACCAGCCGACCATGCGATATCCCAGATGTTCATGATAACGGATACTTGCATTGGTCAAATATTCATCTTCTATTTCCGTACAGGCGATACACGCATTCATATTCAGTATATTTTGCCTCTTTAATATCTTCTCCAGCTTATCATACAGTGCTGTTCCGATTCCTATTCCTTTTTTCATTTTTCGGTCCACATAGATAGATGTCTCTACATTCCATCCACCTGCCGGTCTGTCGTGAAATGCACTTGCATATGCATATCCGCATATTTCCCCGATTTAACTCTGCCACAAGATACGGATATCTCTCCAGCACATGTCTGATTCTTCCTCGGAATTCTTCCATGGTCGGCACATCATACTCATATGTAATAACTGTGTGCTCGATATAAGGCGCATAGATTGCAAGCAGTGCTTCCGCATCTTCCTCTTTTGCAATTCGGATCTTCATTTCTTTTTTCTCATTCTGATTCATTCTATCTTCAGCTCCAGTCCGCTTATTTTTGCATTCTCACTATTATAAACATGTCTGTAAAAAAATGTCATCTCCCTGCAAAGTTTTCCTTGCAAAAGAAATGACATTTCTGATACTTTTCATTATCCCTGGTTCTGTGCTGCAACCAGCTGTGTTGCTCCGTATTTCGCACGAAGCTTTGGTTTTTCAATCTTTCCGGTAGGATTACGTGGGACATCTGCAAATATAATCTTCCGTGGTCTCTTATATCTTGGAAGCTTCTTACAGAATTCCTGAATATCCTCTTCCGTACATTCTACTCCCGGCTTCAGTTCAATGATCGCCGCAGATATCTCGCCCAGTCTGTGATCAGCAAGCCCGATAACAGCTACATCCAGAATTGCCTCGTTGGTACGCAGGAAATCTTCGATCTGCACCGGATAGATATTCTCACCGCCACTGATGATAACATCTTTCTTACGGTCAACCAGAAAGATAAAGCCATCTTCATCTTCCATCGCCATATCTCCGGTATATAACCATCCATCATGCAGAACTTCTGCGGTTGCTCTTGGATCTCTGTAATAACAGGTCATGACTCCAGGTCCTTTGACTGCAAGTTCTCCGGTCTCGCCCTGTTTTACAGGCTCACCCTGTTCATCAATAATCTTCGTTTCCCATCCATATCCGGCTTTTCCGATAGCTCCTACTTTATCAATATTGTCCACTCCAAGATGTACACATCCAGGTCCGATAGACTCACTCAGACCATAGTTCGTGTCGTATTTGTGATTTGGGAAGTATTCTTTCCAATGTTTGATCAGACTTGGCGGTACCGGTTGTGCTCCGATATGCATCAGTCTCCACTGCTCCAGATCATAATCTGCAATGTCCAGTTCTTTGTTGTCAAGTGCAAGCAGAAGATCCTGCGCCCATGGTACTAACAGCCATACGATTGTACAGTGCTCTTCAGATACAGCCTGTAAAATTGTCTTTGGACTTGTTCCTTTTAACAATACTGCCTTTCCACCAGTCAGAAGGCTGCCAAACCAGTGCATCTTGGCTCCGGTATGATACAACGGCGGAATACACAAAAACACATCGTCTTTTGTCTGACCGTGATGATTCTGTTCTGCTTTTGCCGCATGCATCAACGATTCATGATTATGCAGGATTGCCTTCGGAAATCCTGTTGTTCCGGATGAAAAATAAATAGCTGCATCGTCATCGTCGTTCACATCAATCTTAGGTGACTGACTGGAGCAGTTAGCTGTATGCGCATTGTAATCCTCCGCAAAACCGGGACATCCGTCTCCTACAAAATATAACAGACGTCCTTTACTGATCTCGTCTGCAATCTCCTCTACTCGTCCGATGAACTCCGGCCCAAATACCAGAATATCTATCTCTGCAAGTTCTACACAATACTTGATCTCATCCGCAGAATAACGGAAATTCAAAGGTACTGCCAGTGCTCCGGTCTTCAGGATTCCGAAATAGATCGGCAGCCATTCCAGACAGTTCATCAGGAGAATCCCCACTTTTTACTCCTTTTTGATTCCTTCTTCAACCAGCAGATTGGCAAATCTATTTGCCTTTTCGTTAAATACATTCCATGTAATTTCTCTTCTGTAATAAGCTGCACGGATGGTTCAATCAGGTCAAACTCCTTCCATGTAGTTCTTTTTGTCTCCGGCATCTCCGGATTGATCTCTACCAGCGCAACATCGTCTCCGTACAGACGGCAGTTTTTCTCCAATATATCTGTAATCGGCATTGGAAAATTCCCCTTTCGTGTTCATTTCATATTTATTATGTTTTATATGATTCTTAGCGCCTTTAGCTTTCGCACTTTAACGCTTTTATCCATTAAAGTCTATAATACTCAACTTTCCTTCAAATGTCAATCTATATTTGTATTATTTTCCATTCAATCGAATTTTTTGCTGCACTTTTTCGTTTGATTTTTCTGCTTCCCCAAGGCCTATAATAGGCAACGGGTGATAAAAACTGAATTGGATACATAATCATAAACGCGCATTACTGCACATAAACCTTGCATTTATCGGTGGACTGACCGGTGTCTACGCCATCTTAGTCCGCAGTGGTAACTTCGGTGCCGCACAGACCATGAATCTGATTGAAATGATTTTAAATTTTGCTGAAATGAATCTGACAGATGCTTTTCTGCGTCTGGCGATTTTTATTTATATGGTCTTGCAATCATTGCAGCTTTCTTAATCGGGGAACGTTTTTCCTCCGTAAAATCTTATATCGCGCTGGTGATAGAAACTGTCTGTGTATGGATTGCCGGAATCATTCCGTCATCCGTTCATCCATTGATCGCACTGTTCCCTGTATTCATCCTGAATGCATACCAGTGGCAGACGTTTACTACTCCGGAATGTTATAACAGTTCCACCATCTTTTCGACAAATAACTACAAACAGACTGTTCTTGCGTGGATGAGATATCATATGACTCATGATCAGTCACAGAAAAAAGCGTGCATGGCTTTTTACAGGTACACTGATTTTCTTCCATCTAGGAGTTCTTGCCGGATATTTTGCAGTAAAGCACGCCGGAATTCATGGAATATGGTTTACATTCGTGCCGCTCATTACAGCCACCTGTCTGGTGCTTCCGATTGGTGAGGCAGAGATACTTGAGGCTGATGTTGGGATTTAATTTATTAACTGAGTTGGCCTCTCGATCCTTGAAGAAAACAGTATAAAGTGCTTCTTGTTCAGGTTCCATGCTCTAAGAAAAACTAAGAGGGTCAGAATCTCCTAAAAGCAAAGGAACTACGCTCAAACTCGGCGTTCGCCTCAAACACGTTCGCTTCGTTCCTTTAACGGAGATTCTGACCCTCTAACTTTTTGTAAGAGCATTCCACATTCACCAGAACCACTTTATACTGTTTTCTTCAAGTCGTGACTGGCAGCGGATGTTAATAAATGAAATGCCCGGAAGTGTAACCCGGTGGAAGCCACTACGGTTACGCAATTGCTGTTTAATTCTTAAGGCATTTGATACACACGGAATAAAACTTGGAAAGGTGTTCCAGTGAATGTGAAAGAGGTGTTGGTAATTCTTAAGGGGCAAAATTCTGCGTTAGGTTTTCAAAATTTGACTGTCTGAGGCGTATGCCGAGTTTCAAAATTTTGAAAGCCTGCTTTTAGCAGAAATTTTAACCCCCTTTAGAATTGACCCGCCGATGGAACCTGAGCAGGAACGCCTTTTCAAGCTTTATTCCGGTTCGGGTATCCACAGCCTTCCTGAATTAAATCCCAATTCTCCTATAATGCCGCTTTATATATCTCATACATATCTTCTTCATGCAGCACCTTCGCTGATCCTTTGCTTCCCTTGCATCCGATACTGCATTTATGTGCCATCAGTTTCAACTCATCATCGCCCGGATCAATGCCAAGTTCATGGATAGATGTTGGCATTTTAATCTCACGGTAGAAATCTTCCATTGCCTCTATTCCGCGTAAGGCCACATCATCGGCTGTTCCTTCCGGATCCACCTGCATAACATTCATTGCATACTTTTCGAATCTCGGAAGACAGTCTTTGTATACATATCTTGCCCAGGATCCCCAAATTGCAGCAAGTCCTGCACCATGTGCCACATCATAGATTCCTCCTATCTCATGTTCCAACGCATGAGATGCGAAGTCTCCTCCGACGACAGCGCCGCAGCCGGTCAAACCATTATGCGACAAACTTCCTGCCCACATCACTTCTGCCCGGGCATCGTAGTTCTTCGGATCACGGACTAGAATTCTTGCATTTTCAATTACGGTACGCATCAGACCTTCTGCAATGCTGTCTGTAATCTCCATATTCCCGCCATTTGTAAAATAACGTTCCATTGTATGCATCAAGATATCCGTACATCCGCATGCAGTCTGATAATCCGGCAGTGTCATGGTAAGTTCCGGATTCATGATCGCAAAACGCGGTCTTCCATAATCACTGCTGTATCCTCTCTTGACCCATCCTTCTTCTTTTGTGATAACAGAAGAATTACTCATCTCGCTTCCGGTTGCTGCGATTGTAAGTATAACCCCAATCGGAAGACAGCCTGTTGCCTGACGCTTTCTGTCATAGAAATCCCATACATCCCCTTCATTGGCTACTCCGTATCCGATTGCTTTTGCAGAATCAATCGCACTTCCTCCGCCTACTGCAAGAATGAAATCTACACCTTCTTTCTTTGCAAGCTCGATTCCTTCATACACCAGAGAAAGTCTTGGATTCGGTACTGCTCCTCCAAGTTCTATATAATCTACCTCTGCATCATCCAGAGAAGCCTTCACTTTATCTAAAAGCCCGGAACGTCTGACACTTCCACTTCCGTAATGAATCTAGAACTTTTTACAGCCATGTTCCTTTCACGAGTTCTCCACATTGGTCTTCTGTATTCTTTCCAAATACAACTTTGGTCGGTGTGTAATAATTAAATTATACATAAGTTCTCCTTCTTTCCCACATACTTAAAAGTATGCTACAGATTTCTCTATAGCATATTCTAATCTTCCTCTTTACTTTTTTCAACAATCATTTGCAGCCTTATACCATCATCTGATATTATTTTTTCTTATACACTCCTTCAGTGCCGTCATCAGTTTATCTGCATCAATAGGCTTTGTAAGATGCCAGTTCATCCCTGAAATATGGCTGTTAATGATATCTTCTGCAAACGCATTTGTACACAATACATGGGTCAGATTACCGTCTTGTAAATTCATCATAATCAGCAAATATTCTGTACTCCTCTCCGACGATTTGCTTTTGCGTTCGTATTTTCAATCAGCCGCAGAATTTCATAATTTTCCGGAATTCAGTTCCAGCCGGTATAATGATACATATTCCGTGAACAGTTTCTTTAAAACATACATATCCTCCGATGACATATCCTGTTGTGTATTCAGTTATAACTCTTCTTTCTGTGTTGGCATAATATTTCTCCTCATAGAATACATCTGTACATACCAT
>ENA-OQHD01000417-OQHD01000417.1-human-gut-metagenome-genome-assembly--contig:-NODE-417-length-15880-cov-3.632578_pt1 | contig 15880 bp, 17 predicted proteins | sample MGYA00242560_ERZ504711 | MGnify/ENA primary metagenome ERZ504711 (study PRJEB26092, sample SAMD00036198) | human gut metagenome | host: Homo sapiens | study: EMG produced TPA metagenomics assembly of...
AAATGCAAAAAGAAGGGAAGAAGAGAATGCGTCAGGTTGGAAACGTAGAGATTCCACAGAGTGCATTCATGAGTGTCCTGAAGCTGGATGAGAACTAGATAAAAGAAGGAAGGAAAAGATACTGATTTTTATCAGACAGTATCTTTCTGTATTTAAAGATGAAAAAGAGAAATTTAGAATTATATCTTCATATTCCGTTCTGCGTAAGAAAATGTAATTATTGTGATTTTTTTTGCAGCAAGTGGAACAGAGGAAGAACAGGTAGCTTATGTCAGTGCTATGGTTCAGGAGATTCAGAGTTATCAGGAATTATCTAGAGAGTATGAAGTTCAGACCATTTTCCTGGGAGGCGGAACACCGTCTCTGCTGACACCGGAACAGATAGAACAGATTTTTAATGCAATTTATCATACATTTTCAGTAAATGAGAATGCAGAGATCACAATGGAAATGAATCCGGGAACAGTTGATATCGAGAAGCTTCATGCTATGAAAGCAGCAGGGGTGAACAGACTGAGTATTGGACTTCAGTCGGCACAAAATGAAGAACTGAAAATGCTAGGAAGAATTCATACATTTGAAGAATTCCTTGAGACTTGGAAACTGGTAGAACAGGCTGGATTCAAAAACCGAAATATCGATCTCATGTCTGCGCTTCCGGGACAGACGATAGAAAGCTACGAAGATACACTTTCAAAAGTTCTGGCACTTGAGCCGGAACATATATCCGCATATAGTTTGATATTGGAAGAAGGAACAGTATTCTACGACTGGTATGAAAAAGGGAAATTAGACCGCGGTGCATGGAAACTTCCGTCAGAGGAAGAAGAGTATGCGATGGGAGAATTGACAATACAAAGACTTGCAGAAGCAGGAATGCATCGATATGAGATATCCAATTATGCAAAGCCAGGGAAAGAATGCAGACATAATCTCGGCTACTGGGACAGAGTGGAGTACCTTGGGATTGGGGCAGGTTCCTCATCACTGATCAAAGGGGAACGGTTTGACCATATCCGTGATCGGAAAGCATATATTGAAAAGATTAGAAACGGCGAGTTGATTCTTATTGACAGAGAAATCCTTTCTGTGGAATCACAGATGGAAGAATTCATGTATCTGGGACTTCGCAAAATAGAGGGAGTTTCGAGAACAGATTTCCAGAATTATTTTGGAAAGAATGTGGATGATGTCTATGGGGAAATTCTTGATAAATTAGAAGAAGAACAATTGGTGGAATTTAGTGGAGATCGAATCCGACTGACGCATCGGGGGATGGATGTCAGCAACTGTGTGCTGGCGGAGTTCTTATTTTAAAGGCAGAAAACTAAAATTGTGCAAATTCCACCAAAAACAGTCATGAATTTTGTTGATTAGTTTGATTGACTATGAACGAGTTTGAACGTATAATACAAACATAAAGAAAAACAAGCAGTCATAAATGAAAGCAGGTTATCGAGACTGACCGAGTTTGACTGAATAAAGCTTGCAAATAAACTGTGGCAGCAGTTTAAAGTGACTGGATTGAGAGAAGGAGAATGTAAAATGATTTACACAGTAACATTTAATCCGTCATTGGATTACATTGTCTCTGTTGAGGACTTTAAGCTTGGACTTACAAATCGAACGAGTTCGGAGCTGATCCTTCCTGGTGGAAAGGGCATCAATGTTTCTACAGTGTTTGGTAATCTTGGCATCGAGAATACTGCACTTGGATTTTTAGCCGGATTTACCGGAAAAGAGATTGAAAGAAGACTCAAAGAGATGGGGGTTGCATCCGATTTTATTGAGATCAATGAAGGTGTTTCTCGAATCAACTTGAAGTTAAAATCAATCGACGGAACAGAGATTAACGGAAGTGGACCGGTGATTTCTCTGGAAGATGTAGAGAAGCTTTTGATGGAGAAGCTTGACAAACTTGGAGAAGGTGATGTCTTATTCCTGGCAGGAAGTATTCCATCATCTATGCCGGATGATATGTACCAGAAGATTATGGCGAAGCTCGACGGTAAAGGCGTCATGATCGTTGTAGACGCAACGAGAGATCTTCTGTTGAACGTTCTTGAATATCATCCATTTTTCAATCAAACCGAACAACCACGAACTTGGAGAGATTTTTGATGTGGAGCTTCTGACAAGAGAATCTGTTGTACCATATGCAAAGAAACTGCAGGAAAAAGGAGCAAGAAATGTTCTTGTATCCATGGCAGGAGAAGGTGCGGTTCTTGTAGCAGAAGATGGAAGTGTTTATGACACTCCGGCGCCGAAAGGAGAATTGAAAAAATCGGTGTTGGAGCAGGAGACTCTATGGTAGCCGGATTTATGGCAGGCTGGATGGAGAAACATGAATACAGACACGCATTCCACATGGGAGTTGCATCAGGAAGTGCAAGTGCATTTTCAGAGAATCTGGCAACAAAAGAGGAGATTGCAGGAGTATATCAACAGGTTGTAAAGGAGGAGCGGTAGGATGAGAATTACGGATTTGCTCGATAAAAGAAGCATTGCCTTTGACAAGAATCCGGCGAATAAGCAGGAAACTTTGGATATGGCCGTGGATTTGATGTGTGCAAGTGGTAAGATCAATGACACGGAAGCCTACAGAAAACAGGTTTACTTAAGAGAAGAGGAAAGCACAACAGGAATTGGTGAGGGAATTGCTATTCCACATGGAAAAGGTGATTGCGTAAGCAAGCCGGGACTTGCAGCAATGGTCATTAAAAATGGTGTTGATTTCGATTCTCTGGATGGAGAACCGGTAACACTGTTATTCCTGATCGCAGCACCAAATACAGAGGATAACGTTCATCTGGAAGTACTTAGTAAATTGTCAATGATGCTGATGGATGAGCAGTTTACAGAAGCTCTGAGAAATGCAACATCTGCGGAGGAATTCCTTTCTATTATTGATAAAGCAGATGATGAGAGAGCTGACATTGATGAGCAGCTGGCAGATACAGGAAATGCAGAGAGTGATTTCAAGATTCTTGCAGTAACAGCATGTCCGACAGGTATCGCACACACATATATGGCAGCGGAAGGAATCGAGAAAGCAGCAAAAGCTGCCGACTGTTTCGTGAAAATCGAGACAAGAGGAAGCGGCGGAGCGAAAAAATGTGCTGACAGACCAGGAAATTGCTGATGCGGATTGTATTATCGTTGCAGCAGACACACAGGTTCCGATGGACCGTTTTGACGGAAAGAAAGTAATCATCTGTCAGGTATCAGACGGAATCAGCAAGGCAGATGAGCTGGTGGCACAGGCAAAATCAGGAAATGTTCCGGTCTTCCATGGAAATAATCCGGCAGCAGCCTCTTCTTCTACAGGAAAGAAAAGCGGCGGTGTCGGACATCAGATCTACATGCAGCTGATGAACGGTGTTTCTCATATGCTTCCACTCGTTGTTGGTGGTGGTATACTGATTGCAATCGCATTTTTGATCGACGGAATATGTGTAGATCTGAATGCACTTCCGGCTGATCAGAGAGCAAACTTTGGTATGATCACTCCGGTAGCAGCAGTATTTAAACAAATCGGTGGAACTGCATTTGGATTCATGCTTCCGGTACTTGCAGGATTTATCGCAATGGCAATCGGTGACCGACCGGCGCTTGCAGTTGGTCTTGTAGGCGGTATGATGGCAGCAAGCGGAAATCCGGATTCCTCGGAGCTCTTGTAGCCGGATTCCTTGCAGGATATATCATTGTACTTCTTCGTAAGTATGCGATAAGCTTCCGGATGCATTGGAAAAAATTCGCGCCGGTACTTATTTATCCATTGATCGGAGTTCTTCTGATCGGACTTGCTATGATGTTTGTAATCGAGCCAATCATGGGTGGAATCAACACAGGCCTGAATAATGCATTGACAGGCATGGGAGATTCAAGTAAAGTAGTATTAGGACTGGTTCTTGGAGGAATGATGTCCATCGATATGGGTGGTCCGTTCAACAAGGCAGCTTATGTGTTCGGTACAGCATCAATCGCAGCTGGTAATTATGATATTATGGCAGCAGTTATGGTAGCAGGAATGGTTCCGCCATGTGCCATCGCCCTTTCCACACTGTTGTTTAAGGATAAGTTTACAAAAGAAGAAAGAGATGCAGGTCCGACAAACTTTATCATGGGCCTTGCATTTATCACAGAAGGAGCAATCCCATTTGCAGCATCTGATCCGCTGCATGTACTTCCATCTTGTATCATCGGTTCAGCAATTGCCGGTGGAATGTCAATGTTGTTTGGATGTACACTGATGGCACCACATGGTGGAATCTTCGTATTCCCGGTTGTTGGAAATGCAGTAATGTATCTTGTTTCCCTCGTAGTAGGAACAGTCATCTCTGCAGTACTGCTTGGACTCCTTAAGAAGAAAGTTGCATAAAGCAATAATCATTTGGATGAAATGCCGAATAAGATAATCTGTCAAAACCAATAAAAGAAATATAAGAATCAGGACCTGAAGTCGTGGATCTGGAAGCGGATGCTTGAGATTCATGGCTTCAGGTTCTTTTTTAAAATGGAGAGACTAAGATGCTTACAGAACAAAGATATCAGATTATATTGGATTTGCTGAAAGAGAAGAAAAGTGTCACAGCGACAGAATTGGAAAATGAAATTTTAGATACATCAGAGTCTACGGTAAGAAGAGATATTACTGCACTTCATAAAGCCGGAAAGCTCATCAAGGTATTTGGCGGAGCGGTTGCACTGGAAGAAGGAGAAACTGTTTCGGCATATGAACCGACAGTTGAGCAGAAGAGCGAACTCTATGTGAAAGAGAAAAGAAAAAGTCGCTCAATATGCGGCAGAACTGATCGAGGAGGAAGACTTTATTTATCTTGATGCCGGAACAACGACAGGTTATATGATTGATGCTCTTGGGCATACCGATGCAGTTTTTGTGACCAATGCTGTTTCACATGCGCAGAGACTGGCAGCGAAGGGAATCAAAGTGTTTCTGATCGGCGGAGAACTCAAGAGTTCTACAGAAGCAGTGATCGGTGCTCAGGCAATGAAGAATCTGCAGGAGTATCATTTTACGAAAGGCTTCTTTGGAGCAAATGGAATCACAAAAGCAGAAGGATTCACAACACCAGATGCGAATGAAGCCCTGGTGAAACAAACAGCGATTGAGAGATGTAAGAATCGTTTTGTTCTTGCGGATCATTCGAAATTCGGATGCATCAGTTCTGTGACATTTTCTGCTTTTGAGAATGCAAAGATTCTGACAGATTGTTGTCCGGCAGATTATCAGGAATTGGGTTCTGTGATAAAGGTGGAATGAGACGCTTTAATTTAAGTGCTTCGCAGCTTTGAATGCGAACCGTTAATTATCAGGGAGATAAGTGTTTTATCTCCCTGTTTTACATTTACGCGAGCAACGAGCCAAAGTCCGTGCTTGCACGAGACCTTGGCGCTTGCCGCGATAACTTGAGAAACTCGCGAAGCATGTTTCTCATAGTTGAAGAATTAAGCGAATATCTTGGAAAGAAAGTAATCTTGTATTTTTATCTGATACAGAGCGCAAGGTTATTGAAGCTTATGATGTCTGGAAGGAAAAGAAAAACTAAGGAAAAGTATCCATGGGTGTGGTCAGAACAACATATTTTATTGACAAACATGGAATAATAGTAAAAGCTGATGATAAAGTAAAAGCAGCGGATGATCCTGGAAAAATGCTGCAGGAATTAAGCAGATGAAAAACAAAAGGAAGGAATGGTTGCATGAATAAGCAAAAAATCAAATTCAAAAAAGGCAGTTATGATAGGCTGCGGATTCGTAGGCTCAGCATCTGTATTTGCGCTTATGCAGAGTGGATTATTTACTGAAATTGCGTTAATAGATGCGGATAAGAATAAGGCAGAGGGAGAGGCTATGGATATCAGTCATGGAATACCGTTTGCCAGCCCTATGAGGATATATGTCGGTGAGTATGATGATGTGGCAGATGCTACGATTGTTATTATATCAGCAGGTGCAGGGCAAAAGCCTGGAGAAACAAGACTTGATCTGGTAAATAAGAATGTGGCAATATTTAAGTCTATTATTCCGGAAATCGCCAAAAGAGATTTTGGAGGAATCCTTTTGGTTGTAGCAAATCCTGTGGATATTCTGACACAGGTTGCAATCAAATTGTCAGGACTTCCGGAGAAGAGAGTTATCGGTTCAGGAACAGTTCTTGACAGTGCAAGACTTAGAAGCAAGCTTGGACAGCATTTATCAGTGGATAGTCGAAGTGTGCATGCATTTATAGTAGGAGAGCATGGAGACAGTGAAGTTGTGGCATGGTCATCTGCCAATGTATCCGGTGTTCTGCTTAGTGATATGTGTGAGATGAGAGGACATTATAACCATAAGGAAAACACAGAGGAAATCGCAGCTGCCGTCAAAAACAGTGCCTATGAGATTATTAACAAGAAGCATGCGACATATTATGGAATTGCAATGTCAGTAAAACGTATCTGTGAAGTGATTATGCGTGACGAAAAATCAATCCTACCTGTATCACACATGATACATGGAGTATATGGGATTGATGATGTTGTATTAAGTATGCCTGTTATTGTTGGTGCAGACGGAATTGAATCTGACATTCCGATTAATCTTAGTGGAGAAGAAGCATTGAAGCTAAAAGAATCAGCAGACGCATTAAAGAGTATAATTGACACATTAGAGCTGTAAAAAGGACAGAGTATCCACAATGAACGTGGCAGATATGGAATATGAAATGGAGAACGATAGAATCTCATGAAGTTGGTGAAAGTCTATAAAAGAAATATCATTTTTATAAAAATTCTATTGCATAATCAACAATAAATGTTATAATTGTCCTATTGAGTATTGTACGTATAGGAGGATTTTGAGATGAAACAGTTAAATGAAAAAGTAGCTATCGTAACAGGAGCCGGACAGGGAATTGGAAAAGGAATTGCACTTTGTCTTGCAAAGAGGGGAGTAAAGATTGTTGCAACAGGACGACGTCTTGAACCAATCGAGCAGACAATCGCTGAGATTAAAGAACTTGGTGGAGAAGGCTTCGCTATGTCTTGTGACTCAGCAGACAGAGCAAGAGTAGAAGAAGTTGTTAAAGCAGCAGCTGATGCATATGGAACAGTAGATGTTATTGTAAACAATGCACAGGCAATCGTTCCATCGGCTTCAGTTGAGGATACTACATATGACAATATGCTTAAAGCATGGGAAAGTGGTGTGATTGGTTCTCTTAACTATATGCAGGCGGCATTTCCTTATATGAAAGAACAGCACGAAGGAAGAGTGATCAACTTTGCTTCGGCAACAGGTATGTTTGGTATAGCAGGACAGTTAGCATATGGCTCTAATAAAGAAGCATTACGAGGTATGACTAAGATTGCAGCAAAAGAATGGGGACAGTATGGAATTTGTGTAAATATCGTACTTCCAGGAGCAGAATCACCGGCAGCAAAAGCATGGGCTGAGAAATTCCCAGAGGAATATGCAAACAAGTGAACTTAAATCCTATGAAACGTTTTGGAGATCCTGAAATTGATATTGCTCCAGTCATTGCATTTCTGGCAGGACCAGATTCATGCTATTATTCAGGTCAGAGCGTAATTGTGGATGGTGCAAATTCAATTATGCCATAACTAAATTACATTAAAGAATATTATAAGAAAGGCTCACAGCTGGTTGAAGGCAATCAGCTGCGAGCTTTTCTTAATTTATGATGATTGATTTCCTGAGATAGTGTATAATGAACGGTAAGAATATTGGGAATAAGGAGAAATTACACCATGTATGAAATAATGACTGCCGATGAAGCAATTTACAGAAGATACCAGAAGATGCAGTCCCCCGACACATCTGACAATGATTTCCAGTGCCGGTTTTGGTGTCTGGGATGATGAACATAATGCAGAAGGTATATCAGAGAAGGACCCGGAATTAACAGAATCTCAATTGATGATTCGCTGGTTAAGCATGTAGAAGTGGATGGGAGGAATTCCTTTATTATAAATTGCCAAAGATTAATGTTGCATTGATTAAAGGAACAGCAGCAGACAGAAAGGGAAATATTACTTTTGACGATATGTTTATGTCCGGTGATGCGCTGTCTATTTGTCAGGCAGTAAAAGCGAATCGCGGGAAGGTAATCGTGCAGGTAGACCGTTTGGTGGACACCCCGTCACGACCGAGAAATGCAATTATTCCGGGATGTCTGGTAGATGCAATCGTTGTAGCAGAACCGGAAGCAAGAAATGAAGCCTATACAGCACTGACTGGAAGCTTTGAGATTCCATATGAAGAGTGGAACACATGGAGTGAGCGTTTAGATTCTGTTTCAGTGAAACCCTAAATTCGTGGATCAAGTCAAGAGTACCAGTTTTTCAGCCAGACGTGCAATTGCAAATGGTCAAAAGGTGCTTTACGTGACAGAACGCTGTGTATTTCGCCTGACACCGAAGGGACTGAAACTGATAGAGGTTTATCCGGGGATTGATGTACAGAAAGATATTCTGGATCTTCTGCCATTTGAGGTGGAAGTATAGGTGCATTCCATAATGATGATAGCAGCAAACGATTCGCAGTTCATGCGGTATGTATAGATACACAGAAAACAAGTGAGGAATGATCATGGAAAGCAAAGGGAAGCAGATGACAGAGAATGAACAAGAGTTAATTCCGTATTCTAAGCTGGAACGGGAAGAAGATATATTGGAATTACTATGTCAGTGGGAGAATCAGAAAATCCCGTTGGATGTTATGAAGATAAGTGAGTATTTTGGAATGGAGAAGAAAGAGAGTCTGATCTGTTTAAAACGTATGTACGAGTACCGATATATAGAGAAGCCGAGAGCAAACCGGGAAGTTGTGTTGACACCATATGGAAGATCTGTTGGAAATGATTACATATATCGTCACACTTCAATCAGTCAGCATTTACAGTTTATTGGTGTAAATGAAACAATCGCTGAGCAGGATGCGTGCAGAATCGAACATGTTATGTCCGAAGAGTCGGTACGGGCAGTCTGCCAGTTTGCCAACTATGAAAATATGTATTATGAGCGCAGAATTTGTAATTCTGAGTTGACAGACCGTTACCTGCCGGGAGTCTATACATTTGTTATGCAGATGTATAGCATGGAACTGTGCCACCCAAGAAGACTTGCAAAAGAATATAAAAGCTATTCCAGAGACATCTTTCTCGAAATCAATGAGAGCAGAGGCTTTTTTGAATGAAAAGAACAAAAGCATTTCCTAAAAAATCCATTGTGGTATCAGAATACCAGAAATGAATGGGTTCAGGCAGAGCGTGGGGAATACGGAGAACGGATCCCGGCGAGTATGTTTGAATTTGTCATCAAGCCAAACGACCGTGTGATGGAAGGAACCATCCTGATTACATTTATGAATGAGAAAGATGGAGAACCAGATAGATGGGGGTGCGAGCAACTGGAAGTAGAGATTTGGTAAGAGGAGTGGAGTATGGACAGAAAAAGGAATATAAGATTGAAAATCTTACAATGCTGCAGATGCAATACCTGATAGAGCTTAATAAGCTTGAAAAAAAGAAAGGTGCAGTCCGGATGATCGCGGCAAAGTGCGGAGTAAATCATTCCCAGGTCAGCCGTTTCTTCGAAAAAATGTATCGAAGAAGGAGAACTGACAGAGAGTCTGGATTTCACGGAAAATGGGAAAAGAAAATTAGACTGGCGCTGCAAGATGATGCGGGATGTCCGTGACTATCTGGAACGAAGCGGCATCACAGAAGGAACAGAAGAAGTCCTAAAAGGGATGATTGAAAATATAGATTACATTCAGTTAGAAAAGTTGGTGAAGAGTGACCGTAGAACGAACCCGGAGACAAAGATGCGGAAACGCGAGGATGTCATCACGGATATAAGAGATATTCTGGAATATGGGAATTATGAAGTAGCAGTTACGATCTTACAGCATGATGGTGCAAAAAGGTCGATGGCAGACAGAGGATTTGAACCAGTTGCCTTGATTAAGTATAACAAAAGAGGTGCTTATCTCGAACTTACGATCCGGGAAATAGATGCAGTGTCAAGAGTAAATGGAGAGGATATGTCCGGACATCTGGCTACATTAAAATATCTTCACCAGGGGATATTCAGATATGCGGATATCAAAAACGGAAAGGTAAAGATTCCGTTGGATGCCTGTTATTATCAGAACTTTGATAATGGTGTTCTGAGAGGAAATGTAATGATCACCGTGACCTGCTCGGTAGGAAATGCACATATGCCGGAAAGTACGGCCAGGGTGGTGTTTAAATTATAAAATGATGATGTGAAGGAAATGAATCATTATATGAATGATAAAAGCCTCCTCCGATTGTGCAATCACACAGTCGGAGGAGGCTTGCTTTATAGTTAGTAAAACTATTCTTTACCTGCCAGAACTTCATCAATAATTGGCTGGATTGTCGATACGTCTGTTATTGGGTATCAAAGCATAGATTTCTGAATTGTAATTAGAAAATAGAAGGTGCGTTGCATCTTATAGAATTCATATAGAAATAATGCTAATTAAAGTAAAAAGCGAAGAAAATAAATGATAAAAAACTATTAAAAATCTCTGAAATGCCTTGAAAAAATCCTAATAATTTATGAGAATAAAACGGTGCATGAGCGCACCAAAAAAGGTAAAAAATGATTGACATAAGAAAGCAGAGTGAATTATGCTCAAATAGGATAGATACAACAAACAGTGAGTAGCCATATCTTATTGCCGTACAGGGCGCAACAAAAGAAAAGAGGAGGAAAAAGGGAGAGAACTCCACAGGAGAAAAGAAAGAAGATGAAAAATCCATTAAAAATAGTCTGGATCGTGCTTGGATTTCTTTGTCTGGGACTTGGTACGATAGGAATTGTACTTCCTATCCTGCCAACTGTTCCGTTTTACATGGCAACGCTGTTCTGCTTTGCCAAGAGTTCAAAGAAACTGCATGATTGGTTCATAGGAACGAATTTATATAAGAAACATCTGGACAGCTTCGTCCAGAAAAGAGCCATGACGATGGGAACAAAGTGCAAGATTATCGGAATGGTAACAGTAGTCATGGTAATCGGATTTATCTGTATGAAGAATGTGCCGGTTGGAAGAATCTGTATCGCAGTAGTGTGGGTATGTCATATCCTGTACTTCTTCTTGAGGGTAAAGACAGTAAAACTGGGAGAAATTTACGAATAACAATATGAATAAAAAGAATAAAGTAGGAAAAAAAGCGGCAGAAAGAACAGTATGTCGTGGAAGAGATGATCCGGCTGTACTGCCGGAAGAATCATAAGGAATATGACAAAACGACAGGAAAGATGTGTCCTTCCTGTCAGGAACTTTCAGATTATGCCAGACTCAGAAGCCAGAAATGTCCCTTTATGGAAGAGAAAACATTCTGTGCAAACTGTAAAGTGCATTGCTACAAGCCGGAGATGAGGGAGAAGATTCGAGTGGTCATGCGGTTTTCCGGACCGAGGATGCTTCTGTATCATCCGGTGCTGGCGGTATGGCATCTGATATGCAGTCAAAAAAGAATCGAAGAAATAAACAAAAGGATAAGAGTTTTTATGATTAAACAAGACTGGTGGGACTTTTATCCCACGCAAAAAAGTACATTGTCTACACCATCCTGTGGCAGTGGGCGGCATTGCTCTCACAGGTGCTGGCGGTATTTACGCTTGCCGACCTGTTGGAGCGCGTGGTCTATCGTGCGGTGACAGTGCCGGTGATTGAGAAGACAATCCTGATCCTCGCACTGGTGGTGATCATACGATTTGTATGCGAACGGATGGGGGCAAGGTCTTCGTATCTTGCATGTGTAGATGTAAAGAGAATTTTAAGAGAAAAGATTTATGAGAAAATGTTGAAGCTGGGAGCTTCCTACAGTGAGCAAGTATCCTCTTCGGAGGTCGTACAGGTGTCAACCGAAGGTGTGGAGCAGTTGGAAACGTATTTTGGAAAATACCTTCCGCAGTTGTTCTACAGCCTGATCGCACCACTGACCTTATTTCTCATTCTTTGCAGAGTGAGTGTAAAGGCAAGTGTGATCCTGTTGATCTGTGTGCCACTGATCCCGATCTCGATCGTTGTGGTACAGAAGATCGCAAAGAAACTTTTGAGCAAATATTGGAGTATCTATACCGGGCTGGGTGATTCGTTCCTTGAGAATCTGCAGGGACTGACGACGTTGAAGATCTATCAGGCAGATCAACAGAAAGCGGACGAGATGGATGTGGAATCCCAGAACTTCCGCAGGATCACTATGAAGGTACTGACCATGCAGCTCAATTCCACAAGTGTGATGGACATTGTGGCGTATGGTGGTGCAGCGATTGGTATGGCAGTTGCGGTGTCCGAATTCTTAAAAGGAAATATCAGTGTGGCAGGAACGTTATGTATCGTCCTGCTTGCCAGCGAGTTTTTCCTGCCGCTTCGTCTGCTCGGTTCCTTTTTCCATATCGCAATGAATGGAATGGCAGCAAGTGACAAGATCTTTAAGATCTTGGATCTGCCGGAACCACAGGCGGGAGAAAAATGTCTGCCGGATGGCGCATTGGATGTGTCGTTGAAGGATGTTCATTTTTCTTACGAAGCGGACCGAGAGATTTTAAAAGGCATCAACTTAAATCTCCCGGCAGGAAGTTTTGTATCACTGGTTGGTGAATCCGGATGTGGTAAGAGTACGATTGCAGGAATCCTAGCAGCAAAGAACCGGGAATACAGCGGAGAGATCACCATCGGTGGTGTACCGCTGAATGAAGTGAATGAAACCAATCTGATGCAGAGGGTTGTTTTGGTTCGCCATAACAGCTATCTGTTCAAAGGTACGGTAGAAGAAAATCTGAAGATGGCAAAACCGGACGCAACGAAAGAAGAGATGGAAGCTGTCCTTCAGAAAGTCAGTCTCTTAGGATTCTTACAGACGCAGGATGGATTGCAGACACGGTTATTAGAAAAAGCAAGCAACCTGTCCGGCGGTCAGTGCCAGAGATTGGTGATTGCCAGAGCATTGCTTCGGACAGACAGTGCAGTTTATATTTTCGATGAAGCGGCATCCAATATCGATGTGGAAAGTGAAGAACTGATCATGAATGTGATTCATGAACTGGCAAAGACAAAGACGGTGCTTCTGATTTCCCACAGACTGGCAAATGTCGTGAAGTCCGACAAGATTTATTTCTTAAAAGACGGGGAAATCAAGGAAAGTGGAAAACATGACGAACTGATGAGCCAGAATGGTGCATACAGACATCTATATGAAAGCCAGATGGCTCTGGAAAACTATGGAAAAGGGGGAGTGGCATAATGAGTGAACATACAAATACAACGAAACGCAGAAGTGCCATTCAGATCATGGGAAGCCTGATCGGGTTAGTAAAACCCCTGCTCCATATCATGCTGGCAGCAATTATCCTTGGAACATTGGGTTACTTGTGTGCGATCTTCCTGACAATACTGGCAGGACAGGTCATCGTGCATGGACTTCTGACAGGGGTAGCAGGAATGATCGTTCCGGTAGAGAAGATGTGGTTAGTATTTACCCCGGTAAAGACGATTATCACAATCATGATCGTGATCGCAGTGCTCCGGGGAATCCTGCATTATGTGGAACAGTATTGTAACCATTTTATTGCGTTTAAACTGTTGGCGATCATTCGTCATAAAGTGTTTGCTTCCTTACGAAAGCTCTGTCCGGCGAAGCTGGAAGGCAGAGACAAGGGAAATCTGATCTCGATCATCACAACAGATATCGAGCTCCTGGAAGTGTTCTATGCACATACCATTTCCCCGATTGCGATCGCAACACTGACCTCGATTATCATGGTAATCTTTATCGGAAGATATCACTGGTTAGCAGGACTGCTTGCACTGGCAGCTTATCTGATTGTCGGTGTAGCCATCCCAATGTGGAATGGAAAACGTGGCAGCCAGAAGGGAATGGAGTTTAGAACAAGCTTCGGAGAACTGAACAGTTTTGTTCTGGATTCCTTACGTGGATTAGATGAAACCATCCAGTACGGACAGGGTGAAAAGAGAAAAGAGCAGATGACAGGGCAATCCAAGAACCTTGCCGAAATGCAGGAATCATTAAGCAAAATGGAAGGCTCACAGCGTTCATTTACGAACATGGTTATACTGCTTGCATCTTTCGGAATGCTGGCATTGACGATCTGGCTGTACGACAAAGGTGCGATGGGATTCGAGGGAATCTTAACCTGTACCATCGCAATGATGGGTTCTTTCGGACCGGTAGTAGCATTATCAAGTCTTTCCAACAACTTGAACCAGACACTGGCAAGTGGTGAGCGTGTCCTTTCTCTTCTGGAAGAGACACCGCTTGTGGAAGAAATTCCGGGTGATGTGGAAACTTCCGGTACAGAGAGCATGGAACATGAATTTACAGGAGCAGAGGCAGAGAACGTAACATTTGCTTATGATAATGAGGTTATTTTAGATAACTATTCACTGAAATTACAGCCGGGTAAAATCACAGGGATTCATGGTGCGAGCGGTTCCGGAAAATCTACACTTTTAAAACTGTTGATGCGTTTTTGGGATGTGCAGGGTGGAAGCATGTCGGTAGACGGTACAGATGTCCGAAAGATTCCGACCAGGCATTTAAGAGATATGGAAAGTTATGTCACGCAGGAAACACACCTGTTCCATGATTCCATTGCAAATAATATCGCAATCGCAAAGCCGGGAGCATCCAGAGAAGAGCTTATGGAAGCCGCAAAGAAAGCGTCTATCCACGATTTTATTATGACACTTCCGAAAGGATATGATACGGAGGTCGGAGAACTAGGTGATACATTATCTGGCGGTGAGAAACAGAGAATCGGAATTGCAAGAGCATTTCTCCATGATGCACCGATGATTCTGATGGATGAGCCAACCAGCAATCTGGACTCGCTGAACGAAGGAATCATTTTGAAATCATTAAAAGAATCAGCCAGAAAGAAAACCGTTGTTCTGGTATCCCACCGAGTATCCACAATGAACGTGGCAGATGTGGTCTACGAAATGGAGAATGGAAGAATTTCATAGCTAAAACATTTGAAATAGCATCACTAAAAGCGGCATGGTAACAATAGAAAACAGTGTTGTAACAACATTGATCGCACTGGCATATTGAGAATCATTTCCGTATACTTGACACATCTGGGTTACAGTTGAGGCAGATGGAGTAATGATTGCAAGAAATACAATGAGCATGATTTTATCTCCATCTGCTGAAAAAGCGGCGAGATGGCTTAATTTTATCAAAATCAGTGCAAATATAGGTAATACGATTAACCGAAGAACAGAGATAAAATAAACCTTTTTTATTTGTAAAAATCTGCTTCAGATCCATACCGGCAAAAAGCATACCTGTAACGATCATGCTTGCTGGTCCAATCATATTACCGACAGAACTTATCGAATCATTTATGATTTCCGGTAAATGGATTTTTTGTAAAGAATAGCAGGATTCCAATAAAAAATTAGAAATCATATTTATATTGAGGACAATCTTTTTCCAGTCATAAGAAGCCTCTTGGCTGATAATTTTCTTACAGTGAGTCCATATAAAAAGTGAGTTGCACGCTCATGAATACACATCCATATAATACCCACTCTTTTCCCAAGATAAACGTTACAATTGGTACGATCAGATTACCAGAATTTGAGTAATAGATAGAGGCAATTTCTACTTCATTCAAGTGAAAAAGTTTTTCCCTAAATGCAGAAATAACAATAAGAAGAATGATCTGAGTGATTACAGATGCTATAAAAGCTAACAATAATCCTTTCACAGTGTCAGAGGTATAATCAACTTGGAAAGCGTTTATAATCACACATGGAATAACCAAATAGAGGATAATCTTGGATAATA
>ENA-OQHD01000418-OQHD01000418.1-human-gut-metagenome-genome-assembly--contig:-NODE-418-length-15817-cov-2.601466_pt1 | contig 15817 bp, 24 predicted proteins | sample MGYA00242560_ERZ504711 | MGnify/ENA primary metagenome ERZ504711 (study PRJEB26092, sample SAMD00036198) | human gut metagenome | host: Homo sapiens | study: EMG produced TPA metagenomics assembly of...
CATTGTCTTGTTGGACGATATCCGGAACATTATGTTCCGCCAGGAGTTATATCATCGCTTTACGGTGGGAAAACTGATGACTTCGGCTCCGGCACGTCTGTATGATACGGACAGTATGGAGCGGGTGATGCGTACCTTTGATGATACGAAGGCGTGGAATCTGCCGGTGGTGGATGCGGAAAACAAATACTTGGGCTTCGTGTCCAAGTCGAAGATATTCAACTCGTACCGTGAAGTATTGGTACATTTTTCGGAAGACTGAGGACTTTTTGGTATTTACTATTTTACTATTTACAAGTTACTATTTGCCGTTCGGGGTTGATGGGGCATTGTAAATCGCAAAGAAGATGCTTCGTACATTGTAAATGGTAAATTGTAAATGGGCAAATGAGCTGCCTCGCAAATGGTACATTGTAAATGGTAAACTGTAAATTGAAATGGTGGAAAATGAAGAATTTGAGGATTGTATATATGGGTACTCCCGACTTTGCGGTGGAGGCTCTTCGTTGCCTGGTAGAAGGAGGCTACAATGTGGTGGGTGTCATTACGATGCCCGACAAGCCTGCCGGACGGGGACATAAACTCCAGTTTTCTCCGGTGAAGCAGTATGCACTGGAACATAATCTTCCGCTTCTTCAGCCGGAGAAGCTGAAGGATGAGGCTTTTGTGGAGGCGTTGCGTGCATGGAAGGCCGATTTGCAGATAGTCGTTGCTTTCCGCATGTTGCCGGAGGTGGTATGGAACATGCCGCGATTGGGCACCTTCAACCTGCATGCTTCCCTGCTTCCGCAGTATCGCGGCGCAGCCCCCATCAACTGGGCGGTGATTAATGGTGATACGGAAACGGGCATCACCACTTTCTTCCTGAAACATGAGATTGACACCGGTGAGGTTATCCAGCAGGTACGGGTACCCATTGCCGATACGGACAACGTGGGTATCGTCCACGACAAACTGATGCTGTTGGGCGGTCGCCTGGTGGTAGAAACCGTAGATGCCATTCTTGCCGGTACAGTGAAAAGTATTCCTCAAGAAGAAATGGCCGTCGTGGGTGAACTGCGTCCGGCACCGAAAATCTTCAAAGATACTTGTCGTATTGACTGGAACCGCCCGGTGAAGCGTATTTACGATTTTATACGCGGTCTTTCTCCCTATCCTGCCGCTTGGACGGAGCTGGTCCAACCCGGTGGAGAATCTGTTGTGGTAAAAATCTTCGAGACGGAGAAAATAGGGGAATCCCATCAACTGACTCCCGGAACCTTGCAGACAGACGGGAAGACCTATATCCGCGTTGCTGCCGAAGATGGCTTTGTCGGCATCTGCTCCCTCCAGCTTCCGGGCAAGAAGAGACTGAAAACGGATGAACTGTTGCGCGGCTTCCGGTTGACGGAAGGATACGTGATGAAATAACTGATTGTCATTCAGTGACTTCCTACTGCAAAACTACTGCACTCGTTTTGCAGCGTCACTGCAAACCACTTTGCAGTGTTGCTGCAACTAATATGCAGTGTGACTGCAACTGCTTTGCAGTAGCACTGCAACACGTTTGCAGTGACGCTGCAAAAGGTATGCAGTAAGTTTGCAGTGAGAGTTTTGACTTCCAATGTTAGGCTGAATTAAATCTTTTCTCTATATTTGTACATAACAAAGTTCGTAAACTTTAGAACATAACATTATGAAACCAATCATATCCCCTTCTATTCTCTCTGCCGATTTTGGTTATCTGGCACGAGACATTGAAATGATTAACGAAAGTGAGGCGGAGTGGGTACATATCGACATCATGGACGGTGTGTTTGTCCCTAATATTTCTTTCGGATTCCCGGTACTGAAGTATGTGGCAAAACTGTCGCAGAAGCCTTTGGATGTGCATCTGATGATTGTACAGCCGGAGAAGTTTATTCCGGAGGTGAAGGCTCTGGGAGCACATGTCATGAATGTGCATTACGAGGCTTGTCCGCATCTGCACCGCGTGGTGCAGCAAATTCGCGAAGCAGGGATGCAGCCGGCAGTAACGATTAATCCGGCAACTCCCGTGTCCTTGTTGAAGGATATTATTAATGATGTATACATGGTGCTGATAATGAGCGTAAATCCCGGCTTCGGCGGACAAAAGTTCATAGAGCATTCTCTTGATAAAGTGCGCGAATTGCGTGAATTGATTACGGTTACCGGTTCGCAGGCCTTGATAGAAGTGGACGGTGGCGTAAACTTGGAAACCGGTTCGCGTCTGGTAGAGGCTGGAGCAGATGTACTGGTGGCAGGCAATGCCGTTTTCTCGGCTCCCGACCCGAAAGAGGCCATCCGTGCATTAAGGAATCTGTAATCCGTCTTCTGGATTGATAATCGACAGCTGGCAACGGCATCCTTTCCTTCGACTGTTGATGCCGTTGGTAGTTGGTATTTTGTGTGGAGATGCGTTTCCACATGTGCTTTCTGCATGGGAGTATGTGGCAGGTTTTCTGCTTTTTCTTTTTATTATAGGTAGATACAAGCATACCGGATGGGTGTATGGAGCGGCGGTATACCTTTTCTTGGGTGGTACGGGGTTCTGCTTGATGAGTTGGCAGCAGGGAAAGACGGTATTTCCCTTTTCGGGCAAACCTGCTGTTTATAGGGTTTGTATCCGTGAGCATCCAGAAGAGAGGGAGCGCAGCATATTGTGCAGGGTTGCCCTGCTGGGAGAGGTGGAGCAGGATACAGTTACGGGTTGTCCCCGGAATCATCTTTTCTGGCTTATTTTCCGAAAGATTCTGCTACGGCCACTTTGCGCCGTGGTGATGAGTTGCTGGTATCTACCCGGCTTGTTCCTCCGGCAAACAATGGTAATCCCGACGAGTTTGACTATGCCCGCTACCTGAGGCGGAAAGGCTATAGCGGCACGGCTTACGTGGCTGACGGACATTGGCGGAAGACGGGGCATGATGCCTCTCGCACTGTCAGCCAGGTGGCACTGGATTATAGGGAGAAAGTGGTTGGCTTATACCGGAGTTTGGGTTTTGAAACTGGTGAATTGGCGGTACTTGCTGCGTTGACAGTGGGGGGATAAAGAGGAACTGAGTGATGATATTGTGGAGACCTACTCCGTTTCGGGAGCCAGCCATGTACTGGCACTTTCGGGGGTTGCACATAGGTTTTCTGTATGCTTTGCTCTTGTTTGTGCTTCGTCCTTTGTGGAGGCGATGGCGGCGGTTAAAACCTTTGTTGCTTTGCTTCTGGTCCTTTTCTTGGTGTAGTTTGCTTTTTTCACGGGATTGTCTTCCTCGGTGGTGCGGTCGGTCATCATGTTCTCTTTGTTGGCGTTTGCCGGTTTGCAGCCGGAAAATGCCGCTGACTCTGAATACGCTGGCGGCAACTGCTTTCCTGATGCTGCTGTGCAAGCCGGTCTGGTTGTTTGATGTCGGTTTTCAGTTGTCATTCTCGGCGGTTGCAGCTATTGTACTTGTACAGCCTAAGTTATATGCCCTTTGGAAGGTTGACAATCGTTTCCTGCGATATTTGTGGGGACTTATGACAGTGTCTGTGGCGGCTCAGCTGGGTACGGCCCCTTTGGTCATTTTCTATTTCTCCCGTTTTTCCACTCATTTTTCTGTTGACTAATCTTTGGGTAATTCCCATGGTGTCGCTCGTTCTGTATTCTGCTGTCTTTCTGTTGATGCTTACGCCGCTGCCTTTTGTACAACATCTGTTTGCAAGGGTAGTAGAGGCATTGGTACATGTCCAGAATGAAGTGCTCCGCTGGATAGAGCGTCTTCCCGGCGCTGCTGTCGATGATATTTGGTTGGATATATGGGGTGTTCTGCTCGTCTATCTGTTCTTGGGGATGGCATATTATGGCTTTCTACGCCTTACGGTACGTAGAGTCTGCTTTGCGTTGCTGGCATTGTTGGCAGTGGTTTCCTGGCATTCCCTTTCCATCATGTCCAATGCTTCCCGGCAGGGGATTGCCTTTTTATAGCGTGAGAGGCTGTCCCGTTGTCCATTGTATGGCAGACAACCGTCATTCTTGGTTGGCATGTGCCGATAGCTTGCCGGATATGCCGTGTTTGTGCCGTGCCCTTTCTCCGCATTGGAACCGCCTGCGTCTGGAGACTCCCCGACTGGTTGCCGGAGATTATACCACTTCCGGCTTATCCATGCGCAACCAGATTGTCTCTTACGCCGGTAAGCGCATCTGTCTTCTTTCCGACAACCGTTGGAGAAACAAGAGCTCTTCCCATCCCCTTTCAGTTGATTATCTGTATGTCTCCAAGGGGTATCAAGGTGGGATAGAGGAACTTACTTCGCTCTTTTCCATGGGCATGGTGGTGCTTGACGCTTCTCTTTCAGACTATTATCAGAATAAGATTGCCAATGATTGCGTTCGCTTAGGTATTCCCTATCTTCTTCTTTCTCAAAAAGGTTCTTACCGCATATTGTTATAAATCACAAACTTTTCGTACTTTTGCCCCTTCAATTTGTTATAAACGCCAAATAGTAAATAGTAAATCGTCAAATAGTAAATAAAAATATGTTGACCAAAGTAATAGAACAATCCAAGATAGACCATTTCACCAAATGGTTTGACCGTGCAGACAAGATAGTAATCGTTTCGCATGTGGGTCCCGACGGGGACGCCATCGGCTCTTCTCTGGGCTTGTGGCACTTCTTCAGCTCGCAGGGAAAGACGGCGAATGTTATTGTGCCGAACGCCTTTCCCGACTTCTTGAAATGGATGCCCGGGAGCAAGGACGTCCTTCTGTACGACCGCTACAAGGAGTTCGCTGACAAGCTGATTGCCGAGGCGGATGTCATTTGCTGTCTGGACTTTAATGCTATCCATCGTATAGATGCCATGGGTGACGCTGTTCTTGCATCCCCGGCAAGAAAAATACTGATAGACCATCATCTCCATCCGGAGGATTTCTGCAAGATTATCATTTCCCATCCGGAGATATCTTCCACTTCGGAACTGGTTTTCCGCCTGATTTGCCGTATGGGCTATTTCAGTGACATTTCAAGGGAAGGAGCAGAGTGTATCTATACGGGTATGATGACGGATACCGGCGGGTTCACCTATAATTCCAATAATCGGGAAATCTATTTCATCATCAGCGAACTGTTGTCGAAAGGTATTGACAAGGACGAGATTTACCGTAAGGTGTTCAATACTTATTCAGAAAGCCGTTTGCGCCTAATGGGATATGTCTTGTCACAAATGAAGGTCTATCCGGACTATCATGCAGCCTTAATTTCTCTGACTAAAGCCGAACAAAGCCAGTTCGACTATGTGCGTGGAGATAGTGAGGGGTTTGTGAACATTCCTTTAAGCATCAAAGGGGTGATTTTCTCTTGCTTCCTGCGTGAAGATACGGAGAAGCCGATGATAAAGATTTCTTTACGTTCGGTCGGTACATTCCCCATGCAATCAGCTGGCTGCCGAGTTCTTTGGCGGCGGCGGTCATTTGAATGCTTCCGGCGGTGAATTTTATGGAACGATGGATGAGGCCCGCAAGGTCTTTGAGCAGGCTTTGGAGAAATACAAACCGCTGCTGAATGCCAAAGGATAAAAAAACGTTCAGTTGTAAAGGTTAAAAGTTACGAACTTTCTATCCGCAGCTTTCAACTTTCAAGGAAATCAGATACTTTTGTACGAAATTACTAAATAACAGAAATGAAGAAACTTACTTTATTCATTTTTTGCCTTACTTGCAGTTTGTTTAGCCTTCCAGGCATGCGATAATTCTAAAACTTATGCCGAAATGCTTGAGGAAGAAAAAGATGCCATCAAAGCATTTATCAAAGACAGTAGCATTGTCGTTATTTCTCAAAGTGAATTCTATGCGCAAGATTCGACAACGGATGTAAGCAGGAATGAGTATGTGCAGCTGGCAAGCGGGGTGTATATGCAGATTGTGGATAAAGGTTCGACGAATCCTGCAGATACAGTTAAACCGAATGATTTGATTTTGGTGCGCTTTGAAGAACAAGGGTTGATAGCTGTTGGAGGGGTGAAATCGTATATAACCAATATGAATAGTCCGACTGTTGTGGATGAGTTTAGATATTCTGTTACTTCTTCGTCTATTGCCGGACTTTTCACTCAAGGCTATATGCTTATATATCATGGTTCGTCTGTACCTGCTGGCTGGCTGGTTGCGTTGAATTATATTCGTAACGGAGCACATGTGAAGCTGATTGTTCCTTCCAAGATGGGACAGTCGGATGCTATGCGGGACGTTCATCCTTATTATTACGATTTACATAAACTCCAAATTTGGAACTAACCGATAAATTTTAAATCATTAACCTATGACTCTAATCAAATCTATTTCTGGAATCCGCGGAACAATTGGCGGTGGTGCTGGCGAGGGATTGAATCCGCTCGACATTGTGAAGTTCACTTCAGCTTATGCTACCCTGATTCGTAAGACGTGTACTGTAAAAAGTAACAAAATCGTGGTAGGGCGTGATGCCCGCATCTCTGGCGAGATGGTCAAGAACGTAGTAGTCGGTACCTTGATGGGTATGGGCTGGGATGTAGTGGACATTGATTTGGCTTCTACTCCGACTACCGAGCTGGCTGTAACCATGGAAGGTGCCAGTGGAGGTATTATTCTGACTGCCTCACACAATCCCAAGCAGTGGAATGCGTTGAAACTGCTGAATGAAAAGGGCGAATTTCTGAACGCTGCCGAAGGCCAGGAAGTACTCCGCATTGCCGCCGCCGAAGAATTCGACTATGCCGAAGTGGACCAACTCGGCTCGTACCGTCAGGATTTAAGCTACAACCAGAAACATATCGACAGCGTATTGGCACTTGACCTCGTAGATGTGGAAGCTATCCGAAAGGCAAACTTCCGTGTAGCCATCGATTGTGTAAACTCTGTAGGTGGTATTATTCTGCCGCAACTACTTGAGCAGCTTGGTGTTCAGCACGTAGAGAAGCTCTATTGCGAACCGACCGGTAACTTCCAGCATAATCCCGAGCCTTTGGAAAAGAACTTGGGTGACATCATGAACCTGATGAAATGGGGGGAAGGCAGATGTTGCATTTGTTGTAGACCCTGATGTAGACCGCCTGGCAATGATTTGCGAAGACGGCAAGATGTACGGTGAAGAATATACGCTGGTTACTGTTGCCGACTACGTATTGAAACATACTCCGGGCAATACGGTATCCAATTTGAGTTCGACCCGTGCCTTGCGCGATGTAACCCGCAAGTATGGGCAAGAATATTACGCTTCCGCCGTAGGTGAAGTGAATGTAACTACCAGAATGAAGGAAGTAGGTGCCGTTATCGGTGGCGAAGGAAACGGTGGGGTAATCTATCCGGCAAGCCACTATGGACGTGATGCCTTGGTAGGTATTGCCTTGTTCTTGAGCCATCTGGCACACGAAGGTAAGAAGGTGAGCGAACTCCGTGCATCCTATCCTGCATACTTCATGGCAAAGAATCGTGTAGACTTGACTCCTGAAACAGATGTAGATGCTATTCTTGCCAAGGTGAAGGAGCTGTATAAGAATGAAGAAATCAATGATATAGACGGTGTGAAGATTGACTTCCCCGACAAATGGGTTCATCTGCGTAAGAGCAATACGGAACCGATTATCCGCGTTTATAGTGAGGCCGGTACACCAGAAGCTGCCGAGGAAATCGGTCAGCAGATTATGAAGGTGATTGAAGACCTGGCAAAATAAGACTGATTGTAATGACTGTTATATGTCCCACTTTTCTTTTGGAGAGTGGGACCTTTTTTAGGGAGTATTTATTGCTGCTACAATTCGATGACTTTCTCTATCTCTTCTTCAAAGTTTGGAGTAAAGACTTCCTTGTCCCTATGCGTTTTTTTGATTTCATCAATGCTCCAGAAACGTCCTCCGTCCAGCTCGTCACTGGGATGTATTTCACCGTCGTAGACCGTTTTGTGTACGAAGACCAGTTCCTTTTCGCGGGCAGACTCGAAGACATAATGCAAGACGGTTTCGAGAACAAAGTCGGTAATGCCGAGTTCTTCGCGTACCTCGCGTTTCAGCGCCATCTCTACACTTTCACCTAAATCGACGTGTCCGCCTACGGAGGTGTCCCACTTCCCCGGTTGTATGTCTTTCCATTCGGGACGTTTCTGCAGATACAGCTCACCTTTGGAATTGAATACATGAAGATGGATTACCGGATGCAGCAGTTTGCTACCGTTATGGCATTCGCCACGGGTGGCGGCACCTATGATGTTGCCTTGTTCGTCGACAAGGGGGAACATCTCTTGATTGTTATCGTGGTTCATTGTGTTTAGGGTATTAATAATGATGAATCTCCATAGCTCAGAAAGCGGAAATCATGTGCCAGTGCATAGTTATAAATCTTCTGCCAGTCGCCGTGTACGAAAGCTGATACGAGCAGCAGCAAGGTGCTTTGCGGTTGGTGGAAATTAGTCACCATAGCCTTCACGATTTTGTATTCATATCCCGGGGCGATGATGATTTGAGTGCTGGTATGCAGAGTCTCCATACTATGCTTGTCAAGATAGGCGACAATGGCTTGCAGGGCTTCTACTGCAGGGTGGTGGCGGCCTTGGCAGACATTTCATAAGGTTGCCATTGGTGGACGTGCAAGTCTTCCTCCGTGGCTTCGGGATTATTCAGTAAGGTGGCTCCGATGTGATAAAGGCTTTCCAATGTGCGCACCGAAGTTGTCCCTACGGCCACTGCCTTGCCGTCGTGCGCTATGAGTTTTTCCAATGTGTTGCGCGAGACGGAGATGTATTCCGTATGCATTTCATGCCCTTCTATTTCTTCACTTTTCACCGGTTTGAAGGTTCCGGCTCCCACATGGAGTGTCAGTTCTTCCAATTCTACTCCTTTATTGCGCAATGCGTCCAATACGCGTGGGGTGAAATGCAGTCCCGCTGTAGGGGCAGCCACCGAACCTTTGATTTTGGAATAGACAGTCTGGTAAGTCTCCTTGTCACTTTCCTGGGTTTCCCGGTTCAAGTAGGGAGGGATGGGCAATTCACCGAAGACCTCGAGAATGTCGGCAAAAGTCACTTCCGGATTATTCCAGCGGAAGTTTACCCAATGGCTGGTTCCGTGGCATTCGCCCCGTTCGGCGGTCAGGGTGAGTGGTTTGCCTTTCACGGTCATCTCACGTCTCAGCATGCCTTCTTTCCAATTTTTTCAGGTTGCCGACCATGCAGAGCCAAGCGGTATGCTCGGTTTGCTGGAAGTTGAGGGCATAGTCGTTCGGCTGTATAGGTTCTAGGCAGAATACTTCAATCAGTGCTCCCGTTTCTTTCCGGAAATGCAGGCGTGCTTGGATGACTTTGGTATTGTTGAATATCATCAGGCTTCCCGATGGCAGATACTCCGGCAGTGAAGTGAATCTGTCTTCTGAAACTTCTCCGTGGCGATACAATAACAGTTTGGACTGGTCACGTACGGACAATGGGAACTTTGCAATGCGTTCGTCCGGCAACGGGTAGTTGAATTCGCTGATTCTGATATGTCTGGGGTCTTCTTTCATGATGGCTTTCTCTTTATTATATCGGCTGCAAAGGTACGGATATTTGGGAAGATTTGAAGAATAAGGGAAATAATTCCTAACTTTGCAGGAAGAAAGTAGGAAAAGACAAACTAAAAGATAAGTTACTATGAAGATAGGAGATAAAGTTCGTTTCCTCAGCGAAGTTGGGGGCGGTGTTGTGACAGGATTTCAAGGAAAAGACCATCGTGTTGGTGGAAGATGCCGACGGTTTTGACATACCGATGCCCATAAACGAATGTGTGGTGATAGAGACCGATGATTATAATATCCCCACTCCGGCAGCCAAAGCGGCTGCCAAGAAGAAGCGGGAAGAAGAGCAACAATTGCGTACGACCGCTACTGCGGCAAGGCCGTCTGCTATGGAGTCTCAGGTTTCAGAGCCTCAAACGGTCCGTTTGGAGAAACCGCAGATATCTGTTTATCGTCAGCCCGAGATGAAAGGCGGAGATATCCTGAATGTTTTTCTGGCTTTTGTTCCGGAGGATATCAAGGCTGTCAGCACTACACCTTTCGAGGCATATTTGGTGAACGACAGTAATTATTATATGTATTATACCTATTCGAGTGCTGAAGGAAAGTCCTGGACAGTCCGTTCGCATGGTTTGATAGAGCCGAATACGAAACTTCTGCTGGAGGAGTTCGAAAAGTCCGAGTTGAACGACCGTGAACGTGTGATGGTACAGCTGGTGGCATTCAAAGATAACCGTGCGTTCACAATGAAACCGGCTGTCAGTGTGGAAGTCCGCATAGATATGGTAAAGTTCTATAAACTGCATACATTCCAGCAGACGGTTTTCTTTGAAACACCGGCCTTGGTGTATGATATTGTCCGGAATGACCAGCCTGCCAAGCAGGTGTATGTTTCGGCAGAGGAACTGAAGGAGGCTTTGATACAGAAAAAAAACGGCAGATACTCCATCCAAACTGCAGACGGTCATCAAACGTGGGGGCAAGAATGGGATTGTCGAGATTGACCTGCATATCGGCGAGTTGCTGGATGACACCTGCGGCATGAGCAACAGTGAAATATTGAATTACCAGCTGGACAAGTTTCGTGAAGTGATGGAACAATACAAGAAAAAGCGCGAACAACGCATCGTCTTTATTCATGGCAAGGGGGATGGTGTACTTCGTAAAGCGTTATTGGATGAGTTGAAACGTAAATATTCCAATTGCCGCCACCAGGATGCTTCGTTCCAGGAGTATGGATTTGGGGCGACGATGGTGACGATTAAATAAAATCAAGTATTTGAATAGTGAATAGGGCAGTTCAAACGTTGGAATGCCCTATTCATTACTTTTTGATGGCTTATATAGCTAAATATTGTACTATGATGTGAATTTTTTGTTTCAATTTTAATAAAGCGGTAACGTATGCTCTTTTATGGCTGAGAAATACGCCTTATACTTGATGGTATTTCGCAAAAATAATTTTAAGTTTGTAGATGTATTGAATAAATAATCTAATTACGGGAAACATGGGAGAGAGGATGGATAAGCGAATTCGATTTTACATTTATTGGATATTAGGGCTTGTGTTTCTAGGGGCTTGTGCGCCCGGAGATAAAGAGGACGTATACACAGAGATGAGAGCTTTTGAGGATTTTTCCCGTATAAATGGAGATTCTGTGGCCATTGTGCCCCGCAAGGTAAGGTTGAAGGCTCTTCAAAAGATGGAAGAGGCAAAGGATAGCTTGGTCAAATATAATTATCTGGCAATGACACTGAAAACATATTTGATTACTTCACAGCTTGATTCGGCACAAATCGTAATCCAGCAGATACATGACTTTATAGAAAGGCAGCATAGTTCTTCTCAAATGGCAGATTTGGAGTCTGAATGTTTCAATATGAAGGGAAATATCTTTGCACGTGTTGGGAATATGGATTCTGCCGAAATTTGTTTCCGGAAGGCTTATGAATTACGGATGAGAGGGACTAGGATTGAAGTGGTGCCGGATAATTTTGATGAATCTTGCAGATGCGAATAACCGTTTAGGAAAATTGGATATAGGGGCAGCTTGGTATAGGAGAGCTTTGTTGATGTGCGACTCTTTGCATATAGCTTCTACCAAGAAACCTCCCATTTATTATGGTTTGGCACAAGTATATGTTACCATGCGTGATTTTGAACAGTGTGATTACTATTATAATCTGGCAGGAGAAAGCTATGACAGTATGCTACCTTATGAAAAATATATTTATTTGAATAATAGAGGGACTTCTTACTATTATAGGGAGGATTACCAGACAGCGATAAAATATTTCCAAAAGGTTATTGATTTAGTCGAAGGATATGCTGATATGAGTTTTGAACTTAATCTGGGGAGGTTGAATTTAGGAGACTGTTATCTTCAACTGAATATGGTTGATTTGGCTGTTAAATATATAAATGAATGCCAACTTTTTTTTCGAGGAAATGGGGGTGAGTACTGCACTATATTATATCGATACGCAGAAAATAGAATTGGCTCTGCTTCAGAAAGACTTTCAAGAGGCACGTCGTTTATTGTCCGAGAGTGTAGTCCCTCCGGGCATCGACCCTGATATGGTACATATCCGTAATAAATACCTTCAGCAGTTTTACGAGGAAACCGGCAACTACAAGAGGGCTTATCACTATCTGCAGAGGAACAACCAGCTTGATGATTCTATCAGGAATGAGCGTGTCCGGATGCGTACGGCAGACTTGACTTTGCGTTATCAGCAGGATTCTACCTTGATAGCACATCGGGTTTTGCTTCAGGAGCAGAAAAACCAAGGTGCTGGTGCTGAGGCAGACACAGTTTGTCGTGTTTGCTGTAGCTGTTGTATCTATATTGACGGCGGTTTTCCTTTATCTGTACAGCAAAAAGAAACGTGCTTTGTTGCTTGCACGGAATCATCGCACAGTCTCTACACTTCGTCTGGAGAATATCCGTAACCGCTTGTCCCCTCATTTCATCTTCAATATGCTGAACCGGGAGATGGCGGAGCGGAATGTGGAAGAAAAGCAAGAGCTTTCGTCGCTGGTAAAACTGATGCGTCGCAATCTGGAATTGGCGGAACAACTGTGTGTAACCTTGGCAGAGGAGCTGGATTTTGTGAAAACATATATTAATCTGGAACGCCGTTCTTTAGGTCCGGATTTTGCATTCGGAACTGAAGATAGAAAAGGATGTGCAGCCGGAGCAAATAAGGATTCCGTCTATGATGATTCAAATTCCGGTTGAAAATGCAGTGAAGCATGCGTTGCGCGAGAAGGAAGGTGAACGTAATCTTTGGGTTTCGGTCTGCCGCCGGGGAAATGGTATCTGTATAAAGATAACGGATAATGGTGGCGGTTATCGTCCGGACAGTCGGAACCGGGGCACGGGGACGGGAATGAAAGTCATTATGCAGACCATTCGGATTCTCAACAATAAGAACAAGGAGGCCATTGATGTTTTGGTGCACAATGTCTCTCTACAGAGTGGTGAGATGGGCTGTGAGGTGACTTTCTGGCTGCCTGACAACTACGATTACAGAATTTAAAAGAACCGTTTAATCTTAATTTTTTGCAAGGATAGGCATATTTACAGACAAATAGTCCGTAAATGACCTTCTATTGCTTTGTATGGGAGTAGGATTATGTATATATTCGCGAGAAGAAAAACATAAAAGGAACATGGATAAATATAAGGTTGCAATAGTTGACGACGATGAGGTGGCTCTTGAGAATCTGAGTTTTGAATTGGGAAAGGATGCACGCTTCTTTTTGAAAGGAACTGCCCGTAATGGTAAACAAGGGGAAAAAACTCATTGCCAAGGTACAGCCGGATTTGTTGTTCTTGGATGTGGAACTGCCGGACATGACTGGAATGGAATTACTGCAGGAAATACGTGACAGTGTTTCGTGGAATATGCGGATTGTTTTCTATACGGCTTATGATAAGTACATGATTCAGGCTATCCGGGAGGCTGCGTTCGACTATCTGCTGAAACCTTTTGAAGAGCAGGAGTTGCGGGATATTCTTGCGCGTTTTGTAGAGCAGGCAGAGGCTGGGCAGAGAATGTCATATCCCATTGGTGCACCGTTGCATACCGGACAGACATTTATCGTATTTACGCCAACTAATGATATGCGTGCGTTGCGTCCGGCTGAAATCGGCTTTTTTCGCTATTGTTCCGAGCGTAAACAATGGGAGGTGATACTAAACAACCAGCCGCCGTTGGTGTTGCGTCGCGGAATGACTGCTGAGCAGATTACTCAATATTCATCCAGTTTCGTGCAGATACATCAATCGTATATTATCAATATTGATTATCTGATGATTATAAAGGATAGCAAATGCATGCTTTATCCACCATTTGACAAAGTGACGGAACTGCTGGTTTCCAGAAAGTATAAGAAAGAGCTGCAAGACAGATTCTGCTTGTAAAGTGATAAGAATTATTTGGTTAGGGAGTTGACGCCGCAGGTTTTGGTGGCGTTGACGTAAAGAAAAGGCATTGAACCTCTAAAGTCCAATGCCTTTTTATTTATCAAATACTATTTTCGTATTTATCAGAAGCGAAGTTTATTTCACTTCGATACCTTTGTTCTGCAGTGTGACGTTCAATACTCTGGCATAATCAGCATACTGCTTTTCATTCAGAGTCTTTTTCATCAACTTCAGATTACCATAAACTGCATTACGGAGTAACTTCTCCTGATTCTTCTTGGAATTTGTAGCGCGTTCCATCTGTTCTGTAAAATATTCGCAGATGTTTGCCACTTCTTCATGCTGGTTGGAATCCAGATTCAAATACTTGCTCAACTTTGTTATGTTGATGTTACCTTCCCATTTTTGCAGTTGTAGGTTGGTTTCCTGCTGCAAATGTTGTAGCAGTCAGGCAGACTGCTGCCACTAATGTTAATCCTAAACGTTTCATAATACCTACGTTTTTAATTGTTATTCCTAAAAACTAATTTCAATCTAATACCTATTGAAAACTCTCTAAGCGCTTAGCATTTTTCTTTTACCTATGCAAATGTAGGTATATGTTTTATAACACAAAAATGAATAAGGGAAAAAGTGTAGTTTATACCTTCATTTCTTGACTTAAATCAATTTTATAGTGTGAAAATGCTTTGTTTAGATGCTTTTTGTAATACGAATGTAATGTGGACTAACTGAATTTATATTTGTAGTAATGGATAAAAGGATTTTTATTAGTCAAAATGTTATTGCCAAATAGTTTCGGGTAATTCTATGATTACTCTGCTTTCAGAGCAGACTCCCACAAAGCCTAATCCGCCTATGACGTTGCAAGGCAGACTGATAGGTTCCATTAAAGCATCGTCGTAATCCCCATCATCCAGGCAGTTTAAGGCTTTTAGATAGCGGTATTCGGCTTCAGTGATGCTAAGCAACCGTACGGTGATGGTTTGTTTGCGGGATATATGGTCGTAGTAGTGTCCCTCTATCGGATAATAATCTTGGTAGAGAGGGGTGTATACTTTCAATGTGGCATAAGAGTTACGGAAAGTGTTATCATTGAATATGTTGTATTTGTTATTTATGGTGGGAAACAATTCATTTTGCTTCATCATCATAGTTGCCAGGGTGGCCGTCAGTCAGTATAACATCTTCCCGGTTGATGATTTCGTTCTGTCGGGGAGCAAGGATGGTAGTGTCTCTGGGTATGGAGGCCCAATGCCAAGAGCCGTCCTCGTCTTCCACTTTGATGAGGCTGCCGTTTTCATCTTCCAGGTATTCTTTCCATTTGCAATAGTAACTACGGTCATTCCAAATGTCCAGCCGGTAGTAGTTCTTCTCGTTGGGGCGGTCTTGCAATGTAATTTTGTATTGGCGGTAAAGGGTTTGTCCGCTGTACTCGCGCAGGTAGGCCAAGCAAGTGTCCACGTGCAGGCTCTCTATCGGTTGTGGCACGGTGACCTCGGCACTGGCATGGTATTTCCCGCTTTTCGGCAGTGGCTTCCAGACGTATGTTGTCGCCGGGATGCAGTGTGCTGGTCAGACGATATTTCTTGAAACGTATACTTTTCAGTAATGATTCATAAATGTCCTTATCAAGTTCTCCTTCCAGATGCCCATAAATTTCTTCCGGGGAAACCGCTTTCGGAGTTTCTGCTATTTTGCCATTGATGTAGAGGAAAAGAGTTGCTTCGTTCAAATGTTCAATACTATAGCCCTCGCCTAAATGGAGATAGACATCATTCTCAGCTTGTCCGGTTTCGAGCAAGGCGTTCATGATGATTTGCGGATCTTGTTGTCCGGGATTGTAAGGAATCTCGTTTTCGCAGGCTGTTAGGAAGCCTACAATAGTTATTG